>ENA-UONV01000893-UONV01000893.1-human-gut-metagenome-genome-assembly--contig:-CS4-NODE-893-length-30051-cov-9.885785_pt1 | contig 30051 bp, 33 predicted proteins | sample MGYA00242461_ERZ724008 | MGnify/ENA metagenome assembly ERZ724008 | reverse complement strand
AACGACACGCGGATTTTCAGTCCGCTGCTCTACCTACTGAGCTACAGAGGCATATGCTGAAATTTGGTGGGAACAACTGGACTCGAACCAGTGACCCCCTGCTTGTAAGGCAGGTGCTCTAACCAGCTGAGCTATGCTCCCCTATCAGCGGCTTGTTCATTATACTAAAGCTCGCCCCAATTGTCAACATCAAATTTCAACTTTTTATGCTTTTTTGGATTCGTCGAGAAGCTTGCGCAGGTCGTCGGGCGTGAAGGTGTAGACCGTGTCGCAAAACTGGCAGCTGACATCGATGTCCTTACCCTCGTTTATCATGCTTTCAAGCTCACCCTCGCCAACGCCGAGTATGGCATCGCCGACACGCTCACGGCTGCAATAGCAGCGGTAGCCCACCTCGTCCTCGTCGACGATGTGGTAGGGCAGACCCTTGAGCACCTGCTCGAACACGGCTTCCAGACCGTCCTCCGAGAGAATGGTCGTGAGCTGATCCATCACGAAAATGTTCTCCTCAAGAACATCGATATACTCATCGGGCGCACCGGGCATGAGCTGGACTATAAAGCCGCCGGCTGCCTTGACGCTCAGGTCGGTGTCGATCAAAACACCCAGCCCGCAGGCCGAAGGCACCTGCTCACTTTCAAGAAGATACGCTGTCAGATCTTCGGCAATTTCACCGGAAACAAGCTCAGTCGAGCCGACATACGGCTGCGTAAGACCAATATCACGGCTTACGGTGAGCATGCCGTCTCTGCCGACGGCACCGCCGACATCGATCTTACCGTCAGACCGCAGGGGAAGGTCAACTGCGGGGTTTGTCACATAGCCGCGCACATAGCCTTTTGAATCCGACACGGCGATAACGCTGCCGATTGGTCCGCCGCCGTTTATGCGGATGGTCAGACTGCCGTTATCCTCCTTGAGGAGGTTGCCCAGCATAGACGCTGCGCAAAGCGTGCGGCCGAGCGCCGCCGCCGTCGTTGGTGTGCAGTTGTGTATATCCTTGGCACGCTGCACCAACTCCTTTGCGGAAACGGCGGACATTTTTATAAAGCCGTCAGCGGCTGTTGCTCTTAAAATTCTATCCATTTTACTACCTCGAATTAGTGTTCGGTGTTCTTGGCGACTATGAATATCCTGCCGTCGTCACCCTGCGGGCAGTCGGTGCATACCTTGATGTCGATAAACCCATGCTCATTAAGCAGTTTTTTAAGCATCTGCGGCTCGTGGGCGTATTCGACATGCTCCTCGCTCTCACGCTGCCACAGCCTGCCTCGCTTCGAGAAAATGTCCATGCCGTAGCACATGCAGCCGTCCTCAAAATCGGCACGCCAAAGGCACAGCATGTCCTCCGTCTCATCAACAAACACCTCGCCGTCGATGCTTTTAAACCATTCGGGGCTGCGGATATCGAAAATAAAAAGCCCGTCGGGTCGGATGAACAAATGCAGCCTGCGAAACACCTCACCAAGCTCCTCGGGCGGTATATAATCCATGCCGTCGAGCGAGCAGACGCAGGCGTCCACAGTGCCGTACAGGTCGATCTTGGCTGCCTCCTGGCACAGGAACAGCGGCGGCACACTGACCTCCGCCGCCTTGCCGCTTGCCTCCATCAGCATATCCGCCGATGCGTCGGCAGCTATCATCTCATACCCGTGCTCGGCCATGAGCCATGTCAGCGTGCCGGTCCCGCAGCACAGGTCGAGTATCGTGTGAAACTCGCCGCCGTCATCCTTGAACTCACGCTCGTAAAAGCTCAAAAACTCCTCATACGGCACATCGAGCGTCAGCTTATCGTACCACGCAGCCAAAGGACCGTATGCAAGGCTCATTTGTCCTCCTGCTCTCTGAGACGATTAAACGCTATCTCGTAGCCGTCCTTGCCGTACTGAAGCGAGCGGTTAACACGGCTTATCGTTGCGCTCGATGCGCCGGTCTCGGCAAGAATGTCGTTATATATCATGCCCTTGGAAAGGCAGACGGCGACCTGATAGCGCTGCTCCATGGCCTGAATTTCGGTCACGGTGCACAGATCGTCAAAAAACGCCATAGCCTCCTCAACGGTGTTGAGGGTCAGAATGGCCTTGTACATATCGAGATTGCGGGGCTTTCTGTTAAGCTTATTCATTGCGGTTTCATTCCTCCGTTTAGCACTTCACTTCACTACATTGTACATCATCACAGCAGAATTGTAAAGCGTGAAAGTACGATTTTTTTGAGACGGCAATAGCCGACCCACTACCGTCTGTCAGTGCGCCCTTTCGGGGCTTTTCACCTTTTTTGCCTTGACGGGCAAAAAGCCCGCCTTCACCAAAGAAAGCCGAAAATCCCTCGAAAAGCATCACTGACAGATGATTTGCAGTTTTGACGGACAGATTCAATTCATGCTGCACTAAAGCCAACGCAAATAATGCGAGCTGCGCCAATTCGCTCACTCTTTCTAAGCCGGATCTACCCGTCATAACCGATAGCGTTTCGTCTTTCGCCGCCTCAAAAAAATATTATGGATTGAATGCTTTTTTGCTTGCTAAATACGCTATAATGTAATAAAATCATGTATAGAATAACTAATGTGGAGGTAAGGACTATGCCGATGTTTGCCGAAATGTCTATGACGACCTTTTGGATAATCGCAATGGTGGTGTTCCTTGTGATCGAAGCCGTGACAGTCGGTATCGTTTCAGTCTGGTTTGCCATCGGTGCGCTTTTTGCAATGGTGACTGCCATGCTGGGCGCAAACCTGTGGGTGCAGATAACGGTGTTTCTCGTCGTTTCGGCTATCGCACTGTATTTCACAAGACCGCTGGTGAAGAAGTTTGTCAACAACAAGGTCGAGCCGACAAATGCCGATATGCTCATCGGCAAGGAATGCCGTGTTGTTGAGACTATCGACAACCTTTCCGGCACGGGTGCCGTTTATGTTGACGGCAAGACCTGGACCGCAAGGACCGTTGACGAGGAGATAATTCCCGAGGGTCAGCTCGTTAAGGCCGAGCGCATCGAAGGCGTCAAGCTAATTGTATCAAAAATAGCCCCCGAGGCTTAAAACGGAGGATATAATATGGATTTTTTGAATTACATTCCGTGGATCATCGTTGCGATAATCGTTCTTCTCATCATCGTGAGAAATATTCGCATCGTTCAGCAGAGCAAGGTCATGATAATCGAGCGTCTGGGCAAGTTCCAGACAACTTGGGGCACCGGCATCCATCTCAAGATCCCGTTTTTTGAGAGAGTTGCAAAGACCATCTCCCTCAAGGAGCAGGTAGCCGACTTCCCTCCGCAGCCCGTTATCACCAAGGATAATGTCACCATGCAGATCGACACGGTCATCTACTTCCAGATAACCGACCCGAAGCTGTACACCTACGGTATCGAGCACCCTATGGTCGCTATCGAGAACCTGTCTGCGACTACCCTGCGTAACATCATCGGCGACCTCGAGCTCGACCAGTGCCTGACCAGCCGTGATATCATCAACGCCAAGATGCGCAACATTCTTGATGAAGCCACCGACCCTTGGGGCATCAAGGTCAACCGTGTCGAACTCAAGAACATCCTCCCGCCCAAAGAGATCCAGTCTGCAATGGAAAAGCAGATGAAGGCAGAGCGTGAACGCCGTGAGGCCATCCTTCGCGCAGAGGGTGAAAAGCGTGCAGCCATCCTCGAGGCGGAGGGCGAGAAGGAGTCCGCCATCCTGCGTGCAGATGCAAAGAAGCAGCAGCAGATACTCGAGGCTGAAGGTCAGGCCGAGGCTATCCTCAAGGTCCAGACCGCTACCGCAGAGGGTATCCGCCTCATCAACGAGGCAGCTCCCAGTGATGGCGTTCTGAAGATCAAGGCCCTTGAAGCGTTTGCCGCCGCCGCCAACGGCAGGGCAACCAAGATTATTATCCCCAGCGAAATTCAAGGCGTTGCAGGTCTTGCAGAGGGCATCGTGCAGTCCGTTAAGGACATTCCCGCAGAGAAAGAATAATAATTAAGTCTATAATTCGGCGGCTATGCCGCCGAATTTTTTAATACTATGGATAATGTGAAAAAATTTATGCTGCGTCACGGCATGAACGCCGACCGTGTTGAGCTTGAGCGGTATTCCAAGGCTTTCTGCGAGTGCATGGAGCGGGGATTAGCCGAAAATCAAGAGAAAGTTCCCATGATACCGACCTATCTGCGCCTTGCCGGGCAGCTGCCGAAGAATAAAAAGGCGGCGGTCATCGATGCCGGCGGCACGAATTACCGCACGGCGCTCATAAGCTTCGGCGACCGTGGCTGCAGCATAGAGAATATCGAGCGCAGCCCCATGCCCGGGACACTTTTACCCGCACATTGGTCTGATTTCATAAAACGCACAGCCTCCGCCATCGAGCCGTTGCTGAGCGAGACGGATCTGATAGGCTTTTGCTTTTCATATCCTGCCGAGGTCACACCCGATATCGACAGCCGTGTGCTTGGTCTTACCAAGCAGGTGAAGCTACTCGGCGCACAGGGACGACTTCTCGGCGCCGACCTCAATACAGAGCTTGAGCGCCGTGGGCTCGGCAAGAAGAAAATTGTTGTACTCAACGACACACCGGCGACCCTGTTAGGCGGCTCGGCAATGCTCGATAGGGAAGGCTATGGCGGATTTATCGGCATGGTCGCAGGCACGGGTACGAACACTTGCTGCATGCTTCCTGAGCGCAGAATATCAAAGCTCGGACTGCACGGCGACGGCAAAATGCTCGTCAACCTCGAATCCGGCTCGTTTGACGGCTTCCCGAGGGGCGATTTTGACCTTGAGATGGACAACGCTCTGCCCGACACCGGCTATTACATTGCCGAAAAAATGTGCTCCGGCGCATATCTCGGCGAGGTCGGCCGCTATACGCTGCAAGCGGCGGCACGGGAGGGACTGTTCTCGGCCTCTGCGACAGAGTACCTCCTGCACCTACCGGAGCTCACAACACCCACCGCCGACGCATGGGCTTCAGGCAAGCTGCCGGAGTGCTTTGAAGCAGTGGACAAGGACATTGTGGTTTACATAATACGAGAGCTGTTCGACCGTGCGGCACGCTGCATGTGCTGCAACCTGTCGGCAATCTTGCTGCTGACAGGAGAGGGAACGGATAAGCCCGTGTGCATCTCGGTCGACGGCTCACTTTTCAAAAAAAGCGCCCTGTTCCGCCCGCATCTCGAAAAGCATATGCAAGAATTTGCGGGTGAAACGCTCGACCGAAAGTTTGAATTCGTCACCTGCGACGAGACCACCCTCCTCGGCACCGCCGCTGCGGTACTATTAAACTAAACAGCACTGAAAAACGGACGGGAAAGGGCGAATTCAGATAAGGATAAATCGCCCTGTAAAGAGCCTTTTTCCCCGATGCTGCGTTAAAGCTTTAGGCCATATATGTCCATTATGCCCGTCAAGCTTTGCCTTGCCTCGAGAAAAAATTCAATTTTACAGGGTGCGCAGCAGTTTTGACAGAGTTATTTTTCGTCAAGACAAAACAACAAATCTCCGGCAATACTTTGTGTATTACCGGAGATTTTTGTGAAGTATGGGCGGAAAAGAGCCGGTCAAAACCGTTTTCTCCTTATCTGAATCCGCCCAACCTTCCGTTTTTTATTTTCTTGACAAATCGGCGATAATGGGGTATTCTTAGCAAACGAAAATGAGAAAGTTTCTCGAATTGGAGGAGCTATGAGAACGAGTTATCAAACACAGCAAAAGGCTGCGCTTTTGTCGTTTTTGGAGCAAAACGCCGAGCGGCAGTTCACGATAGACGAGATACTCTCGGCGATGGGCGAAATTGCGCCTGCCAAGAGCACCGCATACAGGCTGATAAAAAAGCTCTGCGATGACGGACAGGTGCGCCGATTTACCCGTGAAGGCACGGCGAGCAGCGTGTATCAGCTTGCGGGTAAGTGCTGCTGCTCGGAGCATCTGCACATAAAATGCGTTGACTGCGGCCTGCTTATACACCTTGATAACGCCGCCTGTGATGCGCTCGCCAAGACCACGGGATTTGTCATCGACGACGAAAAGAGCATGCTCTATGGGCATTGTGCCAATTGTGCGAGGAGGTCAAAATGAAAAGACTTATCGCAATTTTGCTATGCCTGTGCCTTATGCTTTGCGGCTGCACTGCACAGCCGGAGAAGCCGCATGACGAAACGAAGCTACAGATCGTTTGCACGAGCTTTCCGGCATACGATTTTGCCCGGAAGATAGCCGGAGACAGGGCGGAGCTGACGCTGCTCATTAAGCCGGGCTCGGAGGTGCACTCGTACGAGCCTACGCCCAAGGACATGATACGCATACAGGAAAGCGACCTGTTTATCTGCAACGGCGGCGAGTCGGAGCAGTGGGCTAAGACGCTCATCACGCCCAAGCTCAATACTATATATATGATGGACTGCGTCGACACCGTCGAGGAATCGGCCGACGGCATATACAATGCCGAGGACGGCGAGCCGGAGCTTGACGAGCATGTGTGGACATCGCCGTTAAACGCCATTAAAATTTCCGAGGAAATTTGCAATGCACTTTGTAAGCTCGACACCGATAACGCCGAGGCGTATAAAACAAACTTCACCGCCTACAAGGCGCAGCTTATGGCGCTTGACCGCGAGTTCCGGCAGGTAATCAAAAACTCCGGCAAGCATACATTAGTGTTTGCCGACCGTTTCCCGATGCGTTATTTTGCACTGGAATACGGGCTGGACTGCTATGCGGCGTTCCCGGGCTGCTCATCGGAGACAGAACCGTCTGCCAAGACGGTGGCGTATCTCATCGACCGTGTGCGTGAGGACAAGATACCGGCGGTTTTGTACATGGAATTTTCCAATCAGAAGATGGCGGATGTGATCTGCGAGGACACCGGCTGCAAGAAGCTGCCGTTTTACTCGGCGCACAGCGTGTCCGCCGAGCAGTTCGAGCAGGGGGTAAGCTATCTTGACCTCATGCGCATAAATTTAAATTCACTGAAGGAGGCGCTCGGTTGATGGCACAGATAACATGCAAGGATTTATCCTTTGCCTACGACGGCCACACCGTCCTGAGCGGGATAAACTTTTCGATAGACGCAGGCTCATACCTGTGCATCGTCGGCGAAAACGGCTCTGGCAAGTCGACTCTAATGAAGGGACTTTTAGGCCTCAAAAAGCCTGCAAGCGGCAGCATAACCCTCGGCGACGGACTCAAGCAGACCGAGATCGGCTATCTGCCGCAGCAGACCCAGCTCCAGCGTGATTTCCCCGCATCCGTGTACGAGGTCGTGCTCTCCGGCAGGCTGAATTCCATGGGCGGCAGGATGTTTTATAACACCGAGGACAAAAAGGCTGCACAGGAGAATATGGAGCGACTCGGCATTGAGGATATCAAAAATCGCTGCTACATGGAGCTTTCCGGCGGTCAGCAGCAGCGTGTGCTGCTTGCTCGGGCAATGTGCGCAACAAAGAAGCTGCTTTTGCTCGACGAGCCCGTCACCGGTCTTGACCCCGTGGCGACAAATGAGATGTACAACCTTATTAAGCTTATTAACCTCTGCGACGGCACGAGCGTCATCATGATATCGCACGATATCCACGAGGCGGTGCGCTACGCAACGCACATTCTGCATCTGGGCAACCGCCAGCTTTTCTTCGGCACGACTGCGCAGTACCGTGAGAGCGATCTTGCACGCAGATTTGTAGGAGGCGGCAGAGCATGACAGAGCTTATAACCGAAATGTTTTCATACCACTTTATGAGCCGTGCCATCATCGTCGGCGTTCTCGTGTCGCTGTGCGCCGCACTTTTGGGCGTGTCGCTCGTATTAAAGCGCTACTCCATGATAGGCGACGGATTAAGCCATGTCGGCTTCGGGGCGCTGGCAATTGCCGCCGCCGTGAATGTCGCACCGCTGGCAATTGCCGTGCCCGTGGTCGTTGCGGCAGCGTTCCTGCTTCTGCGCATCAGCCAGTCGAGCCGCATAAAGGGCGACGCCGCTATTGCGCTTATCTCCTCAAGCGCCCTTGCAATCGGCGTTGTGGTCATATCCATGACAACGGGCATGAACACCGATGTGTCAAACTATATGTTCGGCAGCATTCTGTCGTTAAGCCATGCCGATGCCGTCTTGAGCATCGTGCTGTCTGCCATCGTGCTTTTGATGTTCGTGCTCCTATACCCACGCATATTCGCCGTCACCTTTGACGAGACCTTTGCCAAGGCCACCGGCACGAATGCCAAGCTTTATAACACGGTGATCGCCGTACTGACTGCCGTCACGGTGGTTCTCGGCATGCGCATGATGGGTGCGCTTTTGATATCGAGCCTCATCATTTTCCCCGCACTCACGAGCATGCGCCTGTGCCGCAGCTTCAAGGCGGTGGTGGTGTTCTCAGCGGTCATTTCCGTCGTGTGCTTTGTGCTCGGCATGGCGGCATCGTATGCCTTCGAGCTTCCCTCCGGCGCAAGTGTCGTAATAGTCAACATTGCTGCATTTTTGCTGTTTTCTATTGCATCATTACTAAAACGCAGGGCATAAAACTGTGAAATAACCACAAAACATCGGGCTTGTTTAACAAAAAACAGGCCCGATTTTTATTCAAATATGCGGAATTTCAGTGAATATTCGCGTTGAAATGAATAATATTCACGGTTATTTAGGAAAAACGAAAAAATCATGAATATTTTTTCAAAAAAGTGTTGACAAGTATGAATAAAGATGCTAATATAAGCACCGTTAACAGAAACGGCAATGCCAAAACGATTTTTGAAAATAATATTGAGAGGTAAATAAAATGAAAAAGTTCGTAGCTCTTATGCTCGCTCTGGTCATGGTGCTTGCACTGTGCGCCTGCGGCGGAAACAACGACCCCAAGCCCACCGAAGAAGCAAAAGATTATTCGTCCATGACTCTTGACCAGCTCAAGGCTGAGCTCAAAACAGTTAACGAAGGCAAGCTCACCATTGCCACCAGCCCCGACTTCGCTCCGTACGAGTTCTACTCTGTCGATGAAAACGGCAATGCGACCCTCGTTGGTTTCGATATCGCATTTGCAAAGTACATCGCCGACAAGCTCGGCCTCGAGCTTGAGATGGTCCCCATGGACTTTGACGGCACTCTCGCAGAGCTCGGCGCAAAGAAGTGCGACCTGGGCATGGCAGGCTACTCTCCCGACCCCGACCGTGCAAACCTCATGAACTTCTCCAAGATCTACTACGAAGGCGGTCAGTGCTTTATCACCTCCAAGGCCAACGCAAATAAGATCAAGTCCCTTGACGACGCAAACAACTCTCAGTACAAGATCGGCGCACAGACCGGCTCCATCCAGAGCAAGCTCGCAAAGAAGAACACCCCCGACGCTGACAACATCGACCTGAGCAAGGTTCCCGATGTTATCGCAGAAGTCATCTCCGGCAAGCTCGACGGTGCATTCATGGAGACCATCGTTGCAAAGTCCTATCAGGCACAGTACCCCGAGATCGTCATCGTGTGCGATGTTCCCTACGAGCAGGAAGGCTCCGCAATCGGCGTAAACAAGGATAATGAGGTTCTCCTCGCAGCTCTCAACCTTATCATCGACGAGGCTATCAACGATGGCAGCCTCCAGAAGTTCGTTGACGAAGCAGGCATCCTCGCTATCGGCGACAAGTATGAAGGTCTGCTTGACGACGCCGGCAAGGTCCCCGCAGCCGACACCGCAGCATAATAAAACAGAAACACATCTTCTCCCCGGAGAAAACTCCGGGGAGAATTTCCCATTATAAACTATTCTTTGTACAGACAGATTGAAAGGAGAAAAGGCGCATGCTTTTTACTCAGGAAGGCTTTGAAATGACATGGAACTATAAACAGTTGTTTATAGACGGACTTGTCTGCACCGTGTCACTGTCATTACTGACCGTTATATTCGGTTTTATCCTCGCACTTGTGCTGGCTGTCATGCGACTGAGCAAATGGCATCCGTTCGGCTTCTTGGCACTTGATAAAAACGGGCATCTTCGTGAAGAAGGTCTGCTTTCGGCGCTCGGAAGGTTTAATCCGCTGTCGTTCATTGCAAGTGTTTACATCGAAGTGTTCCGTGCAACACCTATGCTCGTTCAGTTGTTTATAATCTACTACATAGCCTTTGATGGGGTCGATCTGCCGTCGATAAAGATATTCGGCACTATCCGTTTTGAACGCTTTGTCCCGGGCGTTGTTGCACTGAGCCTCAACTCCGCTGCATACCTGAGCGAGATCATCCGCTCCGGCATCCAGAGCGTTGACGGCGGTCAGACTGAGGCTGCCCGTTCGCTCGGCCTTACGCAGACGCAGAACATGCGCTTTATCGTCCTGCCTCAGGCTATAAAGAACATTTTGCCTGCTATCGCAAACGAGTTTGTTACGATAATTAAGGAATCCTCTATCTGCTACACAATAGGCCTTGGCGAGATCATGTACGCCGTTGCATCGATAAAGGGCGCAACCTACCGTATTGCAGAGCCGCTGGTGGTTGCGGCGGCAGTATACTTCTGCCTGACATTCCCGACCTCCAAGATAATAGAACACTTTGAAAGGAAGATGAGCGTTGGTGACAAACGATAATATAATCCAGGTCAAGGACCTGAAGAAGTACTACAAAAAAGGCGTTATCAAAGCTCTTGACGGCGTGTCGGTCGATATCGCACGGGGAGATGTCGTTGTTGTGATAGGACCCTCCGGCTCGGGTAAATCAACGCTTCTGCGCTCACTTAACCTTCTTGAGGAACCCACGAGCGGCACTATCCTTTTCGAGGGCACGGATATAACCGATAAGAAGATAGATATAAACAAGCACCGCCAGAAGATGGGCATGGTGTTCCAGCACTTTAACCTTTTCCCGCACAAGACCATCATCGAGAACATGATCCTTGCTCCCGTTGAGGTCAAGCATGTGCCCAAGGAGGAGGCGAAGGCCAAGGCAATGCAGCTTCTTGAGCGTGTCGGACTTGCCGACCGTGCCGACGCTTACCCCATCCAGCTGTCCGGCGGTCAGAAGCAGCGTGTCGCCATCGTCCGGGCGCTGTGCATGGAGCCCGATGTCATGCTGTTTGACGAGCCCACCTCCGCTCTCGACCCCGAGATGGTCGGCGAGGTCCTGGATGTCATGAAGGAGCTTGCGCACGAGGGCATGACCATGGTCGTCGTCACCCATGAGATGGGATTTGCCCGTGAGGTCGGCAACCGTGTACTGTTCATGGCCGACGGTAAGCTTGTTGAGCAGGGCTCACCCACGGAGATATTCGAGCATCCTCAGAGCGAGCGCCTGCGTGATTTTCTTTCAAAGGTGTTGTAATTAAAATGAATACCATAAAAAAAGCAGCCATAGAGTCTGTTGACTCTATGGCAGAGCTCTACAAAAGCATAACTAACGAAATTTGGAACAACCCCGAGCTTTCCCTCAAGGAATACAAGGCGACCGAACTTTACTGCAAGGTGCTGCGTGAGCACGGCTTTACCGTTACCGAAAAGCTCTGCGGCATCGACACCGCCTTCTGCGGATCTTTCGGCAGCGGCAAGCCCGTCATCGGCATTTTGGGCGAATTTGACGCTCTGTCCGGCCTTTCGCAGGAGTCGGGCGTGACCGAAAAGAAACCTCTTGTGCACGACGGCAGCGGCCACGGCTGCGGTCATAATCTTTTAGGTGTCGGCTCGCTTGCGGCGGCATTCGCCGTTAAGGAGTATCTGCAAAAAAGCGGCCACAGCGGTACGGTCGTGTTCTTTGGCTGCCCGGGCGAGGAGGGCGGAAGCGGTAAGGCGTACATGGCTCGTGACGGGCTGTGGACGAAGCTCGATGCTGCGCTTTCGTGGCATCCTGCGTCCGAGAACGAGATACACACCGGCACAAACAACTCCAGCATACAGGTGTTGTATAAATTCAAGGGCATTCCGGCTCACGCCGCAGGCTGCCCCGAGCTTGGCCGCAGCGCACTTGACGCAGTGGAGCTTATGAATGTCGGCGTGCAGTTTTTGCGTGAGCACATGACGAGTGACTGCCGCATCCACTATGCAATAACAAACGCCGGCGGCGTGTCGCCGAATGTGGTGCAGTCCGAGGCCGATGTGCTGTACATGGTGCGAGCCAACAAGGTGCGACAGTCCATTGAGCTTCAAAAGCGTGTAGACAAGATCGCCGAGGGCGCAGCACTCATGACCGAGACAAGCTTCGAGCGAGTTTTCATCGATGGCACGGCGGAGCTCCTGCCAAACTTTACGATAGAGAAGCTGCTGTACGATAACTTTACCGAGATCGGCGTTCCGCAGTACACCCCTGAGGAACTGGACTTTGCCCAAAAGCTCAAGGCAACCTATCCTGCCGAGACAGAAGCCCCCGGAATCGGCGCAACCTTTGACGATGACATTGCCGAGCAGGTGCAGGCGCTCACAGAGAACATGACAAAGCCCATAAACGACTTTCTCATGCCGCTATACTCCTGCTTGGGCTTTATCCCCGGCAGTACTGATGTCGGTGATGTGAGCTGGCAGACCCCGACCTCGCAGATAAATGTCGTCACATGGCCTGCCGGTATGCCCGCCCACACTTGGCAGACCGTCGCCTGCGGCAAAACGAGCATCGCATACAAGGGTATGCTGTGCGCAGGCAAGGTGCTTGCCGCCACGGCAATAGACCTTTTTGAGGATGAGGAGCTGCTTAACAAGGCCAAAGCGGAGTTTGCAAAACGCTCCAAAGGCGGCTATGCTTGCCCGATAGAGCCGGACGCAAAACCGATTGCACTGTAACTGTTAAAAAAATAGTCTTTTATTTTGCATTTTTCTGTGCTATAATGCATCCAATCATGCGTTTTAGCGCAGGAGGAAGTTTATGAAAAAGAAAATACTAAGCCTCGCCATTGCTTTGACGGTGACGGTGCTCATGTCTGTGTCGGCATTTGCCGATCTCACGATAAAACCTGTACCTGATCCTTGGGATGATCCGAGTAATCAGGAAGCTGACGGGGCAAGCTATTATGCACATAATGAAGCCGGTTACATTGTCGTTTGGGAAACTCCCGAGTGCAATGTCGACGGCAAATATGTGCTTGTAAAGAACAAAACCGAGCTTACGGTAGAGTACCGGGTAACCTATATGGAGAGTGTCCCTTGGGGTCATGTCAACATTGAGCTTGAGCATGAAAAGGACAACGAGTCCGAGATCTTCTCCGGCTGGGTGCTGATGACCGATCTCGTCGATGCCGACGGTAATCCTGCGGCTGTAATGCCGCCGGAGATACCCGACCATCCCATGATATCAAATCCTGTCTCCGTTAAGCCGACACCCACTCCAAACAACGCTGAGCCAACGCCAACCCCGACCTTACAGCTGCCTCAGCGCCCACAGGAGGCTATAACGGTAAGCAACACCTACAACAGCGCGATCGTTTATACCTCAGTCGGCATTGCAGTCGTTGCGCTGGCACTGGTTGCATATGTTCTTATAAAGCATAAGGCGCTTAATAAGAAAGGCGAATAATAAATCAACATAACCGCCATAATTAAAATGGTGAGCTTGTTGTATAGTGAACGGACAAAACCTTAGCACTCTAACAGCAAGAGTGCTAAGGTTTACATTTTGTTCACAGAAAACACTATATTTGTTCATATCTATATGGTACTTTATATACAACAAGAAACAAAAGTTATAAACAACCAATCGAGTTTATAGCTTTCGCCAATAATTTAGGAGGTACTGATTATGTTTGAACTTATGCCTTTTGGTTACCGTCGTGTATCCGCTTATAACCCTTTCCGTGATTTTGAAGAAATGAGCCGCAGCTTTTGGGATAATAACAATGTCTCTGCTTTCCGCACCGACATCACCGAAAAGGACGGCAAGTATATCCTTGAAGCCGATCTTCCCGGATTCAAGAAGGAAGACATCAGCGTTGATATCGACAAGGATTGCCTGACCATCACCGCCGAGCACAAGAGTGAGGAAAAGGAAGAAAACGCCGACAGCTACATTCGCCGTGAGCGTTACTATGGTTCCTACACCCGCAGCTTCAATGTCAAGGGCATCGACACCGAGGCTATCACCGCCGCCTACAACGATGGCGTGCTGACCCTGACAATGCCGAAGAAAGAGCCCGAAGTCCCCGCAGCAAGACGGCTCGAGATCAAATGATCCGAAACAACGCTTAACTTCATCATCAGATGTTTTTATTCTCTCTCTCTTTTTCAAACCCCTTATACAAAAGGCACGGTCTTTCGACCGTGCCTTTTGTTATGTTAACTTGCAAATTTCTACCGACATGGGCGGAACAAGCTTTACATCGCAGCCGCCCAAAAGCGGTGTGCCGTTGAACGGAATGTTATAGTAATCACTTGAACGGTTGATAACACAGGCAATTTTCTCGTCTGCTGTCTGTCGAAGAATGATAATTATATCTGCAGATGGAGTGATAATTCGCATTTCACCGTCTGTCAGGGCAGGTGATAAACTGCGTATCCTACCGAGCTGCACATAGAAATTATGTAAACCTGTTTTCGACGGCTCAAACGGTTTGCGATTGAACGGATCACGCCCGCCGTCGAGACACTCCTCATCACCGTAGTACAGGCAGGGGACACCCGGGACGCAATATTGTATTGCGGCGCACAGCCGCTGAAGCCTCGTTGCATGGATTTTCTGCTCGTCGGTCAGCGTAAGCGCTGCCTGCTGCGAGCGGTCAAGCGTTTTGACATCGTAATCAAACGCAAGCGCAGTATGCAGCCGCTCCACATCATGCGAGCCGAGCAAATTCATAAGGCAGCGGTACATCGGCTGTGGGTAGTTGTGATACTGCCCGAGCAGGAAGTCACGCAGCTCGAATGCGGTTTTCTTACCGAGTGCAAATTCTATTACCGCCGAGCGGAACGGGTAGTTCATCACAGAATCGAGCGAGTAGCCGAGGGCGTAGTTTCGCATCTTGCCGTAACTGTTTTTCGTAACGGCATCCTCCCAGACCTCACCGATGATGACGCTGTCGGACTTTTCGGCCTTGGCAGCATCACGGATAAGGCTCAGAACCTCGTCCGGCAGCTCGTCTGCAACATCTATCCTCCAGCCGGAAGCACCGAGCCTCAGCCAGCGGCGCACTATGCTGTCCTCGCTGCGTATTATATAGTCCTGCCATGGTTCATTTTGCTCGTTGACCTCGGGCAGGTCTTTAAAGTTCCACCAGCATCGGTAATCATCGGGGAAATGCCGAAAATCGTACCAAGGGTAGAATTGCGACTGTGTGCTCTGATAAGCGCCGAGTGTCGGGTAGCTGCCGTAGCGGTTAAAATAGATGCTGTCTGCACCCGTGTGCGAGAAAACGCCGTCGTTTATAATGCTGATGCCGAGTCGAGCGGCCTCCGCACATAGGTTAACATAATCCTGCTCATCACCCAATATTGGATCGATCTTGCCATAATCGGAGGTGTCGTAGCGGTGGTTGCTGCGAGCCTCGAAAACGGGGTTTAAGTAAATAACTTCGACGCCGAGCTCCTTTAGATAAGGGAGCTTTTTTGTTATCCCACGCAGGCGACCGCCGTAAAAATCATCGGGGGCGTAGTCTTTTTCAAAGCTGCGTGCCTGCCATCGAACCGGCTCGCTGATGCTCCCATGCAGCTCCGGCGTTTGCCCGAGCGCTCTGTGATATTCGATACCGGCACTTGCATCCTCAAAGCCGAAGCGATCGGGGAATATCTGATACATGATGCGTCCGGCAAACCACTCGGGCGTAGTAAACCCACGCTTGTACACCGTGAGCCGAAAGCCGTCCTCCGGAGTATCGCTCAAAACGGAAAAATGTCCGTCATTTCCAACACAAAGCCGGCGCTCACCGCCTTCGGTACAGAGTCTGAAGCGATACCAAAGCGCCGCCGGTTTCTCCGGCACAAAGTTGCAAGAAAAGCAATCGCCGTCACGTTGCATATCGTATTCTGCGCTGTATCCGTCGGCGTAGACGCAGAGCTTGGCACTCTTAACACCGCCGAAGCTGCGGATACTGAGCTTGACTTCGCTGCCGTTCTCGACTGCACCGAAAGGGGAGCGGTATGCTCCGTCATATGCATCGTGCACCGCAAAGCCGAAGCTTTTGAGCGCATCTCTGAGCACCGCCTGCAGGTTCGCCGTCCTCGGCTGGACACCGTGCAGCCAAGGAATCTCCGGCGCAGCGCTGTCGCTTCCGAAGCAGCGTACAACAATGGCGCAGGCATCGAAAATGCCCAAGCCGCAGTCATCTAACAGCACACGCAGAAGCTCTGCCGGGATGAGCGCTTTGCGCTCCGTTGGCAGAAATTCGTGCACAAATTCAAGCGAAAGCCCACTGTTTTTGCACCTTTCGACAGCGTAATTTATCGCTGCCGAGCAAACGAGATAAGCACTGGTTTTTTCGTCGGCATCGTCGAGCACAGACCAATTGCGCCCGTCAAAGCTCAGTGCGTAGCTGCGCTCATCGTGATAAATGATGCTCAGCCTGCCGTCCTGCGACCATACTTCATCGAAGCTACCGCAGGTTTTGGCAATGCGTGTTACAGCATCCATAGATAGAGCCTCGCATACTCGCAGGCAGACTTCTTGAAGCTGAAATCGGCCTCCATGGCATGGCGGATAAGTGCATTCATCGTGTCGGGTCTGTGATAGCAATCCATGGCGAGCAGCATTGCGTCCTTCATCTCATGCGCATTAAAGTCTGCAAAGGAAAAGCCTGTGCCCTCACCGGTAAATCTATTGTACGGCTGCACCGAATCCTTAAGTCCACCGGTTTCACGCACGATGGGCAGCGTGCCGTATCGCATGGCGATCATCTGCGACAGACCGCAGGGCTCGAAGCGGGATGGCATGAGCAGAAAATCCGCACCGGCATATACCTTGTGCGATAACTCCTCGTTATAGTCAATATAGGCGCAAAGCCTGCCCTTCCAACGGCTCTCGGCCGAGCGCATGAAATCCTCATAGCATTTATCGCCTGTCCCGAGTACAATAAACTGCATGTCGTTATACTGCATCAGCTCATCTATCATGCACTCTACAAGCTCAAAGCCCTTTTGCTCGGTCATGCGTGTGACCATCGCAAATACAGGCACATCCTCACGCTGCTCAAGACCTGTGAGCTCCTGAAGCTTTTGTTTACATAATCTCTTACCGCTTAATCTGCCCTTGTGGTAATTCGCCGCAATGGCAGGGTCGGTAAAGGGGTTAAATGTCTTTACATCGATGCCGTTTATAATACCCGAAAGCTCATTTGATCTGGCGCTCAGAATGCCCTCTAGACCCTCGCCGAAGTAGGCGGTCTTAATCTCCTCGGCATAGGTGGGGCTCACGGTGTTAATCCTGTCTGCAAACACGCAGCCGGCCTTTAAGAAGCTTGCGCAGCCGTTGAGCTCCATGAACTCGGGCGTATAGTATTTATCTTCGATGCCAAGCAGATCCTGAACATAATCAAAGCCGAATTTGCCTTGAAATGCAATGTTATGTATCGTCAGCAGCCAGCGGGTTTTGGAGTACACATCGCCGTACTGTGTCTTTGCCAGCATGGGCAGCATGGCAGTATGCCAGTCGTTGCAGTGGACGATATCAGGCATGAAGCCGAGGTTCGGTATCGCATCCAGAACGGCACGGGTAAAGAAGGCATACTGCTCGCCCTCTTCGTAGCCGCCCTTGTAAATTTTGTCGCCGAAATAAAACTCATTATCGACCAGATAGACGCATACGCCGTCAAGCTCCAACCGCTCTATGCCGCAATACTGCGTGCGCCAGCCGAGGTTGACATAAAAATCGAACATATGCTCGACCCTGTCTGCGTATTTATCCTTAATGCAGCGGTGATACGGAGTTATTATCTTTGCGTCGATCCCGAGCTCCTTTAGATACTTCGGCAGCGTGCCGACAACATCGGCAAGTCCGCCGGTTTTCGATAACGGCGCACATTCTGCGGCTGCAAGAAGAACATTGGGCAAGCTCTTGCGCCCCTTTTCGTCTAATAATACCTTAAACTCCTTCTTCATTTTTATCACTCATCCTTTCGGGAATATACTCAAAGTATACTGTGCTCAGCGGCGGCAGGTCTATCTGTGCACTGTACGGCAGGTCACAAAACGGCTCACTGCGGCTTTTGATAGGTTCTGCATTATGTAAACCGCACCCTCCGAAGCGCACATCGTCGCTTGAGAGCACCTCGCGCAAAACGCCGTTTTCGGGAAGCCCGATCACAAATCCAAGGTTCTCGTTGGGGATGAAGTTGCAAGTGCAGATAAGATAGCTGGCATTCTCCGGCCTTGCAGAGCGCAGGAATGCAATGCAGCTGCGGTCTTTGTCGTTGACATTCAGCCACTTAAAGCCGTCCCACGACTTGTCACAGTCGTAAAGGGCAGGGCAGGAGGTGTAGAGCTTGTTCAGCGCCCTGTAATACTCCCGCAGCTTTTCATGCATGGGGTAGTCAAGCAGCAGCCAGTCAAGGCTTTGCTCGTAGTTCCATTCGATGAACTGCCCGAATTCCGAGCCCATGAAGCAAAGCTTCTTGCCCGGGTGCGCAAACTGATAGCCGTAAAGGCTGCGCAGTGTCGCAAACTTCTGCTCGTACGAGCCAAACATTTTATCCAGCATCGATTTTTTGCCGTGTACGACCTCGTCATGCGAGTAGGCGAGAATAAAATTCTCCGAAAAAGCGTACATCATGGAAAATGTCAGCTTATCATGCTTGCCGGAGCGAAACAGCGGGTCGGTCGCAAAGTAATCGAGCGTATCGTGCATATAGCCCATGTCCCACTTGAAGCTGAAGCCAAGCCCGCCGACTTTCGGCGGCATGGTGACCATGGGGTAGGCCGTCGACTCCTCGGCAACGGTGATCGCCCCCGGATACTCGGACAAAACGGCGGTGTTGAGCTTGCGCAGAAACTCCACTGCGGCAAGGTTAATGTTGCCGCCCTCGGCGTTCGGCGTGTACTCGCCGTCCTTTCTGCCGTAGTTGAGGTACAGCATCGAGCTCACGGCGTCGACACGGATGCCGTCAATATGGTAGTTTTCAAAAAAGCAGCATGCCGAGGAGATGAGAAACGACTGAACCTCCGGCATGGCATAGTCAAAAATGAGCGTGCCCCACTCGGGATGGTCTGCCATACGCTTTTCCTTGCACTCAAACAGCCTCGTGCCGTCAAACAGCGCAAGCCCGTGCTCGTCCCGGGGAAAGTGCGCCGGTACCCAGTCCATGATAACGCCGATGCCGGCATTGTGCAGGATATCGACAAATTCGGCAAACTCGTCGGGTGTGCCGTAGCGTGCGGTGGGAGCGTAGTAGCCCGTGACCTGATAGCCCCACGAGCCGGGGAAAGGGTATTCCGTCAATGGCAGCAGCTCAATGTGTGTGTAGCCCATGTCGGTGCAGTAGCCTGCAAGCTCATGCGCCGCTTTCACATAGTTCACGCTGCCGTCGGGTTCGGTTTTCCACGAGCCGAGGTGCAGCTCGTATATCGACATCGGCTGCGTGAACGCATCACGCCTTGCACGCCTGTCCATGTACTTGCCGTCAGACCATTTGAAACTGCCTGTCCACACCCTCGATGCCGTGTCAAGTCCCGTCTGCGACCAGCGGGCGAAGGGGTCGGACTTGAACACCTTCTTGCCGCCCTTTTGTGTGACGCAGTATTTGTACAGATCACCGTTATTAAGCCCCCCGACAAAGCAGACCCACATTGTGCCGCACTTTTCCATGGGCGTTGCATTCGTGTCCCAACCGTTGAAGTCGCCGACAAGGCTTACCGTTTCGGCATTCGGCGCCCACACCACGAAGCGATGCATCTTTATCTCCGGCAGATATCGGCAGCCCAGCAGCAGCCAAGCCTTGCGGGCATCACCCGTGTTAAACAGGAAAACATCATCCTGCGGCAGGTATTTATCCTTTAGTGACTTATCCATCTTTTGCTCCAAAACATTTGATACACCCATTATAAACGCAATCGCCCGTAATTCCAATATCTTTTTGACAATCATGCGTTGTACATTTATAATATGTGTATAAATCAACGGAGGTGCGGAATGTTTTCCTTTAACCATTTTAATTTCAATGTCCTTGATCTTGAGCGCAGCCTCAGGTTTTACGATGAGGCGTTCGGGCTAAAGCCTGTCCGTGAAAAGCTTGCTTCCGACGGAAGCTTCAAGCTCGTTTTTTTAGGCGACAGCGTGACCGATTTCCGGCTTGAGCTTACATATATGACCGATCGCACCGAGCCGTACGATCTCGGCGAGCAGGAGTTTCACCTTGCTTTTGTTGCCGATGACATGGAAAAGGCACACGCCCTGCATGAGAAAATGGGCTGCATCTGCATGGATAATCCGAACATGGGCGTTTACTTTGTAACCGACCCGGATGGTTATTGGATTGAAGTAATCCCGCCCAGAAAATAAGCCTGTCCGGCCAAGGACGGCACAAAATAGTGATAAATCGGTTTTGAGCGGCCTATTTCCGCCCATGCTGCGCAAAAATCCCCGGTAATACACAAAGTATTGCCGGAGATTTGTTGACTTGCCTGAACGAAAATAATCTCGCTCAAAACTGCTGCGCACCCCAAAGGGCGCTTTCTCCCTGCCTCGCACCGTCCTTGGCCGGAAAAAGCAGGGGCCAAGAATTATGTAAACTCGGCTATATCCGTCACCGAGACCTCAAATGCGGTTTTTTCAACCGGGTCTCCGCCGACTATCTTTATATAGTTGCGGCTTTGTATCCTGCCTTCAAGCGTGACCATTGTGCCGGTGCCCCACTCGGCGGCCTCACGGGCCTTAAGCCCCCATGTGATGCAGGGCAGATAATCGCTCCTGCCGTAGCGGCGGTTCACGGCGAGCATGAGGTCGCAGATATCCCTGCCCATCGGAGTCATGCGCAGGTTCGGCTTCTTGCACAGCGTGCCGATAAGATGCACCTCGTTGAGGTCGTCGTCGTCGCAAAGATACAGCTCCTTTGCAAACACGGTAATGACGAGCTTTGCACCCTCGCCGCTTTTGTTGTTGAACGAGCGCAGCTCGCCGACGACGCAGATTTTCTCCGCCTCACACAGTTGGATGCTCTCCATCAGCTCATCACGCACGATGATGTTTATTTTGTCCGTTGCGCCGGAGAGCCTTGCGACCTCGAGCGGGAAGGTGTAGAAGCATTCGCCTCTGCCGGAGTGAGAAAAGGCTGGTGCGGCAGCGATAACGCCGCAAAGGCGGGCAGTATTTCTGCTTATATTTTCATCCATTGTTTGAACCTGACCTTAATTAAAATGATATTTTGCTAAATTATATTAGGGTCGGGAGCTTGAATATGACGAACGGATAGAATATAATCACAGTAAAAGTATGTAATTGAAAGGACGATACCATGGATATTAAAGCAATTTTGAAGATGTGTGACCACACGCTGCTGAGGGTCGACTGCACCTCGAAGGAGATAAAGACCCTGTGCGATCAGGCGATAAAGCATGAGTGCGCCAGCGTATGCATTCCGCCCTGCCATGTTGCGGGAGCAAAGCGCTATGTCGGCGATAAGCTCAGGATCTGCACCGTTATCGGCTTCCCCAACGGCTACATGACCACCGCCGCCAAGGCTTTCGAGACTGCCGACGCAGTAAAAAACGGCGCTGACGAGATAGATATGGTCATAAACCTCTCCATGGTAAAGGACGGTTGCTGGGACGATGTCCTCGCCGATATCAAAGCCGTGCGTCAGGCGTGCGTAGGCAAGGTGCTCAAGGTCATAATCGAGTGCTGCCTGCTCACCGAGGAGGAGAAGATCCGCATGTGCTCCATCGTTGCCGAGGGCGGGGCGGACTTCATAAAGACCTCCACCGGCTTTTCCAAAGGCGGCGCCACCCGCAGCGATGTTGCGCTGCTGCGCAAGTACAGCCCCGAGAATGTGCAGGTCAAGGCAGCCGGCGGTATCTCCTCGATCGAGGACGCAGAGGACTTCATCTCGCTCGGAGCAACGAGACTCGGCACGAGCCGCATCGTGAAGCTTGCCGAGGCGCAGGAGGCCTAAGTCAGCAGCTTTCGCAGTCCGCTGCACAGGTATAGCCCGGGCACGGACAGAGCGAACCATAGTAGACTGAACAGGGGACATACCTGCCCCAAAATGTTATAGGCACGGTCGGAGTAGTCCCAGACATGCCAGCCAAATGTTATGTTAACCAAACATCCTGCGCTGAACTCCACCGTGCTTATGACGAGCGCACTCAAAATGGACTTTAAAAGCATGGGAAGGGAGCTTCCGCTTATGATGTACATGAGCGTGAAGCATGCCCCGCCGCACAGGAGCATAGTCCAGTGCGTCCAGCCGCGCCATATGATTTCGAGCAGACCGTAAAGCCCTGCACCAATGATATAAACGAGAAGAAATTCCAAAATCATCACTCCGATGGTATTTTTCCCGCTAAATGAGAAAAATATCATGGAAAACAAGGAAAAATCACTTGACATCGGAGCATGGGACTGATATATTAATAGAGCTGAAAATGAAGTAGGTACGGCATCCCCGTCCTCACCGGGCCGCAAAAGGCGAGCTTCGGTCAATAACAACGCTGCGTGTGCGGCGGTGTTTTTGTGTGTGCGGATGCTGTAAGGCATCCGTTTTTGCAATTTTGGAGGTGTTTTAAGATCGCAAGCGTAAACCACGAAATCAATGAGGAGATCATCGACAAGGAACTTAGAGTTATAGGTGACGACGGCGAGCAGCTTGGCATAATGTCTGCCGAGGAAGCCCTAAAGATCGCAGAGGAGAAGGAGCTTGACTTGGTCAAGATATCCCCCATGGCAAAGCCCCCTGTCTGCAAGATCATGGACTACGGCAAGTACCGCTTTGAACAGGCAAAGCGTGAAAAGGAAGCCAAGAAGAACCAGCGTGTCATGGAAGTCAAGGAAATTCGCATGTCCCCGAGCATCGGCGAGAACGACCTTCAGACCAAGCTCAAGGCGGCTCTTAAATTCCTCGCAGACGGTGACCGCGTCAAGGTTTCTATCCGCTTCAGAGGCAGAGAGATGGCTCACACCAACCTCGGTGAGCAGATCCTGCGCGATTTTGCCGACAAATGCTCCGAGCTTGCAAACCTCGATAAGCAGCCCAAGTTAGAAGGGCGTAATATGTCCATGTTCCTGTCCCCGAAGTCTGCACAGGCAGTCAAGAAGGCACAGAAGGAAGCCGCAAAGAAGAAGGCCGAGGCCGCTTCTGCGGAGGAATAATTTTTGGTTATTACAGGTTCACCTGAATAGCAGCATACGGAAGGAGAAATAATCATGCCCAAACTGAAGACCCATAGCGGTGCTAAGAAGAGATTTAATCTCACCAAGACCGGTAAGGTAAAGCGCGCTCACGCATACAAGAGCCATATCCTCACTAAGAAGGACACCAAGCGTTGCCGTCGTCTGCGCTCCGGCACCATCGCCGATGTGACAAACGAAGCAGCTATCAAAAAGATGATCCCTTACAAATAAGTAAGGCTTACTTGTACTAATAGGAGGAATTGACAAATGGCAAGAGTTAAGGGCGCAATGATGACCCGCAAACATAGAAATAAGATCCTTGGCCTGGCTAAGGGTTACTGGGGCAACAAGTCCCGCCACTATAAGATGGCTCAGGAGCAGATGATGAAGTCCGGCCGCTACGCATATGTCGGCCGCAAGCAGAAGAAGAGAGATTTCCGTCAGCTCTGGATCACCCGTATCAGCGCAGGCTGCAAGGCAAACGGAATGAACTATTCCACCTTTATGCACGGCCTGAAGCTCGCCGGTATCGACATGAACCGCAAGATGCTGTCCGAGACCGCTATCCACGATCCCGCTGCTTTCACCGCACTGTGCGAGAAGGCAAAGGCATCTCTGTAATAAGGCATGAAAGCGCCGCCAACAGGCGGCGCTTTTTTCAAGCTAACGAGAGCTGACCCCATATCGTCTGTCAGTGCGCCCTTTCGGTGCTTTCCGCCTTTTTTCGACTTGCCGGGCACAAAGCCCGCCTGCATCAAAAGAAAGCCGGAAATCCCACGAAAAATCATCACTGACAGATGCTGCACAGTTTTGCCGGGGATCATGCTAAGGCAAGGAGATAGTACTTTTATAGCTGACGCATGGCGGGCTTTCTCCGTCAAAACCGATAGGGGGTCGACTCCCGTCAGCTTAATTTGAGGAAATTAAATGTTTGAAATACTCCGAGAATGGTTCGGTATGGGCATAAGCCTGCCGGTTGTTGCGACCGACCTGTTCTTTGCCGCAATCGGTCTTTATGCGGCGCTGAAGATCAGCAATAAGAAGACCGTAATTTATATTATGTTAACCATGCTTGCGCTGTATGTCGCAGCAAGCTTCCTTGTCGATTGCAGCATTACGATGTTTGCGGTCTACTCGGTGTTCGTCGGCGGTGCATCCGTTCTCATCATTGCCGGCGCAGCCATCGGACTGCTGATACGAGCGGTCAAAAAGTAAATACAGTTAAAAAAGTGTGCATTCCGAAGAATGCACACTTTTTTCATTTCCTCACTTGACAGCACGACTATATTGCATTACAATATACCACACTACCATGCAAAGCAAAGTAGAGGTGTAAAATGATTTCGTCACAAATGCTCAAAGGCACGCTTGAAGGCTGCATACTCGAGATAATCTCACGGCGTGAAACCTACGGCTATGAGATAGCCGAAACGCTCATGCGCTACGGCTTCGGCAAAATCGCCGAGGGTACGATTTATCCGCTGTTGCTGCGGCTTGAGCGCAACGGACTTGTCCTGACCGAATACCGCCCCAGCGAGCTGGGACCAAAACGCAAGTATTATCGCCTGAGCGATGCCGGAAAATCCGCGCTTTGCGAGTTCGAGCAAAGCTATCGCGAGCTTGAAAGCGCAATAAATCGATTGCTGAACGGGGGAGAAGAAAATGAATAAAGCTGCACGGATGCTCAGAGATGAGAACAATGAATTGGAGCTAGGCTTGAGCAGTGAAGCCAACGATGTGATGACCGACATCGTGGTTTACATAAGATCGGCAAACATCAGCGCCATGAATCAGGAGAAGGTGCGCCGGGACATCGGTCAGATGCTTCTTGAAGGTGAGCGCAGAGGGCAGAGTGTCGCCGAGATAATCGGAGATGATTACAAAGCATTTTGCGATTCGGTTATTTCCGAGGTGCCGCAGTTTACGCCGTTGCAGAGAGCGCTGACGCTTATAAGTGACGCACTGCTCGGCATTATCATCATGCTTGCAATTTGGACGGTTTTCGCGCCGATCAGGCAGTTGTCCGGCGGCGGAGAGTGGTACATTGTCACTGTGCGCACCTCCGATTTGATTGAGGCAATTGCAATTATTGCCGTGGCATTTTTCATTGTCGGATATATCTGCAAAAATTCCTTCAAGCCGAAAAAAGCCGTTTTTGCGGTCGGAATAATCGCAATCGTCGCAGCCTGCTTTATCGCGTTTATTCTGATACCCGATGCGAAGCTGCTGAATATGCACATCGGCATTAGCGTTTTGATTATTGCCGTGCTGCTGGCGGCGTATTTTGTGGTTGACAAGCGGTGCTGAATAACAGCATAATGATAAAAAATCTAGGAGCGTGCGATATGACAGAAAAGCTTTATTATATTGACAGCCACATGAAGACCTTCACCGCTACGGTGCTTGCCTGTGAGCCGGTGAAGGATAGGTACGAGGTCGTACTCGACCGCACGGCGTTCTTTCCCGAGGGCGGCGGTCAAGCCGGCGACAGCGGCTTTATCGGCGATACTGCGGTGTTCGACACCCATGAGAAAAACGGCAATGTAATGCATTATGTAAACCAACCTATCCCCGTCGACAGCACTCTTGACTGCCGCATCGATTGGGAAAAGCGCTTTCGCAGGATGCAGAATCACTCCGGCGAGCATATTGTGTCGGGGCTCGTGCATAAAAAATATGGGTACTCAAATGTCGGCTTCCACATGGGAGCGGAGTTTGTGACCATCGACTTCGACGGCTTTCTCACGCCCGAGCAGCTTGCCGAGATAGAGCGTGAGGCAAATTACGCCGTTGCCGCAAATTATAAGGTGACGGCGACATTCCCCAAACCCGAGGTGCTCAAGACGCTTGACTACCGCAGCAAGCTTGAGCTCACGGAGAATGTGCGCATTGTAGAGATTGAAAACACGGATATCTGCGCCTGCTGCGCCCCGCATGTAAGCAGCACCGCCGAGGTCGGCTTGGTGAAGATCCTTTCAAGCGAGCGACGCCGCCGCAGCGGTGACGGTGTGCGTGTGACCATGCTCTGCGGCCTTGACGCATATGAGAATTTCGTCCGCACCCACGACAACAACGCTGCGATATCGACGCTGCTGTCTGCAAGGAGAGAGGAGACGGCGGCGGCTGTCGAGCGTGTGCTGGCAGAGCAGGAGAGACTGAAGCAGCGCAATGCCGAGCTCAGCCGTGCGCTTGCGCACCTGCGTGCCGAGACCCTCGAGCCGACGGACGGCAACTTCATCATCTTCGACACCGTTCTGGATGAGCCTGCGCTGCGTGAGTTCGTAAACGAGGCGGTGACCAAATGCGGCGGTCTTGCGGCGGTGTTCTCCGGCAGCGATGAAGCAGGGTACAGGTACATAATCGGCAGCCGGAAAATTGACCTGCGTGCATCCGCAAAAGAGATAAATTCCGGCATCAACGGCCGTGGCGGCGGCAGCAGCGAGATGATACAGGGAAGCTGCAAGGAAAGTGCCGAAAATATTCAAAAATTTTTGAGTATATACAATATCTAGACAGCCGACACAAAATTGTATAGCAGATAATGAATAAATTTCGTCTAAATTGTTAATTTTCATGCTAAAACCCGATTGACAATAATATGACATTTTGATACAATGTATAACTAATAAAGGGCCTTTTGCGCCTTTAAATAACATATCAAATTTTTATTATGGGGGGTTATCCGTGAGAGATCTCAAGCATCTGATTTATTTCGAGAATTTGCTTAAGGAAGCCAATAATGAATTGGTGAAAAAGGCAAAAGAAGAGGGTAAGCTCGCACTGGGCTACACCTGCTACTTCATGCCCGAAGTACTTCTCGACCTGCCCGGCTGCTTCTCCGTTCGTCTGAGAGCACCCGACTGCAGCTCACCCGACATCGCAACTTATTACATGTCCGCCCGTGTTTGCCACTACGGACGCAGCCTCTTCGAGCGTGCTCTCGAAGGCGGCTTCAACTTCCTCGATGCGCAGCTGGCCACCGAGACCTGCACCGTCACCTGCCGCTTCCAGGAGCACATCCAGCAGAAGCACCTCGACTCCGTCAAGGATATGAGAGTTATTGATAATGACAAGTTCTTCTGCGAGTTTATGGATGTTCCCTTCAAGAACACCGAGAACGACTATCAGTACTACCATGATCAGCTCGAGTACCATGTCCTCGGCAAGCTGAAGGAAAACCTCGGTGTCGATGTTTCCGACAAGGCTCTCAAGGCAGCTATCAAGCAGCACAACGAGGTCAGCAAGATCATCAACGAGATCGGCGATTTCCGCAAGCTCGATAATCCCACCATCACCGGCTATGAGTTCCATGTCATTCAGCTGGTATCTCTGGTTTGCCCGAAGTACCTTATTCTCCCGTACCTGAAGGAGACCCTGAAGGAGCTTAAGACCCGCAAGCCCGACGAGAAGTGGCCGTTCCGCTGCAAGGTCGTTCTGGCCGGCTCCGAGAACGACGACCCCTACTTCACCGAGCTCATCGAGAGCTGCGGCGCAGAGGTCGTTTGCGATCGTTACTGCTATGGCGCAGTCGAGTCCCGTCAGCCCATCGAGATCCGTGAGGGCGAGACTCCCCTTAAGGCAATTGCCCGTCATTACCTCGAGACCTCCAACTGCCCCCGCTTTATGCCGCAGAACGAGATGCGTGCAAGAAAGCAGAAGCTGGCAGACCTCGTTAAGGAATACAAGGCAGACGGTATCATCATCTGCTCGAACAAGTTCTGCGAGTACTGGTCCTACGAGCGTGTTATTGACAGCTTCATTCTCCATCGTGACTTCGGCATCCCCGTATGCTCTATCGAGAAGGAGTACATAAACACCGCTTCCGGCCAGTTGCGTACCCGCTTCCAGGCATTTGTTGAATCTGTCGAAATCAAGAAGATTCAGGAGGGCAAGTAATATGAGTTTCATTAAAGATTTCTGGTATGGCAAGCCCCATACCGCAGAAGAAGGCGGCCGCCGCCTGGGCGACAACTACCTGCCCAAGACCGGTCTTTACAAGCACAGAGAGTGGCGCGGTGTAAAGGACACCTTCTACTACTTCCATAACATTTGGATGTACAATTACCTGCACATGGTAATGGATGTCATGAAGTACGGCGGCCTTGTCAATTTCGTCAAGGGCGTTTGGAGATACCGCTGGGTCGGCCAGACCTACCTGCCCGTTCTCCATTGGTTCGACCGCGGCCTCGAAGGTCTGCGCGGCGAGGCTCTGAGAGCTTCCGCATGGCACTACCGTGCAATGGTCAATGCAACCATCTATCAGTTCATGACCATGTTCAATGCCGACACCAGACTGCACGGCGGCAAGAAGAACGACGCATGGTATCACACCATGGCAATGAAGGAAACCACCTGGGGCGGCATGTTCTATGGCTGGAGCGACAAGTTCAAGGCAGTCTCTCTTGAGATGATCCCCTACTTCGTCACCTGCCATGTTAACAGCCATACCGTACATAACTACATCGACGCAGTTCAGTCCATCGGTCTGCCCGGCGACCCCTGCCCGATGTGCCAGGCTGAGTCCGGCCTGTTCGTCCTCGACGATATCCCCGATTACAGCCCGTTCATGATCACCTGTAACGAAGCTTGCGACGGTTCCGTTGCAACCGCTATCCTTCAGGACTGGTTCAACGACAAGCCCATGTACGCTCTGCAGATGCCCATGCAGTTCGACGATCCTCTCGCAAACAAGTTCGTACAGAAGGACATCGAGAAGTGCTGGAAGTTCATCGAGGAGCAGACCGGCGTTCCCATGAATCTCGATCTCATGTACGAGTGCATCGAGAGACAGAACGAGCTCATGAAGTTCGAGTGGGAGAAGTGGGAAGTTGCAGCTAAGACCGACAGCTACCCCATCAACGGCGTTGCTCAGGCACTGTACCGCATCTACCAGTCCCAGTTCGGTGATCTGCCCATCTGGCATGAAGTCGACGGCAAGGTCCGTCCCATCATGGAGAAGTGTGTCTCCAAGAAGATCAACACCTTCCCCAAGACCCGTCACAGAGTCATTGCTTGGTCCTGCGCACCTCTGTACTACTCCAACTGGTGCACTTGGGCATACAATACTTGGGGTCTGAATGTCATCATCAACATGGACTCCCTGATGTTCGATATGACCATCCGTACCGACTCCTACGAGAACATGCTGGAAGATGTCGCAACCTATCATATGTGGGCTCCCATGCGCCGCATGGCAGTCGGCGGCATGCACCACATCTTCGAGCTGTGGGATTACATGAAGCGCTTCAACTGCGACTTCGTCATGATGTACAACCAGCTCCAGTGCAAGGGCATGCAGGGCGTTACCGGCCTGTTTGAGGACGAGTTCCGTGACAGGGACATCCCCGCAATCTGGATGCCTCATGCACTCCCCGACAGCCGCACTGTTTCCCGTGCTGAGATCCGTCGTATAATCAACGACTATATGTCCACCGTCATGCAGGAAGAGCCCCTCGATCCGTCGCTCCTCGAGCTCGACGACGACATGACATGGTAATAGGAGGCAAATGAATATGAAAAAGATAGCTAAGCTGCTCGGCATAGGCGTTGGCGCATATGCAGCACTGTTCGCAGTATTCTTCTTTGACCTTGACGGCAAGTTCTTGTTCCATGTTTTCGAGCCGTTCGTAAAGAACCACTACGACAACATGCCTCGTAGGGATATGACTCAGATGCCTTACGACATGAACAAGTTCCCCGACTACAAGTACGACGAAGTCTGATTGTTTGTAATTTATTAACCAACCCTCCGGTTTCGGAGGGTTGGACATCGAATAAGACAGTAAATCATTTATGGAGGCAACACTAATGAAATATTTTGGCGGCTGTGATGTAGGCTCTACCTACACCAAGGCAGTTATTCTTGATGAGA
>ENA-UONV01000892-UONV01000892.1-human-gut-metagenome-genome-assembly--contig:-CS4-NODE-892-length-30061-cov-9.132174_pt1 | contig 30061 bp, 28 predicted proteins | sample MGYA00242461_ERZ724008 | MGnify/ENA metagenome assembly ERZ724008 | reverse complement strand
CGCGCCAACGCCTACGACTTCGTCTGCAACGGCACCGAGATCGGCGGCGGTTCGATCCGTATCCACGACTCGAAACTGCAGGCCAAAATGTTCGAGGTGCTGGGCTTCACGGCCGAAGAGGCTCAGGTGCGCTTCGGCTTCCTGATGGACGCCTTCAAGTTCGGCGCGCCCCCTCACGGCGGTCTCGCCTTCGGCTTCGACCGGTTGTGTTCGCTGTTCGGCGGCTCGGATTCGATCCGCGACTACATCGCCTTCCCGAAGAACAACGCCGGCCGCGACGTGATGCTCGACGCACCGGGCTGCATCGACCAAGCCCAGCTGGACGAATTGTGCCTATCGCTGGTGAAACCCGCCGAGAAATAACCGGAATCCGGAACCGACGATACCCACGGGGCGCCGCTCGATCGCGGCGCTCCGTTTTTCGTCCCCGCTTTTCGCGGCACCGCATTTGCCTATCCGGGGAAAAATACCTATTTTTGAATCACAAAACACATTTCGAACCATGTCAGCACCCTTAGCCGAACGCCTGCGCCCGAAGACCATCGACGATTACATCGGTCAGGAACATCTCGTGGGCAAAAACGGGGTGTTCCGCAAATTCTTCGAGACGGGCAACGTGCCGTCGTTCATCCTGTGGGGACCTCCGGGCGTGGGCAAGACCACGCTGGCGAAGATCGTCGCCACGCAACTCGAACGCCCCTTCTTCACCCTTTCAGCCGTCACGTCGGGCGTGAAGGACGTGCGCGAGGTGATCGAGTCGGCCAAGAAACAGCGTTTCTTCGACGCCAAGCCGCCGTTCCTGTTCATCGACGAAATCCACCGCTTCAACAAATCGCAGCAGGATTCGCTGCTGGGTGCCGTCGAGCAGGGTACCGTGACGCTGATCGGCGCCACGACCGAAAACCCCTCGTTCGAAGTGATCTCGCCGCTGCTGAGCCGCTGTCAGGTCTACATTCTCCGCCCGATGGAGGACAAGGACCTGCAGACGCTGCTGGACCGTGCGCTCACGACCGACGCGGAACTCAAGGCCCGTGAAGTCGAAGTCCGGCAGACCGGCGCGCTCTTCAAATTCTCAGGCGGCGACGCCCGCAAACTGCTCAACATCCTCGACATCCTCACCGGGGCGACCGACGGCAAGCTGACCATCACCGACCAATACGTCACCGACTGTCTCCAGCAGAATATCGCACTGTACGACAAAAACGGCGAACAGCATTACGACGTCATCTCGGCCTTCATCAAGTCGGTGCGGGGCAGCGACCCCAACGCCGCGATCTACTACCTCGCGCGCATGCTGGCCGGGGGCGAGGAGCCGCGCTTTCTGGCCCGGCGGCTGGTGATCCTCGCTTCGGAAGACATCGGACTGGCGAACCCCAACGCCCTGCTGCTGGCCAACGCCTGCTTCGACACGGTGCACAAGATCGGCATGCCCGAAGCGCGCATCACGCTGGCCGAGACGACGATCTACCTCGCCACCAGTCCCAAGAGCAACTCGGCCTACATGGCGATCAACAAGGCGATGTCGCTGGTCGAACACGACACCACCAACCGCCCCGTGCCGCTGCACCTGCGCAACGCCCCGACCAAGCTAATGGACAAGGCGGGTTACGGCAAAGGCTACAAATACGCCCACGATTTCGCAGGCAACTTCGCCGAGCAGGAGTTCCTGCCCGACACGCTGGCGGGCACCAAATTCTACGAACCCAACACCGGCAACGCGACCGAAGCGAAAATCGCCGAACGCATGCGCGAACTCTGGCGCGACAAATACAAGTAAATGAAAAAGATCGGCATCATATCCGACACGCACGGCACCTTCGACGGCACGCTGCGGGAATTCCTCAAGGACGTCGATGAAATCTGGCACGCGGGCGACATCGGGTCGCTCGAACTGGCCGACGCCATCGCCGCGTTCAAGCCCCTGCGGGCCGTATCGGGCAACATCGACGGCGGCCTTACGCGCCGCGTATACCCCGATTTCCTCTCGTTCGAATGCGAAGGGGTCCGGGTCCTGATGACCCACATCGGCGGCTACCCGCGCCGCTACGACCCGCGCGCCGTGGCGAAGATCCAGTCCCTGCGCCCGAAACTCTTCATCGCCGGACACTCGCACATCCTCAAAGTCGCCTACGACCCGGTTTACGACCTGCTGCACGTCAATCCCGGCGCCGCCGGAGAGTACGGGTTCCACAAAGTCCGCACCGCCGTGCGGCTGGTCATCGACGGCGCCGACATGCGCGACATGGAGGTCGGCGAATGGCCGCGGAGATAGCAGGTGCGGGAACAAAATATGCGGCGTGATGACGCCGCATATTTTGTTACTACTTGACAAGTCCGCCGCCTAACGGCCCCATCCGAAACGCAATCCGACAGAGAACCCGCCGAAAAAGCCCTCGTTAGCGAGCAAGGGTTCGGAATCATATCCGAAATTCCAAGAGGCGAAATCACCGATATACCGCGCGGCAACCTCCAGATAAAGGTTGCGGGACACCCGGAAATCGAGTCCCAAGGCGAGACTGACGACCGGAGCCGCCAAGCCTTCGCGGCTCTTCCCGACATCCGTCAGAATCGAAGCCGTATAGACATTCACGCCCAAACCTCCGCGCACGAAATAGAACGATCCCATACGCTGAATGTAAAAACGGCGCTCGTAATGCGGAATCACCGCGAAAATATCGACTGAGGTGCCCGGATCAGCTCTTCTTTCGGAAGCGGAAGCACTCTCCAGACTGCGATAGGCCAACTCGGCATGAATGCCGTTCCTGCCGTCGAAAAAATAGGCATACGAAACAGTCGCCCCGTGCGTATGCACATATGTATTCGAAAGGAAATCGTACGTCGCACCCAGCATGTGCGGCAAGGCGGGCGCTTTCAGTCCGAAACGGGTCTCGGCCGGTTTCAGTTTGTCGTTCGGCGTACGCACCACCCGCTCGTCGCCGATTTCAAGATAATCGACTTGGGTCACGGGAATAAAATGCGACGTTTCGGGGTCGTCCGCAGGAAAAAAGAAAACGTTGCCGGCCCGGTTGCTCGAATCGGAAACCTTACATTCGATCACACGGCCGTCTTTGGTGTGAATCCGGTCCTGAGCCATACACGCACAGCCCGCAGACAAAAACAAGAACGCAAAAAAGAACTTTATCATTTTCAAGAGGGATTGATGGGATATACAAATATATTTATAATATCGGATACTTTGCCGCTTTTAACGTCCGAAAAGCATAATCCGGCAAAAATTTATTATATTTGGACCATATCCTGCGCAAACAGGCATGGAGGACGGCCGGGTTATTCCGTAGCATTTATCCCGCTACCGCAGGGGAATTACAGATGTCGCCCGGCATACCCGCGTCCCCGGAACACCCGATTCGATCCCGAAGGGTAGGGGATCATCATTTATTTAACCAATATCGGTATGATAAGAAAATCCTATTTCAAATTCGCAGCTCTCCTGAGCTTGTGTATCGCTGCCGCCTGCAGCGATGACGACCCCGGAAAAGGAGGGGGGGGGGAAACTGAGGTAAAGGTCCCCGAAAATGCGGTCGATCTCTCCGCCGCCGGAACCGCAAACTGCTACATCGTAAAACCGGGCGGCACGGTCGTGTTCGACGCGCAGTATAAAGGCAACTCCACGACCGAAAGCATCGGCAATCCCGTCACTGCCGAACTCGTTTGGCAAGACGCCAAAAATCTGATTCAGGACATCTATTACGTCTCCAAGGAGAAAAAAATCGTCGCCGTGACCGCTCCGGGCACAAGCGGCAACGCCGTCGTCGCGGCCTGCGGCGCCGACGGAGAGATACTCTGGAGCTGGCACCTGTGGATCGCCGACTACGATCCCGCCGCATCGCTCTACACCACCCCGGCCAACGCTTCGGGCACGACATGGACCTTCATGGACCGCAACGTCGGCGCCACGACCAACGCCCCCGACAGCTTCGACTGCCACGGCATGATCTACCAGTGGGGACGCAAAGACCCCTTCACCTCGGCCGGAACGTTCACCATAATCAACGAGGATTACAGCTATCAGGTGGACGGCGAACGCCCCATTTACAACATCCTCAACGAAGAACTTCCCAAAATGCGCACCCGCGCCGAATACCACGGAACGATCGCAAAGTCGCTCCGCAATCCGGCGGTATTCTATGCCATGACTTACAATTTCACCGGAGAAACGGATGAATACGGACAGGAAATCGTGCTGAACGACTACCGGACCAAAGACTGGACCGACGTTTCGAACGACGATTACTGGGGCGGCGTATCGGGCAAGAAAACCATCTACGACCCCTGTCCCGTCGGCTACAAGGTGCCGACCTGCGACAAGGACGGAAATACGCCCTATGCGTGGCTGGTTTACGCCGACATGACGTGGGACGACACCAACCACGGCGCCACGCAGAACGGCCAGTGGTTCCCCGCCGCCGGCACGCGCGTCTACGCATCGGGCGGACTCGACCATCAGGAGCTGAACCCCTACGGCGGCATGTGGATCGGCACCGCGGGAAAAGCCAGCGCCAACATCGAGGAATACCCCGAACTCTACGGCCAGTACATGTTCATCGTCAACGGCAAACGGACCTTTAAAGTGAGCAAGGACGCCCGTTCGCAAGGCATGTCGATGCGCTGCGTAAAAGAGTAAAAACCCTTTCTGAACACGATACGGACCGTTTCTGCCCGAAACGGTCCGTGTTTTTTCAGGGGCAAGACGTTCAGAGACAGCCGAATATGGAAGGCCGAATAACTTAACATAATATTTACTACATGTACGTCGTTAGTTAGTCGAAGAATCAGAAGTTGAAATTATTAATTTTATGACGACGCAACATGCAAATCAAGATCTCGAAGACGCTCGAGGCTATCATAGCCCGGGCGGCATTTAATACGACCAAGGCCGGTCTCGACCACTCGCTCAAAGACTTTCTCACGCTGGAACTGCTCCGCGAGGAGGGATCGCTCGCCTACCAGCTTTTATCCTCCCGTCTCAAGGACTGGGAACTCTACCAGATACGCCTGCGCATCGAACGCGAAATGCTCGCCGGGCAGCAGAGCACGACCCAATCCCCAGAAGAGTTCTACCGCGCCTTCACCGAAGAGCTGCGGGCCTGTTCGGGCGCCGCACGGAGCGTTTCGACGGCCCACGCGCTGCGGGCCATCGTCGGCGACCGCACGACGGCAACTTCGCGCATACTGGAAATGTACGGCGTAACGGGTACGGTGGTGGACGAAGACCTCAAGAAGTTCGCCGTGGGCGACGACTTCCGCACCGAAATTCAGGTGCACATGCTCGACTTCAACGAAGAGAACAAACCCGAAGAGAAAACCTCGTCACACCTGCTCGACAAATTCGGCGTGAACCTCACGCGCATGGCCCGCGAGGGCAAAATCGACCCCGTCGTGGGGCGCGAGCAGGAGATCGAGCGCGTAGTCCAGATACTCTCGCGCCGCAAGAAGAACAACCCGATCCTGATCGGCGAGGCGGGCGTGGGCAAGAGCGCCATCATCGAAGGGCTGGCACTGCGCATCGCAGGCGGCGAGGTGCCCTACACCATCGCCGACAAGACGCTCTTCTCGCTCGACGTATCGTCGCTCGTGGCGGGCACGAAGTTCCGCGGCGAATTCGAGGAGCGCATGCAGCAACTGCTCGACGAACTGCGCAAAGCCAAGGACACGATCATATTCATCGACGAGATACACACCATCGTGGGTGCCGGTTCGACACAGGGCAGCCTCGACACGGCCAACATCCTCAAACCGGCACTCGCACGGGGCGAACTGCAGACCATCGGCGCCACGACGCTCGACGAATACCGCGAGAACATCGAAAGTGACTCGGCGCTCGAGCGCCGGTTCCAGAAGGTCGTCGTCGAGCCCACGACGCCCGAGCAGACGCTCCAGATCCTGCGCAACATCGCCCCCCACTACGAGCAGCACCACAAGGTACGCTATACGGAAGAGGCGCTGCAAGCCTGCGTGGAACTCACCGGGCGCTACATCACCGACCGCTTCTTCCCGGACAAGGCGATCGATGTGCTGGACGAGGCAGGCTCGCGCATACACCTGCAATCGGCGCGCGAACCGGCCGAACTCCGCCAGATGGAGAGCGCACTCGACGAAGTGCGGCGCGAACGCCGCGAGGCGGTCAAAGAGCTGGTCTACGAAAAGGCCGCCTCGGCACGCCTGCGCGAAATCGCACTCCGTTCGAAACTGGGCGAAAGCCGCAACGAATGGCAGCGGTCGCTCGAAACCAACCCCGTGGAGATCACGGCCGAGCATATCCAGCAGGTCATCACCTCGATGACGGGCATCCCCGCCGAGCGCATTTCGGGCGGAGAGATGACCCGCCTGCAAACCCTCTGCCAGCACCTTTCGCAGCGGGTCGTAGGGCAGCAGGAGGCCGTCGAGAAGATCTCGCGCACGATCCGCCGCTCGCGGGCCGGACTCAAGGACGAGAACCGTCCGATCGGGGTATTCCTCTTCGTCGGCCCCACGGGGGTAGGCAAGACGCTGCTGGCCAAGGAGGTCTCGAAATGGCTCTTCGACGAACAGCGCGGACTGATCCGCATCGACATGAGCGAATACAGCGAGAAGCACAACGTCGCCAGGCTGATCGGCTCGCCCCCGGGTTATGTCGGCTACGGCGAGGGCGGCCAGCTCACCGAGACGGTACGCCGCCAGCCCTATGCCGTGATCCTGTTCGACGAGATCGAGAAAGCACACCCCGAGGTCTTCAACACGATGTTGCAGATCTTCGACGAGGGACACCTCACCGACGGCTCGGGCCGCAAGGTGGACTTCCGCAACACGATCATCATCATGACCTCGAACGTCGGGTCGCGCAACGTGGTCCAGAAATCGGTGCAGGTGGGTTACAGCACCGTCTCGAAGAGCGCCACGGCGGTCACCGCCCCCCAGTGCGAGTACCGCAAGGCCCTCGAACAGACCTTTGCGCCGGAGTTCCTCAACCGCATCGACGACATCGTGCTGTTCCGCACGCTGGAGATCTCCGACGTGGAGCGAATCATCGAGCTGGAGCTGCAGGGACTCTTCGAGCGCACGCGCCGGCTGGGCTACAAGGTGAAGATCACCGACGGAGCCAAACGCCGTCTGGCAGCCATGGGCTACGAATCGCGCTACGGCGTACGTTCGCTCAAGCGCACGCTGATGGACAACGTCGAGGAGCCGCTCTCCGGCCTGATCATCGACGGCAAACTCCACGAAGGCGACACGGTCGTCGTCGAATCGGACAAGTCGCACGGCGTCCGGATACGCGTGGCGTGACAGCCGGTCGATTTTCCGTCTTCCCGTTGCAAGAGACCGGTTTCAGACCGGTCTCTTTTTTCGTTCCGACCATTTTTTTGCGCCATAATTGCCTGAAAGATTATTTTTTAACTAAATTTGTCCCGATTTAATACCGTTTCATAACACCGACATGCGTCAGATGCTCCTGAAAGCCCTTGCGTCAGGGCTTATTATGTCCTTGTTTCCCTTCGCCGCAATATCGGCGCCCGCCGGGCCGTCGCACGCCGACAGCCTGCTCAAGCTTTTAGCGAAAACACACGATGCCGTCAGCCGGGAGCGGATATACGTCCAGCTGGCCGACCTGAGCGGAGACAGCCTCAACCTCGCTGCACCCTATTGGGAAGCGGCGCTCGCCGAAGCGCAGAAAACCGGGGACATCTACGGCTGCAAGGAGGCGCTGGACTTTCTGGTCCGCAAATTCGCAGGCCGGGACGCACGGCGAGCAGAGAAATACATCGCCCTTGCGGACAGCATTCTTCCGGGACCGCGCCACGCCCTGTTCCGCTCGTCGCTCTACGCCTACTACATCTGGAAGCTGATGAACGACAACAATGCGGTCGAAACGGTAAAACACGAACTGGACAGACTCAAGACCAAAATCCACAACGAACTCTCGCCCGAAGAGCGCATCGAATGGGAATTCCTGACGGGACTCTCCATCGACTTCTCGGCGCTGGCGACCGAGGCCTACGACAACATCGACAAGGCGATCCCCCATGTGGAGCAGGCGTTGGAAAAACTCGAAAAATATCCGTTGGAAGAACGTCTCCACATGGAACGAATCTGCCGCGACGAACTTTCCGAACTCTACATGCTCAGCAAAGACAAACGCGCCGAAAAGCAGATCCGACAATGTATCGACCTGCACCGCGCATGGCTGGCGATGGACGACCGCTTCGAACGCCCCCACCGCGACACGACGGGTTACATGATGCGCGCCTACTCGAAGATGCTCTATCTGCGCGAGCTGATCTCCAAAGAGAAGGCCAACGAATATTACGGGAAATGCATGGAGCTGGCCCGCGCCAGAGGCGATCTGGCCGAGATTTACAGCACCAGCGCCCGCTATTACCAGTACATGGGGGAATACGAGCGGGCCGTGGCCTACATCGACTCGGCCGTAACCGTCTACAAGCGCAACGGCACAAAAGCGGATTTCGCCTCCATATACGCAGTGCAGTCGTGGCTCTACGAGAATCTGGGCGACTACAAAAACGCCCTCGAAGCGCTGCGCACATCCAATTCGATCCGCCACGACGACCGCGTGGAAGAGGCGCAGAACAGCCTCGCCGAGATGCAGACCCTGTTCGAAGTGGGGCAGCTGGAGCTTGAAAAATCCCGGCTGGCCAACCGCATGAAATTCATCGCCCTGCTTGCCGGCGGGGTGCTGGTGCTGCTGCTCATCGGCTGGAGCGTCTATCAGTACGTCATGGTCCGGCGGCTGACGCACATCCGGCGGCAGCTCACCGACGCCAACGAAGAGATAACCCGCCAGAGCCGCCGCGCCATGGAGAGCGAAAAGATGAAAACGGCCTTCATCAACTCCATGTGCCACGAAATCCGCACGCCGCTCAACGCCATCAACGGATTTTCGGACCTGCTGCTCGAAGGCAACCACAACGCCGAAGCCCGGCGCGAATTCCGCGAGCAGATATGGACCAACACGACCGCGCTGACCACCCTGCTGGAAAACATGCTCGAACTGTCGAGTCTGGTCAGCTCCGAAGCGCCCCTGCCGCAGACCGACACCGACATCGGTCTGCTTTGCGCCGAACGGCTGGAATACCAGAAGCGGCAGTCGAACAACCCGCAGGTGGAGTATGTCTTCGAGGGGGGGGGGTGAAGGTCCCTGCATCATTCCGACCAACGTCTTCTACATGACCCGCGTGATCGACAACCTGCTGCAGAACGCCGCCAAATTCACCGTCGCAGGCTCCGTCACGCTCTGCTGCGAGAAGGATGACAGCAAACGCAGACTACGCATCCGCGTGGCCGACACAGGCATCGGCATCGACCCCGACAAGCGGGAGTGGGTATTCGAACGCTTCGCCAAAGTGGACCCCTTCAAACCGGGTTCGGGCATCGGGCTTTATCTCTGCCGCCTGATCGTCACGCGGCTCGGAGGCGAAATCCGCGTCTGTCCCGAATACCGCGCAGGCTGCTGCATCGATATCGTCCTCCCCTGCTGATGCTTAAATCCGCCCCTTCCGGGCGGATTTTTCGTATCGGACGGGGCTGCGGATTGCAATCCGGAGTTAATTAGCTATCTTTGCATCCTAAATCCGGAACGCAATGTACAGTTTCTCGACTTATAAAGATCAATACAAGTCCAATCTGAAACTGGCCCTGCCCGTCGTACTGACGCAGCTGGGCCAGATTCTCACGCAGGTAGCCGACAACCTGATGGTCGGCCGCTACGGCGGCGACGACCCCGTGCCGCTGGCCGCCGTATCGTTCGGCGGCTCGGTATTCTTCATCCTCTTCATCGCCGCCATCGGCATCGCGCTGGGCATGACGCCCCTCGTGGGCGAGCTTTACGCGCAGGGCGACCGGGAGAAGTCGGCGGGGCTGCTGCAGAACGGCATCCTGTTCTACACGCTGCTGGGATTCGCAATGGCGGTCGTCCAATACTCCGTCATCCCGCTCATGTACCGCCTCGGCCAGCCCGTAGACGTGGTCGATGCGGCCATCCCCTACTATCGGATGCTGGTCTTCAGCATGCCGTTCGTGATGCTTTTCTTCGCCTTCAAGCAGTTCCTCGAAGGCGTGGGCAACACCAAGGTCGAGATGGTCGTGACGATCGTCGCCAATCTGGCCAACATAGGCTTCAACTGGGTCTTCATCTACGGACGCTTCTCGCTTCCCGAAATGGGCGCCGAGGGCGCGGGTCTGGGCACGCTGCTGTCGCGCATCATCGCCCCGATCCTGATGGTCGGCTACTTTTACAGCCGGGAGCGCTACCGCGGCTACCTCGACGGATTCTCGCCCCGCAACTACTCGTGGGCCACGGTAAAAAAACTGCTGCACATGGGACTTCCGATCTCGATGCAGATGTTTCTCGAAGCTTCGGCGTTCGTCGGTACCGGCATCATGATGGGCTGGTTCAACAAGGAGACCATGAGCGCCAACCAGATCGCCGTCACCATCGGCAACTGCGCCTTCATGATCGTCATGTCGATCGGGGCCGCCACCACCATCCGCGTGTCGCACTGCTACGGCGCCCGCAACATCGGCGAGTTGTCGCTGGCGGCCAAGGCGTCGTATCATCTGGTGCTGGCGTGGAACGCCTTCGCGGCGCTGGTCTTCATCACCATGCGCAACGTCATTCCGACCTTCTTCACCACCAACGCCGAAGTGATCGCCATCGCCTCGCAGCTGATGGTCTTCGCCGCGCTGTACCAGCTTTCGGACGGCATTCAGAATGTCTCGGTAGGCATCCTGCGCGGCATTCAGGACGTGAAGATCATCATGCCGATCGCCTTCGTCTCCTACTGGCTGCTCAACCTGCCCGTGGGCTACCTGTTCGGCTTCACGCTCGGCATGGGGCCGTCGGGACTTTTCCTCGGCTTCTCGTTCGGGCTGTCGGCCGCCGCCGTGATGATGATCCTTCGCATACGACGCAGCATACGACGCTTGTACCTCAGCAGCAATTAAAAATTAAAAAATTCAGAATTTTTGCGTATCTTTACGCAAATTATACCCTCCATGGATACCGAAAAACAACATACGAAAGCATTCAAACCCGAAATAGGCCGCGGCTGCTCCTTCTGCAACTGCGGTTCGGAATGCGAAGCCAAACTCTGCGACGGATGTTTCAAACTCCACGAGACCGCATGGCTCGAAGAGTACCCAGAAAACCTTCCGACCGACATCGTCGAAGTGCGTTTCAAGAACACCCGCCGCGCATTCTACCAGAATGTCAACAACCTGCCGCTCAAGCGGGGCGACATCGTGGCGGTCGAAGCTTCGCCCGGCCACGACATCGGCATCGTCTCGCTCACGGGCGATCTGGTGGCGCGCCAGATGCGCCGCACGGGATTCAACCCCTTCAACGGCGAATTCAAGAAGATATACCGCAAAGCCAAGCCCTACGACATCGAGAAGTGGCAGGAAGCCATCGAACTGGAACACGAGACGATGATCGCGTCGCGCCAGATCGCGGCCGACATGGGACTCAACATGAAGATCGGCGACGTGGAGTATCAGGGCGACAAGATCAAGGCCATTTTCTACTATATCGCCGACGAACGCGTGGACTTCCGCGAACTGATCAAGGTCTTCGCCGAACGGTTCCACATACGTATCGAGATGAAGCAGATCGGCGCGCGGCAGGAGGCGGGACGCATCGGCGGACTGGGCGCCTGCGGACGCGAGTTGTGCTGCGCATCGTGGATGTCGAGTTTTTCGAGCGTCACGACCGGCGCCGCCCGCGTACAGGAAATTTCGCTCAATCCCCAGAAACTCGCCGGACAGTGCTCGAAGCTCAAGTGCTGCATGATGTACGAGTACGACACCTACGTCGACGCCCGCAAGGAGTTCCCGCGTCTGCGCGAACCGCTGCAGGCCATGGACGGCGAATACTATCTGGTCAAGAACGACATTCTGGCCGGCACGATGACCTTCTCGTCGAGCAAGGATGCGATGGTCAACGTCACCACGCTCTCCATCGCGCGCGTCAGGGAGATCGTCTCGCTGAACCGCGCCGGCAAGAAGGTAGACCGGCTGCAAGCCGCCGAGGACATAGCCCCGGCGGCCGAAGAGCCGACCTACCGTTCGGAGGAGGACAGCATCACCCGTTTCGATCAGGCCAAGCGCCGCAGCAAGCGGAGCCGCGGCAAAGGGGGCCGGCAGAACGGACAGGATTCGCAGGAAGCAGGACAGCAGGCTGCAGGCCGGCAGGAACAGCCCGATCAGCAGGGCCGGCAGCAAGAACGCCGCCCGCGGCGCAACGACCGTCCCCGCAATGGCGAAGGCCGCAGCAGTGAGGGGCGCAACAACGAAGGCCGCAACGGAAATCCGGAACGCCGCAACAACGGCGAACGCCGTGACGGAGAGAACCGCGAAAACCGCAACGCCAACAACGGAGGCCGCAGAGGCAACTCCGGCAGCGAAAACCGGACCGGCGAAAACGGCGACACCCGCAACGGCAACAACAACGAAGCCCGCAACGGCACTACGAACAACGGCAACGGCGCCGAACGCCGCGAAGGCAGCAGCCGCGGCCGGAACAACAACCGCAACCGCCGCCGTCCGAACAACGACCGTCCGCGCGGCGAAGGCAGCGAAAACGGCAATAACGGCGGCAACGGAAACAACGGCGGCAACGGCGCAAACGAATAACGGTGCAACGGACGGCAGGTGACATAACGGCACGCTGCGGAGCCGTATCCCCATATGGGGCAGACCGGATTAGACCGGACCGCACTGCCGATCCATGCAGGCAAGAGACCGGCAGGCAAGATCGCACGGACGCCGATCCCTACGGAACACTCCCCGGCGCAGACGGCCGCGCGCCCATCCCGATCGAGGGGCGGAAATGCTCCGCCGCGGATATTGCGGCCGTAAAATTCGCCGGAGCGGCAATGCGCCCGCGGGGTTCCGTAGCCGCAAAAATGCTCCGTACGGCAGCTAGCCTGTCCGGTCCGGGAGCGATACGCCCGATGCGCGCGGCTTGCCGCACGGCGCTCGCCGCCGCGGCACTTCTCGCCGCAGGCTGCATGTCCCCCCACGGAGCCGTTGCGACCGACGTCAATTCGGCGTCGTGGAGCGATCCCGCCCCGCTCACCCTCGCCAACGCCGATACGACGACGCTCCGCGACGTCAACCTTTTCCTGCGCTGCAACGACCGGTTCGCGGAGGATTCGCTGACCGTGCGCATCCGGGTGCGCACGCCGGACTCGCTCCAACACGAAGAGCCGTTCGTGATGGTCATTCCCCCGGCACATGCTGCTGCCGCGATCTCGCGCGAAGCCGACATCCCCTACCGCCGCCGCGTACGGTTCGACCGTACGGGCGACTACCACTTGACAATCACCCCCTGCCGCCCCGTCGAAGGCGTCGAAGCGGTAGGCATCCATATCGCAAAAAGCCAATAGAGACAATGGGCAAAGATAAACTCCGCAGGTTCCGCGAGAACCTGACTTTCGACTGTTTCGTACAACCCGAATTCGACGAGGTATTCCACTGCGACCATCCCCTCAAGGGGCGCTGGCGCAGCGACTTTTTCCGCAACGACAACCCCATCGTGCTGGAGCTGGGCTGCGGCAAGGGCGAATACACCGTGGCGCTGGCCGAACACGACCCGTCGCGCAACTATATCGGCATCGACATCAAAGGCGCCCGCATGTGGCGCGGCGCAAAGAGCGTCACGGAGCGGAAAATCGCCAATGCGGGCTTTCTGCGCACGCGCGTGGAGTTCATCAACGGCCTGTTCGCCGAAAACGAGGTGGACGAAATCTGGATCACCTTTCCCGATCCGCAGCTCAAAAGCCGCCGGGCCAAGAAGCGTCTCACCTCGCCGCTGTTCCTCGAATATTACGCCCGGCTGTTGAAACCCGCGGGGTGGATCAACCTCAAAACCGACTCGAAACACCTGTTCGCCTACACCAACGAGGTCGTTCGCCGCTACACCCTTCCCTGCGAGGTTTCGAATCCCGACATCTACGGTTCGGGGTATGCCGACGAGGTGCTTTCGGTCAAAACAGCCTACGAGAAACGTTTTCTCGAAATGGGTCTTCCGATCACCTACATCCGTTTTTCGCTGGCCGGACGGCACGAATTCCCGTGGTTCGACTGGGAGGAGGACGAAAAGGAGGAAAAGGACAACGAACAGGAGCGCCGGATACACTGACCCCGCTTCCAGCCTGACGGCCCGCCTATCCTTTATACAGCCGCTCTTTTCTCAATTAAACATAGGTAAAGAACTTTTTCGCATCAATCTACTAATTTTTTAGATATAAAACTTGCATATCTAAAAAATTAGTAGTAAACTTGCATAGGAACTGAAAAAGCGCTTTTTACCATGGAGAAAAAATCAACGGAACTTACACGCGGCGAAGAGGAGATCATGCAGATACTCTGGCGTCTGGGGGACGCGGTGGTCAATGAGATCATCGCCCAGACCGAAGAGCCGCACCCCAAGTACACCACCGTCGCCACCTTCCTCAAGATTCTGGAAAACAAAGGTTTCGTGGGACATACCCCCGAAGGCAAAAGCCACCGCTACTACCCGCTCGTCGGCCGCGAGCAGTACGCGCGCGGGGTCATGTCGTCGGTGCTGACCTCCTATTTCGACGGCTCGCTGGCCCGGATGGTGTCGTTCTTCTCGCGAAACGAAGACATTTCGGTCAAGGAGATGGACGAGATTCTCGAAATCATGCGGAACGCAAAAAAATAACGCGCCATGAAACGGCTTCTGCTCTTCCTGATTCTCCTGCTGGGCCACGCGGCCCGCAGCAAAGGGCAGACCTCCGGTCCGCCGCAGGACGGCATGCGGCACGCTGCCGAAACGACTTCCGAGACGAATGAGACACACCGGTGCGGCGGCATTCAGACCGCGACAATACGACCGTCAAAACACACCGCAGCCGCAACGCAGCTGTTGCCGCTGCAATACATTCCGTCAAAACACACCGCAGCCGTCCCTGCCGCAGCGACACGCCCGAAAACAGCGTACGCCAACCGACGATAAACGCCCGAAACACAAGCACACGACCAGTCAAATCACTGACAATGAAACCCGCAATCATCTACATGCTCGAAGTGCTCGTCTGCAGCGGAGTCCTGCTGGCGGCCTACGCCATCCTGCTCGAACGCCGGGTAAAATTCCGCTGGTGCCGGCTCTACCTGCTCCTGACGACCTTCGCCGCGGCCCTGATTCCGCTGCTGCGGATTCCCGTATGGCCGGGGCGCATCGTCGCAGCCGCACCCGCCATCTCGCCCGACCTCCCCGTCTGGACGGGCGAAGTGCTTCCCGACGAGGGCGGAGGTTTCGCCGTAACGCCCGAAAGTCTCTGTCTGGGGCTTTATCTGCTGGGAGCGGCCCTGATCGCCGGCGTCATGGCATGGCAGGTCATCCGCATCCGCCAGCTGCGGCGCGGCGCCGAAATTTCCCGGACCGGCGACTATACGCTCGTCCGCACACGGCAGGAAATCGCTTCGTTCTCCTTCCTGCGCACCATTTACGTCTGGGACAAAACGCCTGCCGGGGAGCTGGCCGCCATTCTGGCCCACGAGTCGAGCCACATCGCCCACCGCCACTCCATCGAACGCATCCTGATGGAGCTGATGAAGGCCCTTCTATGGTGGAACCCCTTCGCATGGATCGCCGCACGGCGGCTGACCGAGGCCGAAGAGTTCGAGGCCGACAACGACGTGCTGAGCAGCGGTTACGACCGCGCCGAATATATGCAAACCATCTTCAGGCAGCTTTTCGGTTATAGTCCGGAAATAGCCAACGGGCTGCGCAACTCCCTAACTAAAAAACGCTTTAAAATGATGACCATGCAGACAAAAAGCAGGCACGGCCTGCTGCGGCTGGCAGGTACGCTGCCCGCCGTGATAGGATTGTTGTGCGCATTCGGTTTCACCACGCGCGCAGCGGTGATCGTCGCCCCGGCGGCCGCAACCGCAACGACCGAAGAGCCGGCCGACATACGAACCGCGGCCGACGCGATGCAGAAGCAGGACAAGACCTGCACGGCAACGCTCACGGTGGTGGATGAAAAAAGCAAACGCCCGGTCGAAGGAGCGCTCGTACAGACAATCGGCACCAAAAAAGGCACCGTCACCGGCAAAGACGGCCGGGCCGTGATAACGGTCCCCGAAGGCAGTGAACTCAAAATCAGTTATATCGGCTACGAGTCCCGAACCATCGCCGTAAACGACGAAAAACCGGTCGCCGTATCCTTGATACGAAATCCCGAAGCCGGCTTTACCCCCACCGACGACCTGCCCGACGCGCCGCAGGAGCAACAGCAGGAGCAGGTGACCGTCAGCGTCGCCACCTATAAGGACAAAGCCCCGCTCGCCGGTGCGCTGGTCAAGGTCAGCGGTTCGCAAATAGGCGTGGTCACCAACTCCGCAGGCTTGGCCGAGCTGCGCGTTCCGGCCAATTCAGCTCTCGAAATCAGCTACATAGGATGCAAACCGCATATTGCACAGGTAGGCGACAAGGAGCGTCAGATGTTCATGTTCAACATGCAGGCCGAAACGGCCGGAACACCAGAGACACCCGGCACATCCGAGTCGCTCGCAACAGCGACCGCAACGGACAAACCGCTCTATATCGTCAACGGAATCGAAACGAAGGAGATCGGCAAACTCGATCCCGACCGGATCGAGAGCATGAGTGTCCTCAAGGACAAGGCCGCCACCGCACTCTACGGCGAAAAGGCCCGCAACGGCGTGATAGTCATTACGCTCAAAGGAGCGGATATGGGACCTGCGACGTCCGAAAGCAACGGCAAGGCGGATGACGCCGAACAAACCGCGGCAAACGCCATCGCGATTAAAAACGGCAAAACCGAAAAGGAAGAGGCGTTCCTTGTGACCGAAACGATGCCCCTCTTCCCGACCGACGATCCCGCCGTCCCGTACGGCGACCTCGGCAACTTCCGGGCATGGGTCCAGAAAAACGTGAAGTACCCGGCCGAAGCTTTCGAAAAGGGGATCGGAGGACGTGTCGTGCTGTCGTTCGTCGTCGAGAAAGACGGCTCGGTAAGCGACATCCAAAAACTCCAAGCGCCCGACGCGTCGCTTTGGGAAGAGGCCCGCCGCGTCATCGCCTCTTCGCCCAAATGGAAACCCGGCGAACAGCGCGGGCAGATCGTGCGCGTGAAATATACGCTTCCCGTGGACTTCCGGCTTACGAAAGCGTCCGACACACCGGCCCCGGAATCCGGAAAGTAGTTTTTCAACCGGCTACGACCAAGCAGACCGCGCGGCGCCATAACCCGGATTCCCCAAACCGACCGGCCCGGATTCCCCGAATCAACCCGCTCCACGAATCGGCCGCCCGGCCTGCTTTCCCCAAGCTCCCGCGGACCGGCATCCGCTCCTGATTTTTCAAGACCCCCGCCGGCAGTCCTCAGAGACTGCCCCGGCTTTCCCAAGCCACCGAACCGACCATAAGCGGAAACGGCGTCCACCCTGAGTTCAGTGGACGCCGTTTTTATCGGCCTGCCGGGTCGCCGAATAGCGATACCTGCGAGACCGCCCCGGCCGCTCCGGACTTTTCAGCCCTATCTCCGAACGGCTCTGCGACTCCGCCGCTCCGGATTACTCCCTGCAACAGCGAACGTTATAGCCGTATGCCGCATCGGATTTCGAAGAAGACTGCGGCTGGAGCAGTTTGCCCGTACTGAGCTTTTTCGAAATATAGAAACAGGAGATCGTGTTTCCCGAACGATAGTTGGACCAGTAATGCCCCGTACGGGTCGTAGCGAGACCGGCGAGATTGCCCTTGTCGCGGTTACGGTAACCCGACGTCGGGTACCAGTCCCTCAGATCGCCGAAAATGTAGGTCATGCCGTACTTCTCCCCATCCCATTCCGAGGTTCCGTCCACATAGCGGTCCTGCTCGTCCGCAAAATCGTCCCACGTATCGCGGTCCGGCACCTTATACCCCACGGGGCACGGATCGTAGCAGGTTTTCGCGGTATTCCACAAATCGGTGCGGGGCTTGGCCAGCCAGTCGTAAACTCCGGTCGCACCTTTGTTCGAAAGGAACGAAAGCGGATGCGCCGCGGCGTATTCCAACGTCGAAACGGCCGCCCCGCTCTCCTGCTTCCACGCATGCGTATCGGCGAAGGCCGGATTGACGATCGAATTTTCCGCCGCCTGCGCAAAAGCAGTCGCCGAGGTTTCAGTAGTCGTACCGCCGCAGAACGGGTCCTTGCGGCCCCACTGGTAATAGAGTCCGTAAGCTTCGGCCGATCCGGGCGTCGTGCCGACGGCTCCCAGCGAACGGTCCAGCAATACGCGGCCGTTGGCATAGGTCACCATCCGAGGTTCCGGCGTGAACCAGAGATGCCAGCTCCACACGATCTCCCCCGCGGCATCTGCAAGCGCGATGACGGCATTGCCCTTCGCGGCGCCTGCCGCCGTAAAGAAGATGCGGCCTTTTCCGGCATCGAGCGAAACGGCCGAAATTTCCTGCTCCAGTCCTTTCGTCACCCAAAGCCAGTCGGCTTTCATGCCGTCGGCAAGCGCGATCGCGGCATCGTCTCCACTGCCGTTGCCACGCACCGCAGCGTCGAACATATAATCGCCGGCCTCGCTGACGATATAACAGTTGGCGGTTCCGTCCCGACTCAGGTCGATGGCCGTCACCGGCGCCTGCACGGCCGTCAATGTCGGCGTAGTCGCACTCCACGGCTTGCCGTTGCGGTCGGTGACGGTCAGCGTCACGGCCGTTTCCGACGGAGTTGCGGACGCCGTAACATCGAGCGCGCCCGCGTAGGCATCCCCCTCGCGCCCGGCGGAGACGACAACCGTCCAGCCGGAGAGGGCCTCATCAGGCTCGGCGGCGAAAGTCAGCCCCTCCAGATCGTCGCCCGTCACCGTGAAGGCGAGCCGCTTCTGCTCCCCGACCGTAAATTCGACGGGATTCTCCCCGGCGAACGAGATTTTCAGTTCGACCGGTTTCTGTTCCGGTTCGTTGTCGTTACAGCCCGATGCAAACAGGGCCAGCAAACATCCTAAGATCAGTTTTTTCATCTTTTATCCGTTTTTGGTTGAACACTGTTCCGTTCCGGCGGACCGCAAAGATGAAAAGGCACACTCCGACGCACACGCAACAAAGCGCGCGCAGTCCGGCATCCGAGGTTGTTTTCGACACACTCAATACGTTCGGTTGAAAATGACCCAAGACCTGCTCCATTCACCGTAGAAGCGAAATCCGTATAATCGCGACGGCAGGTCTTCTGACTCGCCCTTCTCTCCGGCGCCTTCCCGGTCCGCGGAGGACCAGTGGCCAAGAATGCCGGAAAATAACTTTCAATCAAGAAAGCCGGGCACACAGCAACGGGAATTGTTACCGATTCTCACGGTATTCCCTTTTAATTCCCGGCGACCGCAAAGGGACCGGGAAACCGTAGCGAAGACAAAGGTAGCACAATCCCTCAAATAAACAAAAAAAACTGCAGCCGGAATTCGGGCTGCGGTACAAATCCCCTCCGTACCGTCAGCCGCCGGGTCCGAGCGGCGCCATGATCCGCCGGACCTGTCCGGTGTTGTCCATCACACCGCAGCGGAGTCCGGCACGCGGTTGTCGGCCGGCGGGTCCGAATCAGGGCCGCGCCCTGCGCACGGTCGAATGCCTTCGGCACGTAAGCGCCCCCGATCACCGGCATCGAGACCTGCGCCAGCCCCAAGCCGTCGCCGATCATATAAATCAGCGTCACGGCCCCCTTCGGCGGTTTTTCCGCATCCGCACACGCCGCAGTCAGCAGGCAAAGCGCAAAAAACAAAACCCCTTTCCTTATATCGGCAGCGAAAACAGCTGGAATTTGCCGACTTTTTACTACATTTACACCACTTTAACCACCTTGCAACATGGATGTAAAGATCGCCCCCGACTGGAAAGAGCTGCTCGCTCCCGAATTCGAAAAACCCTACTTCGCCGACCTCACGCAGTTCGTACGGCAGGAATACGCCACGCGGCGCATCTATCCGCGCGGCAGCAACATCTTCCGCGCCTTCGACAAATGCCCGTTCGACAAGCTGAAAGTGGTCATCATCGGTCAGGACCCCTACCACGGTCCCGGACAGGCCAACGGACTCTGCTTCTCGGTAGGCGACGGCGTGCCGTTCCCGCCCTCGCTACAGAATATCTTCAAGGAGGTCGCCGACGACACCGGAACGCCCCCTCCCGCGACGGGCAACCTCGACCGCTGGGCCGAGCAGGGCGTACTGCTGCTGAACGCCGTGCTGACCGTCCGCGCACACGAAGCGGCGTCGCACGCGGGCCGCGGCTGGGAAACCTTCACCGACGCCGTGGTACGCACGATCTCCGAACGCAAACAGGGCATCGTCTACATGCTTTGGGGCAGTTACGCCCAGAAGAAAGGCGCCATCGCCGATCCGCAGCGGAACTTCATTCTCAAGGCCGTACACCCGTCGCCGCTCTCGGTCTACCGCGGATTCTTCGGTTGCCGCCACTTCTCGCGCGCCAACGAATATCTCCGCAGCATCGGCAAGGAGCCGATCGTGTGGTAACAATTAGGAGTTAAAAATTAAGAATTGATACTGCCGGCTGCCGGCCTTGCTTTTCCGGCCCTGTTGTATCGGCCGGAAACGTCCGCCACCGCAGGCGGCGCGGGGACTTCGGCCTGCGCAAATCCGGGATCGCCTACTATGCCCTGCCCCGGAACAAGTGCCGGAGTAGCGCCTGTACACGGCCCGGCAATCAGGCATATACGACAACCGGAGCCGCAAAACGGTTATCCGACCAAACAATACAGAAATAAAACCTCACGCAGCGCATAAGTCCGCTCCGGAAATATGAGAACACAAACAGCTACCAATTCCTTTCGGGCATGGATGCTCGCGGCGCGGCCCAAGACGCTGACGGGAGCCGCCGTGCCGGTAATGCTGGGCTGCGCCTCGGCCGCTTCGGCAGGCAGTTTCGACCTGCTGCCCGCGGTGTTGTGCCTGCTGTTCGCCTTCCTGATGCAGATCGACGCCAACCTCATCAACGACCTCTGGGATTACCTCAAAGGCTCCGACGGCAAAGACCGGCTGGGACCCGAACGGGCCTGCGCGCAGGGCTGGATCACGCCCCGCGCCATGCGTCGCGGAATCGCCCTGACGACCGCGGCCGCCTGCATCACGGGCTGCGGACTGCTCTTTTACGGGGGCTTGTGGCTGATCGCCGTCGGCGCGTTATGCGTCGCATTCGCATTTCTCTACACGGCCGGCCCCTACCCGCTGGCCTACCATGGCTGGGGCGACCTGCTGGTGCTGGTCTTCTTCGGATTCGTCCCCGTCGGCTGTACCAGTTACGTTCTCAGCGGCGGCTGGACATGGCAGACGGGCGTCGTTTCGGCGGCCTGCGGGCTGGCGATCGACACCCTGCTGACGGTCAACAACTACCGCGACCGCGAACAGGACGCCCGCAGCGGCAAACGCACGCTCGTCGTCCAGCTGGGCGCACGGGCCGGCAGCAGGCTTTATCTGGCACTGGGATTCGCAGCCGCCCTGCTCTGTCTTGCATTATTTTACGACGACCGCATAGGAGCGGCGCTGCTTCCCCTGCTCTACCTCGTACCGCACACGGCGACATGGCGGCGCATGGTGCGGATCGGCCGCGGCCGGGAGCTGAACGCCATTCTGGGCGCCACGTCGCGCAACATCCTGCTCTTCGGAATACTGCTCTCGATCGGGCTGCTGCTCTAAATTATCAACGAAAAATTTGGATACTTAATTTTTCGCCTTATATTTGCAGTGTATTACAATACTAATACACTAAATCCACCTAATGAATGATTACCCTCCAAAACGTCACATTCAGCTACAATCGCCGTAAAAAGATCTTTTCAGATCTGTCCCTCACACTCAAGGCAGGGCATATCCACGGCCTGTTGGGGTGCAACGGCATCGGCAAAAGCACCTTGCTGCACCTGATCTGCGGATTGCTAACGCCCGACGCCGGCGATATCTCGGTCGATAGCTTCCCACCCCGGCAACGTCTTCCCCGGATGTTTTCCAACTTACTGTTCGTTCCCGAAGAAATCAGCCTGCCTGACATCCCATTCCAGCGCTTCGCAACCCTCACGGGTGCCTTTTATCCCGGCTATTCGTCCTCAACATTCACAAGTCACTGCTCCGCATTGCAAATCGACGCATCGCTTACACCCCGCAGAATGTCGATGGGCGAACGCAAAAAAGCCTACATCGCCTTCGCATTGGCCTGCAACGCCGATATACTGCTGCTGGATGAACCGACGAACGGACTGGATATTCCCTCGAAAACAACCCTGCGACGCCTGCTGGCCGCCTATGCGGACGAAAAACGGACGATCCTGATCTCGACGCATCAGGTTCGGGAAGTCGAAAATCTGATCGACAACATCATAATCCTCGACGAGCAGGGTCTCGCACTTGCGGCAACGACCGAAGAACTCACTCGCAGCCTGACCTTCGGCTCCTTGTCCCCGGCAGCAAAAGCCATTTACTGCGAATCTTCGCTTACAGGCGAAGAGGGAATCGCTGTCAATACCACCGACACGGAGAGCCGCCTCGACCTCGAACTGCTTTTCGCCGCCGTCAGCCGCGACCGCACTGCAATCCCCGCAATCCTCAACGCTAACCACAACCGCCATGAATAATACCTTCTCTCTGCATCGCATCTTTTTGTATGCCCGCAAACATTATACGGAAAACGGCCGGCATTATCTCTACATCCTGCTGACATTTCTACTCCTGCTGTCAGTCGCCGCATGGTATTTCGAACCATGGCGTGAAAAATCGACAGAATTCACACTTCCCCCGCTCCTTCTCATGCTCGTCTTCATTTGTCTCATCACCCGAATCAGTTGTCGCAGTCATTATGAACGTCAGGAAATGCCTGTCTCCTATACGCAGCCTATCACGACAGCTGAAAAATATCTTTTTATCTGGTTCAATTCAACAATCGTTGCAGTCGCGCTTTTCGCCGCTATTCTTTGGCCCGTCCTCCGCATTTCAAATGCAAAGGAAAACATCCTGATGCTCATGCCCTATCAAACATGGCTGACGATTTTCACCATACAAGCCGGATGGCTGCTTTCCTGCTGTTGGATCAAAGGAAATCCGCTGAAAGCCTTTCTGCCGCTTACCGGAACATTTCTCCTTTACCATATAATCCATATCAGGAATTTAGGATCATTAATCGGAGGTTATGTCAGGCTCCCCTTTTCCTTGATGAATTACGCACTGCACTCCAATACAGCAGGGCTGGATATTCAGCTTTCGGAACAATTATCCGAGTGCAGCGCCTATACCATTATTTTCGGATTCTGGACGCTTGTGGCATGGCTGGTGGCGTATTTCAAATTCAGGGAACGGACCCTAAAATAAATCGTCTCATGCAATTCAACGACACCCAGCCTATCTGGCTCCAAATTTACGACTACGCCTGCCGGGCAATCCTCGCAGGACGATGGACCGAACAGGCGCGCATCCCCTCCGTGCGAGAATTAGCCGTCACCTTGGAGGTAAACCCCAATACCGTGATGCGGGCCTACGACAAACTCGAAACCGACGGAGTGATCGTCACGCGCCGCGGTATGGGTTTTTTCGTAACGGAGGGAGCGCAGACACGGACGCTCACAGCGCAACGCAATCAGTTCATCCGGGTCGAGCTACACGCCCTCTTCGTCCGGATGGAGGAACTGGATATAGACATGAGCGATTTGCAACGCCAGCACGAAAACTATTTAAACCAGAAAAACCATGAAAACAAGCAATAAGATTTTATTAACGGCATTTTCGGTATATCTGCTCCTCACCGCTACCAGTCTGATTGGATTCAAACGTAATTACAACAGTATAAAAGAAGAAGCGACCTCGCTACTCAGGCAATTGGAACAACATCGCATCCATACACTCGTCAACACGGGCGAGCGATACATATCCGTCAGAAAAACCAAAGGTCCCAGACAGTTTATCGGTTGGTGGGAGCCGTTCGATCCGAAAAGCATAAGTATCAGCAACGACACGCTCTACATCGACAACAGATGGGTTTACGTATACCTGCCCTATCTGGAAACCTACCTAAAAAACGGGCAGCCGGTTCCTATAGAGAAGGAACATGACGACAAATAAGAAAATCCCGGTCTTGCAGGACCGGGATTTTACTTATCAGTCGTCCGGGCATCAGCCCAGATACGATTTCAGCAGTTTGCTGCGCGACGAGTGGCGCAGGCGGCGGATCGCCTTCTCCTTGATCTGGCGCACGCGCTCGCGCGTCAGGTCGAACTTCTCACCGATCTCTTCGAGGGTCATCTCCGAAGTGCCGATGCCGAAGAAGTACTTGATGATGTCGCGTTCGCGGTCCGTGAGGGTTTCCAACGCGCGGTCCACCTCGGTCGAGAGCGACTCGTTGATCAGTCCGCGGTCGGCGTTGGGCGAATCGGGATTGACCAGCACGTCCAGCAGCGAGTTGTCCTCGCCGTCGGCGAACGGGGCGTCCACCGAGACATGGCGGCCTGCCACGCGCAGCGTGTCGGTGACCTTCTCCTTGGGAAGCTCCAGCTCCGTAGCCAGCTCTTCGGGCGACGGCGTGCGCTCGTGCTCCTGCTCGAAGCGTGCGAACGCCTTGTTGATCTTGTTGAGCGAACCCACCTGATTGAGCGGCAGACGCACGATGCGCGACTGTTCGGCCAATGCCTGCAGGATCGACTGACGGATCCACCACACGGCGTACGAGATGAACTTGAAACCGCGGGTCTCGTCGAACTTCTCGGCGGCCTTGATCAGACCGAGGTTGCCTTCGTTGATCAGGTCCGGGAGGCTGAGTCCCTGATTCTGATATTGTTTGGCGACGGAAACTACGAAACGCAGGTTGGCTTTGGTCAGCTTTTCGAGGGCTTCCTGATCTCCTTTCTTAATCCGTTGGGCGAGTTCCACCTCCTCTTCGACCGTGATAAGCTCCTCCTTGCCGATTTCCTGCAAGTATTTGTCCAACGAAGCGCTCTCGCGGTTGGTGATGGATTTTGTAATCTTTAATTGACGCATATATCTATTAACCTTCCTAAATAAAATTCAACATTACAACCCGCCCGGACCGCACTACTCCACGAGCGTGTAGCTCGCAGCGCGGCCGTTGGGATAAATACCGTCGATCGAACGGACCTTCTCGTCCATACGCTGCATGTCCGCAACCGAATAGACCGGACGATCGTTGATATGGGTAATCACAAATCCCTGTTTGACACGGGCACGGGCCAGAATTCCGTCGGCCTTGATGCCGACCACCTGCACGCCGCCCTTGATATCGAGCTCACGGCAGAGTTTGGTGCCCGCATCGGCGAACTTACCGCCGAGAACCTCGACGACATCGACGTCCTCTTTGGTCATTAATTCCGTTTTACCTGCTTTATTACGCAAAGTAACCTCGATTTGTTTCACTGCGCCGTCTCTTTTTACCGACAATTTGACCTTATCGTTGGGTCGGCGGCGTCCGATCTGCTCGGAAAGGGTCGCATTGTCGTTGATCTTCACCCCGTCGATGTCCAGAATCACGTCGCCCTTGCGGATGCCGGCCTCCGAAGCCGAACCGCCCTCGACGACGCCGGCGACATAGGCGCCGCCCAGCTCGGTGATGTCCAGCTCCTTGCCTTCACGGTCGATAAAGTCCTGATCGACAATCGCAAAACGGATGCCGAGCAGTGCGCGCTGCACGATGCCGAACTCCTTGAGGTCCACGACCACCTTGCGCACGATCGATTCGGGAATGGCGAACGAATAACCGATATAGCTGCCCGTCTGCGACTTGATGAGGGTGTTGATGCCCACCAGCTCGCCGTGCGTGTTGACCAGCGCGCCGCCCGAATTGCCGGGATTCACGGCCGCGTCGGTCTGGATAAAGGCCTCGATGCGGAAATCGTTGGGAATAACCCCCAGATTACGCGCCTTGGCACTCACGATACCCGCCGTAATGGTCGATTGCAGGTCGAACGGCGAACCGATCGCCAGCACCCACTCGCCCAGACGCAGCGCATCGGACGATCCGAAAGCCAGCGTCGGCAGGTCCGAAGCCTCGATCTTCAGCAGCGCGAGGTCCGTGGCCGAATCCTTGCCGATCAGCTTGGCGTCGAACGAACGGCCGTCGTTGAGCTTCACGCGGAGTTTCGAAGCCCCGTCCACGACGTGGTTGTTGGTCACCACGTAACCGTCGGCCGAGATGATGACGCCCGAACCTCCGGCGCGCTGTTCGCGGAACTGCGGTCCCTCGTCATACCCCTGCGGGATGCCGAAGAACTCCAGAAAGGGATCGTACCCCCGGCGGCGCGGCATCTCGACCTGCTGCACGGCTTCGATATTGACCACGGCCTTCACCGCATTCTCGGCGGCGTACGTCAGGTCGGGGTACTGCTCGGCCTGATACGAGGTGAACTGCGTCCCCAGCGCGGGCGTGCGTTCCACCTCGCGCTCGATATATTGTACGGAGCCTTCGCGGCCCCCGGCTACTGCCCATGCCGTAAGTCCGCCCGCGGCGGCCGATACGGCGACTGCTCCTAAAATCAAAAATGCCTTTTTCATAATTCGATAACAAGTGTTTAAATTCAATTACTCGGAGGCAATTTATACCATAAGCTTCATCAGGTTTTATTACGATTCGTAGGACAAACGAAAGGGAACGCCCGGTTAGTATGCCCGCTTACACAAAAATCGGGACATCCGCGACGGACATCCCGATTTTCTGCAACCCGGACCGTTACAATCCGAACTCTTTGCGAATCAGCTCCACGGCATCGAGCTTCTCCCAGCCGAAGAACTCGATCTCGCGTTCCGTTTCGCGGCCGTTCTCCCAGACCTTCACCCGCTCCGTATAGGGACGGTTGCCGAAGTGACCGTAGGAAGCCGTGGCCTCGAAGATCGGGTTCTTCAGGCCGAAACGGCGGACGATGGCGGCGGGACGCAGGTCGAAAAGCTTGCCGATGCGGCGTGCGATCTCACCGTCGGTCATCCCCTCCAGCGCGGCGGGACGCGGCGAACGGTAGGTATCGACGTAGATCGACAGCGGCTGCGCGATGCCGATGGCGTACGACAGCTCGACCAGCACTTCGTCGGCAACGCCCGCGGCGACCAGATTCTTGGCGATATGGCGGGCGGCGTAGGCCGCCGAGCGGTCCACCTTCGAGGAGTCCTTGCCCGAGAAGGCGCCGCCGCCGTGCGCGCCGCGGCCGCCGTAGGTATCGACGATGATCTTGCGGCCCGTAAGCCCGGTGTCCCCGTGAGGGCCGCCGATCACGAACTTGCCCGTAGGATTGACGTGCAGGATATAGTCGTCGCCGATCAGCCCGGCCAGCTTGTCGCCGGCGCGCTCCAGACGCGCCTTGACGCGCGGAATGAGGATCGTGCGCACGTCCTCGCGGATCGTAGCCTGCATCCGCTCCTCGGCCTCCTTCTCCGTCAGCCCGTTGCCGGGCAGGATGAACTCGTCGTGCTGGGTCGAAACCACGATGGTATGCACGCGCAGCGGACGGTTGGTCTTCTCGTCGTACTCGATGGTCACCTGCGACTTGGAATCGGGACGCAGGTAAGTCATCACCTCCCCTTCGCGGCGGATGACGGCCAGCTCCTTGAGGATCACGTGCGAGAGGATCAGCGTCGCCGGCATCATCTCGCGGGTCTCGTTGCAGGCATAGCCGAACATGATGCCCTGATCGCCCGCGCCCTGCTCGTCCTCCTCGGCGCGCACGACGCCCTGATTGATGTCCGACGACTGCTCGTGGATGGCCGACAGGATGCCGCACGAGTTGCAGTCGAACTGGTATTCGCTCTTGGTATAGCCGATGCGGTCGATCACGCGGCGCGCCACGCCCTGCACATCGACATACGCTTCGGAGCGCACCTCGCCCGCCACGACCACCAGTCCCGTGGTGCAAAGCGTCTCGCAGGCGACTTTCGAATTGGCGTCACGACGCAGGAATTCGTCGAGAATGGCGTCTGAAATCTGATCTGAAACTTTATCGGGGTGTCCTTCGGACACCGATTCCGATGTAAACAAAAAGCCCATTGTTATACATTCAATTATGAGACGGTGCCCTCAGCCGTAATGCCGGCATGCGGAAACACGCTCTCGGTTAATAAAGATAAAACGTATAAAATGGGAAAAATTGGCTGTTGGAATAAAAAATAAGCTGTTTTAGCGATTTTTTATTGTGGTTGCAATCAGTCAAATCTTTCCACATTCCCCCGTGTTACGGACGGGAGCGCAAAGATACGAAGGAATTTCGGAATATGCAAAAAACAGTTTGTTTTTGCGCCCAGCATGCACTATCTTTGGCCCGGTATTGGATGGGATGCGTCCCGGCAACCCGCAAAACCCGTTTTGCGATTGCGCCCGACTTTTACTATCTTTATACCCGTCGAATTCAACAAACCGTACATGAAACGATTCTTACTCGCCGCATGCATGCTTCTGGCCGCCGTCGGATTTTCGTCCTGCGAAAACGACGACGACGATCTCTACGACACGCTCACGGGCCGCGTATGGGCCGGAGACCTCGGATTCTATCAGGACGGCTATGCGCTGGACAGCTATGTTTACTTCGGGGCCGACGGCTTCGGAAGCGACGAACTCCGTTACGCCGACAACGGACGTTTGCTCGACACGCTCAACATCCAATGGGACGCCTACGACGACACGGTCTACATCGACTACGGCCGGGTCGATCTGCCGCGCGAACTGCGCCGGGTCCACATCCGCCGCGGCATGCTGACAGCCGATCTCTACATCGGAGGCCGCTATTACGACCGGATCACGCTCTACATGCAGTAATACAGCGGCACCTATTATTATATAGCGCTCCCCGAATCCTTGCGGAAATCCGGGGAGCGTTTGTGTGGAACGGCGGGTGCAATTCCTGCTGCGGGAGGTTCCGGGTTACTCGTCCGTCTCCCGCAAGGCGGCGCGCAGGGCGTTGATGTCGCCCATCATCCGCAGGAAGATACGCACGCCGAGGGGCAGTCCGACAATCAGTCCGGCCACGAAGCCGTAAAACACATAGGGCGAAGTCAGGCTTCCCATGTAAAATCCCAGCAAGATCAGCAGCGGCACACCCAGCGCGATACCCGCGCCCACGCCCCAAAGGAAGCAGGTGCGGAACCGGAGTACGGCGGCGCAGGTTTCGCGCACGGTCCTATTTCCCGGCTCGATCCGCGCCAGCAGCACCAGCAGCGCGATCTGCCGCGCCAGCATGGCGAAGATAAAGAGCGCCAGCGTCGCCTTGACAGCCGTTCCGGGGTCCGCTTCGCCCGTACGAAATAGATTGGCGAAACAAAGCGGCAGCGCCGCCAGCAGAAAGATTCCCAGCCGTATCATACGCGCCAGCCGCTGCTTAGCCGAGGTGATTTTTCCGGCCGAGACCTCCGCCGTCAGCCGGTCTATTTTAGTGTCCGCACACGACAGACGTCCGTCCAGCTCGTGCCATTTGGTTTTCAGTTCGTCGAGTTCCATATTCGGGAAGTTTAATGATTTGCCTGTTCACGCAGTTTCAGCTTGATACGGTGGAGCTTCGAAGCCACGTTATTGCGCGTAAGCCCCGTGATCGCGGCGATCTCCTCGTAAGGAAGCTCGTCGAGCCACAGCATCACGAGCGCCTTTTCGAGCGCATCGAGCCGGTTTATCAGCGCATACAGCTCCCGCAGCCGCTCGCCGCGTTCGGAATCTTCGTCGGCTGCGCCCAGCAAGTCGGTCAGAGGCAGCCGGCCCGTATGGCGGCGATTGCGGCGATAGTACGAAATGCAGGTGTTCAGCGCGACGCGGTAGACCCACGACGAGACTTTGGCCCGGCCTTCGAATCCATCAAACCCCCGCCACAGGTTAATCAGCACCTCCTGATAAAGATCGTCGAAGTCGTCGCTGTCCATGGCATAGAGATAACAGACCTTGCCGACGATGCGGCGATGCTCCCGGACGAAGGTCTCGAATTCATACTGTTTGGTTCGCTGTAGACTCATTGCTGAAACTGTTTTTCCCATTAGACGCCGCCGGAGCCGAAAAGTTGCACGGAGAATAAAAAAAATAATACGACGCAACTCATCC
>ENA-UONV01000890-UONV01000890.1-human-gut-metagenome-genome-assembly--contig:-CS4-NODE-890-length-30146-cov-9.061115_pt1 | contig 30146 bp, 24 predicted proteins | sample MGYA00242461_ERZ724008 | MGnify/ENA metagenome assembly ERZ724008 | reverse complement strand
GCCCTGCTCGACAATAATCATGCACTGACCGTCGGCAACGGCAATGCCCGAGCCGTTGGAGATGATGTTGTCATTCCCCCTGGTGTTCGACGAGCGGCCGCTGGTACGCTTTTGTCCCTTTGTGACAAGCACATCCTTGGGTATCGCTTCGCAGTAGAAAAACTCCTTCCACTGGTCTGCCAATGTGCCGCCTACGGCACCGATGCCTGCTTTGATAAGTCCCATTGCATAGACTCCTTTCGGTTATATATGTTTGTTTGAATACGGATTTTTGTTTTCCTTGGGTGCGTCGGGCGTGCTGCCGCAGCGTCCCGCCCAGCCGATCACCGCCATCCATGCGATAAGATACAGCACCCACAGCCCCACGGCCGCAAAGGTGGGCCACAGCGGCCAGTCGAGCACATAGTGCAGAACTAAGAGAACCACCGCAGATATGAGTCCCTCAAGGTTTAGGAGCATATTAAACACAAGGCAGACAAAGAAACTGCCGCTTCGGCTCGTTCTGCGCATTGTATGCCCCCTTTCGCCGTCTCTCACCGTGATTATACACTATTTTGCACGCCGTGAAAAGCCTGCATTAACGATGTTATCACAAGTTTTGCACATAAAAAATCCTGCACCGGAGTGCAGGATCAAAAGTACGGCTTGTATTTTTCACATTCCGTAATTTAATATTCCGCAAAATAAAGCCAAGTCATTTTGACTTGGCTTTATTGGTACGCCCGACGGGATTCGAACCCACGACCTTCAGAGTCGGAGTCTGACACTCTATCCAGCTGAGCTACGGGCGCATTTGCCGATATATTATAGCAAAACCTTGGCCGGATGTAAAGAAGCTTTTGCCGTTTTCGCTTAAAACTCAATTACGACGGGCTCGGCGTTAAACGAGTTTATGGTTGCCGTGCCGGACTTGAAGTACAGGACAACGCAGTTGCCGTCACCGGGGGTATACAAGCTTCTGAGCTCATTGTAGCTTTGGAGCATGTGCTCGCAGGCCTCTATGCTGTCGTCGGCGTAGAGCTCGCCTGCAACACGGATCCACTCGTCGTTTTTAAATGCGCAGATCTCCACCTTGGGGTTTGCCTCGACCTGCTTGAAGAACGCTTTTTTCTTGCCGGTCTGGATGCCGAGCTTCCCGTTATAGATATCGACGGTGCCGAACGGCCTTATTCTCGGCTGGTCTCCCTCGACCGTGGCGATGAAATATGTGCCTGCTTCCTTAAGGAAATCATATACTCTCTGCATGGTTTTTCCTCCTTGTTGAAAATATGTTATAATGTTATAATTATATAGTCACCAGCTGAAATTTTCAAGCTTGAATTATCGTGCAAACAGTGATACGCTTACTTCTGTTGTGAAAGGAGTGCGTCATGGAGATACGGGATCTATACGATGTCAACAGGCTTCCGACCGGACTTACCGGCGTTCGGGGTGAGAAGCCGCCGGAGGGCTGCTACCACACGGTCATACACATCTGCATTTTTAGCTCCGAGGGAAAGATGCTCATTCAACAGCGCCAGCCGACCAAAGTAGGCTTCCCCGACATGTGGGATGTGACCTGCGGCGGCTGCTCGGTCGCAGGCGAGACGAGCCGTGACACTGCGCACCGTGAACTCATGGAAGAGCTCGGGCTTGACCTCAGCTTTGCCAATATCCGCCCAAACCTCACCGTTAATTTTGACAATGGGTTTGACGACTTTTACCTCATAAACCGTGACATCGACCTTGCCTCGCTCACGCTTCAGACCGAGGAGGTGCAGGCAGTCAGGTGGGCATCATTAGACGAGATATTCGCTATGATAGACGACGGAAGCTTTATCCCTTTTTTCAAAAGCTTCATCCGGCTTCTGTTCGATATAAGAAGCAAGCCCGACTGTCTCAACATATAACACATATATAGACAGGAACAGACAATGGATAAAATACAAAGCCGCAGCGCATATTGGGATAACATCAAGGGATTTCTCATATTTTTGGTAGTCTTTGCACACTGCCTATACGACCATCAAGACAAGGCCGCAATTGATGCCATCGTTAAAAGCATATATCTTTTTCACATGCCGGCATTCATTTTTGTGTCCGGCTTTTTCGGCAAAAGTGAGCGGGCGCACAGCGAAAAGAGCATCTTTGTGCTGCTGTTTGCCTACTTTATCTTCAACAGCATAACCGGCATTATCATGGGATGGACGGAATTTTTCGATCCGGAGTATTCATACTGGTACATACTCGCTCTGGTCATCTGGCGTCTTGCATCAAAATATGTCCCTAAAAGCCGAGCGAACCTCGTCATATCCATCGTCTTCGGTGTGGGTATAGGCTTTGTTCCGGTCATCACAAATGACTTTGCACTTTCTCGAGCCATTGCATTTTTCCCGTTTTACCTCGCCGGTCTCATAATGCCGAAGGAGCGGTTTGAGACCAAGCCGAAAATGCCTGTCCAGGGGCTTATCGCCCTTGCAGCGGCGGTCGGCTTCGGATATCTGACGATACGGGTGCTGAATATTCAAAGCGATGAGATGCTCATGGAAGCATACCTCGAGTCGGCAGAGTCGCTCACAAGGCTCTGCATGTTTGCCGCGGCATCGGCCGCAATAATTGCAATATTGGCGTTTGCGCCACAGCACAAGATCCCGTTCCTGACCATGTTCGGCAGAAACTCGCTGTCGATATTCCTTATCCATAGGCTAATAACCCTCGTTTTCAGTGCCGGCATCGCCGAATACCGTGCAAGGGTCATGGTGCTCGCCTCCGTTTTGATGAGCTTTGCTATCTGCCTTGCTTTCGGCAACGATGCCGTAGGCAGGCTCATGAACGGCTATCTTGAGGATGGCGCAGAGCTAATTTTAAGGCGCAAAGACCCGCAGAAATGCAGCCGGAGGTATACGATCGCAGCCGTCTCCGCTATTATAGTTGCAGCGGCGATAGTTATAAACGGCGTAGTAAGCATGTAGTAAGCATATAGATATGTAAAACAGCAAAAACCGGAATGAAATCATTCCGGTTTTTCTTCGTCTACGGCCTCGTCTATTATCTCGTCGGGCTCCTGCTCGTGGCCGGTGTAGCTCAGGGGCTTACCGGAGATGAGCTTGCGGTGGGAAATGCTTTTTGTTATGCTGCCGGCTATGCCCTTTACGAGTGACTGTGCAGCCAAGTGCTTGCCGATTATCGCCGCAAGATCGGTATCGGGTGAAAGGTCGGAGACCGTGCCCTCCATGATGGCGAGCGAGCGCCAGAACATCGTCATCGATCTCGGCACCTTTATCTCAAAATCTCTTGCAATGCGGTAGAGGTCGGCGAAAATATCGACCGTGCTGCTCATATCCGCCATGCTGATGACCCTGTACTTATCAAGATAGGCACGCATACGCTCATAGTACGCTTCTTTGTCCATGTCCGGGTTATGCTCGCATATCTCAAGTACATTGTCGGCAAATTTCAGATAGTCGTTGCTGAAAATGGCTCTCATGCAGCTGGTCACGAGCTCGGCATCCTTTTCGGTGAGCCTGCCCATCATGCCGAGGTCGAGCCACACTATGCGTCCGTCCTGAACACGGATATTGCCCGGGTGTGGGTCGGCGTGGAAGAACCTGTCCTCGGCAAACTGCTTTATGTAGTTATTTATAAATTTCGTGCACACCTCGTGAACATTGTAGCCCTGACGGCGCATTTCCTCTGTGTTATTAAGCTCAAAGCCGCCGATATACTCCATAACAAGTACATTTTTTGTTGTCAGCTCATCGTACACCCTCGGGCAATAGACATACTGCACGCCCTCGTTATTGCGGCGGATGGTGCGGATATTCTCGGCCTCATGGAAAAAGTCCATCTCTTCCTGCGCAACGAGCCACATCTCGTCGATGCAGTCGCACAGGTTCATTACATTGTTGATGCTCTTGAACTTCACTATATCCAGCGCTTTTTTGATGAGCCTGACATCCCGCTCCATCTTGTCATATATATCGGGGCGCTGGACCTTCACAGCGACATGCGTGCCGTCGAGCAGTATCGCCTCGTGCACCTGCGCAATGGACGCTGCACCCAAGGGAATGGGCAGAATGCGTTCGAACACGGCGTTCCACGGCTTGCCATACTCCTCGCTGATTATCTCCCTTATCTGGGCGGTTACGAGTGTGGAAGCGTCCGTTCTGAGGCTCTCGAGCTTCTTGCAATACTCCATGGGTATGATCTCGGGGTGCATCGACAGAAGCTGGCCGAGCTTAACGAAGGTAGGCCCGAGTTCCTTGAGCATCTCGCAAAGCTTATCGGGGTCAAAGCCCTGCATCACCTTGTATTTGCTCATCACCTTAACTATTTCAAGCAGGCGTTTGGTATCGCCCGTCAGTCCCTGCGCTGCATTTGCCATTTCTTATTCCTTCAATCTATTTTAGTGTCTAATATATAGCATGTGTGCGTCACATTGCCGTCATCTGTGAACGACACGATGTTGTCCTGCACCGTCTGATAGCTGTCCGCCCGCACGGCGATGACCTCGGTGCTGTCCTTATCCCAAAGGTAGACGGCGTCCTCGTAGCTGATCTCGCCGCTGCGAAGGCCCTCTCTGATTGACATGCTGACGCTTTCAAAGTTACACTTCTCGCCGCCCTCGAGAACTATTCTGCCAAGCTCCTTAGGCTGGATCGCTGGGTCGATGACAAAGCCCGCAAGGCGCTTGCCCTCGCCGCCGTCAAATGTCACGGCGGTAAAATTGGCGGTCTCATCCTTGGTATCAATTCTAAGCGCCGTAGTCTTCACAAGATAAAGCTTATTATCCCCGCACCAGACCCATGAGCAGCCGGTATGCTCCTGCTGCGGCTTTGCAAACTTCCCATGCTCGGCTCTGCACTCTATCTGCGCTTCGGCAGGCGTTTCGGCGTCGAGTCCATTCACCTGTAACACATACACAGGCGTTTTCGACCTTAGCTGCATGATGACGGCGAACACCACCGCAAGCACGGCAAGCGTTATCGCCGCAAAGACAATATATGTTCTTTTGGCCGGGCTGCTTCCCTGCCGCCTCGCTTTTGCTGACACGGCGCACCTCCTGAGACATATTGAGCGTATTATACCAAGAAATTGCCGTTTTAACAAGAGGCAATGCCGTAAGGATGTAAGAAATGATAAGTCTTACAACGGCGTGAATCAAATCGGTGTCATTCAGGGCATAGAGCACAAGATAGGCGTGTGGTCTGACCGGCTTACAGAGACTGAAACCGACCTTTCGGCGCAGGAGGCTATCATTGCATCTCCTTTTGCAAAGCAGGCGGAGCTTGATGCGAAAACCTCCCGTTTCAACGAGGTCATGTCCATTCTCAACCCCAAGGATGAGCAGGTCATCGGCGACGAGGGCGATGTTCAGTATCAGGCGAGGAAGTATTTAAGCGACGAAGCCACTGAGTTTGCGAATGATATTGACGAATGGAACAGAGACGGCAGGCCAAAAGGTGAAACATTTATTCTTGGCAGCACTGGAGATGTTCTTCAGGGGCTCGGTGCTATCGAGAGTGATGTATATATGCTTTCGGATAAAATCAACACTATATTCCGTGAGCACCCCGAAATCACCATCAAGGAAATCAAGAGTCTGCCCGAAATACTCGAAAATCCCGTTCTTGTCCTTGCAAGCAAAAATGCATGGGAAGCCCGGGAAAACACAAGGCTTGCGATATTCGGCATGGCAAAAGCTCAGAACGGCTTGCCTATATTAGCTATATTCGACCTTCGCCCCGCTGAAAACAAAGTGTTCCTCCATGATATGCAAAAAGTGACCAGTGCCTACACAAAAAACAAATCGCCGAGAGCAACCCTGAATATGATTGAAAGTAGCGAAGTGCTTTATACGGATAAAGAAAAAACCACCTCGTTACTTCACTCGGTAGGCTTCCAACATGCCTACTCCGTGGAACGAAGTGGTTTCATCGGTAACATATCATATGTTGATAAGACTGTCAACATTACTGGAAAGAAATTCTCGGATATATTTACCGACACCCAGCACCAGCAGCGCACTTCCCCGCTTACGGACCGTGAGGTGCTTTCGATTGCGGCAAGCGAGGTCAATGTCGAAGGTCTCACCGACGGCGAGCGGGACGCACGGGCAGGAGCCGCTGCGGCGCTTTTTTGTTCACCGCCACCCTGCCTGTCACCTGATTACACGCACAATAAATGTCATGGTCAGTACTTCTATTTAATAAGCATCATTAGTGTTCCAACGACTATGAGTGCAAGACCGAACGCCGCTTTTTTACTCAAGTGTTCCTTGAATACCAATGCCGAGAAACCGATGGAGACAAGAATACTCAGCTTATCGATGGGGACAACGACGCTTGCAAGGCCGTCCTGCAATGCCTTGTAGTAGCATAGCCACGATGCGCCGGTCGCAAGGCCCGACAGGCAGATAAATCCTAACTCGTTTTGGGGTATGACCTTGAGCGTATGCTGCTTGCCCTTTATAAATACGATGAGCCACGCCATCACGAGCACAACGCACGTGCGTATGGCCGTCCCAAGGTTCGATTCAACGCCGTCTATGCCGATCTTGCCGAGGATGGAGGTCAGCGACGCAAATACAGCGGACAAAACGGCGTATAGGAGCCATCTTTTCTTTTCCGGATTTTCTCCGGAGTCTGCCTTTTTTTCAATCATCATGAACGTGCCGATGCCGATAAGGATAACGGCAATGCCCTTGAACCACGAGACAGGCTCGCCGAGGAATACAAGTGCAAGCAGAATGGTCAGAACCGTTGAGGATTTGTCGATGGGCACGACCTTGTTGACATTGCCTAACTGCAAGGCTCTAAAATAGCACAGCCACGATGCGCCGGTCGCAAGGCCCGACAGGATGAGAAACACCCATGTTTTTGTACTGAGAGTCGTTATCGTCGGGGCAGAGCCAACTATCCAAACCATCAGCCACGAGAAAATGAGCACGACGATGGTGCGTATCGCCGTTGCTGCGTCAGAGTCCGTTTTCCTTATGCCGCACTTGGCGAGCACCGAGGTCAGTCCGGCAAACAGTGCCGAGCCCAGCGCAAAAAGAACCCACATGAAAATGCCCTTCTTTACTGTTTTTATTATTACACAGGGGTTTGAAAAAATTGAGCAGGTGCCATTTATAATACCACAAATTTTGCTGTTTGGCATACCGGTAAGTAAAAAAGCAGCCCACAGATGTGGACTGCTTTTTGGTGACCCGTACGGGAATCGAACCCATGTTACCGCCGTGAAAGGGCGGTGTCTTAACCGCTTGACCAACGGGCCAAAATTAAGGCGCAGGTAAAAGTATCTGCGCCTTTTTTGGTAGCGGCACCTGGATTCGAACCGGGGACACTGCGGGTATGAACCGCATGCTCTAGCCAACTGAGCTATGCCGCCATTTATCAAATGAGCAATTGAGATTTTAGCAGACATAGACTAAGTTGTCAACAGCTTTTTTCATTTTTCTCAAAAAAACTTCACGAGGGCAGATATTTGGTCGGGTCAACACTGTTTCCGTCCTTTGACATGGCGATGTGAACATGGCTGCCCTGCCCCACCTCGCACAGTGCGGTCGCTCCGACAGAGCCTATGACATCGCCTGCACCGACGCTGTCACCCTGCTTCACGGTGGGCTTGTCGGCGAGATTTGAATAGGTGCTCTTTAAGCCGTTGCCGTGGTCGATGGTGACGGTCGTACCGTACAGGTCGTCCTGCGTGATGCTCTCGACCGTACCGTCGGAGGCTGCCCTTACGACCGTGCCCTTGTCGGCAAGTACATCGACGCCGTCGTGGGTGCGCCAATCCTTCATGGTGACATCGTAGGCAAGCGTCTCGACTGCGTACTGGCGCTCGATCTCGCCCTTTACAGGCCAGACCCATGCAGCGGGCTGCTCGTAGGTCTCGCTTGACTTCCATGTGCTGACCACGGCGCCGTTGTCCTCCTCTATATCGGTCTTTACATTGGGTGTGGGCGTGACTACGGGTGGGGTCGCTATCGGCTCGGTCGGATTTGAGAGCGAAAGCCCCGGGTCAAGTTCGGGCGCTTTGCCGCCGTCGGAGTTCAGAGCTATGCTGACCGCCGAGATGCCGATCACCGCTATACATAGTGCAAGGACTATGTAAAAGCCCTTACCTGCAAAAAACTTATCCGTCCTTTTGGATCTGCCGTTTTCCATACAGAAACCTCCTATATATCAGGTTGCTTCTATTTTTGACGGAAGTGTTTCGTATTATACATTTCATTGAAAAAAGACGGGATCAACGATCCCGTCTTTTTGAGCATTTTCCGCTGCATTTTGCGCAGTCGCCGCCGCAGCCTGCTCCGTTTTTTCTTATCGAGCGCAGCGCAAGCACGAGCCACACCACGAGCGCAAGTACAATTATGATTTCCATATCACAATATTATACCCGCTATCAGATACACTATGTATGCCGTGAGCCACGCAACGCAGCACTGGCTGACGACAACTCCTATGGTCTTGACGGTGCTGCCGAGTTCCCGCTTTATTGTTGATATTGCCGCAACGCACGGTGTATACAAAAGCGCAAACGTCAAAAAGCTGAGTGCAGAACGCATGGTGAACAGTCCCGCTATCGCTCCGGCGAGGGCATCGGTGCCGACATTGAGCAGGACGCCGAGGGTGCTTATGACCGCTTCCTTTGCCATGAGACCGGTCACAAGGCTCGTGACGACACGCCAATCGGCAAAGCCGAGCGGCGCAAACACGGGTGCCATCCACATTCCGATGATGCTCAGCAGACTTGTCGTGCTGTCGGACGGGACGACATTCAGCTTTGCGTCAAAGTGCTGCAGGAACCATATGACGATGGTCGCAACGAAAATGATCGTAAAAGCACGGCGGATAAAGTCCCAAGCCTTTTCCCACATAAGAAGCAGCACGCTCTTGAGCGAGGGCATACGGTAGTTCGGGAGCTCCATGACAAACGGCACAGGATTGCCGGAAAAGGCGGTCTTATTGAGCACCATTGCGGCTATTATGCCGACGAGGATGCCGCCGAGGTACAAAAGTGTCATGACGAGTGCGCCGTTATTCGGGAAAAAGGCCGCAGTGAACACGGCGTAAATTGGTATCTTGGCAGAGCAGCTCATGAACGGAATAAGCAGCATCGTCATTTTGCGGTCGCGCTCGCTTGAAAGCGTCCTTGTCGCCATGATAGCCGGCACCGAGCAGCCGAAGCCTATGAGCATCGGCACAAAGCTGCGGCCGGATAGGCCGATCTTGCGCAGAAGCTTATCCATAACGAACGCCACTCGGGACATGTATCCCGTGTCCTCCAGAATGGCAAGGAAGAAAAACAGTACGACTATTATCGGCAGGAAGCTCAAAATGCTGCCGACACCGGCAAAAATACCGTCGATGACAAGGCTCTGCACCGTGGGGTTGAGCCCATATGCGGTCAGTGCATTGTCAACAAGCACCGTGAGCTTATCTATGCCCATGCCGAGAAGATCCGACAGCCGCTGCCCGACAACGCTGAAGGTCATCCAGAAGATAAACGCCATTATCGCAATGAACATGGGTATGGCAAGGTACTTATTTGTAAGCACCTTATCTATCTTCACGCTGCGCTGGGCTTCTCTGCTCTCCTGTGCCTTGACCACGCACTCGGAACACACGGCCTCGATAAAGCGGTAGCGCATATCGGCAAGAGCAGCGTTACGGTCAAGGACGCTCTCGGTCTCCATTTCCACAACGGCATGCTCAATGAGCTCCAGCTCGTTTTCGCTGAGCTTGAGCGAGTTTATTATATCCTCATCCTGCTCGATGACACGGGTAGCAGCGAAGCGGGACGGAACGCCGATACGCTCGGCGTGGTCCTCCACGACATGGCTGACCGTGTGTATGCACCTGTGCACGGGGCCTGCCGAGCAGAAATCTATCCTGCGGGGCTTGAGCCTTGCCTGCGCCGTTTCGGACACGACACGCATTAGCTCGTCAACACCGTCATTTTTTGCAGCGGATATTGGCACAACGGGTATGCCGAGGCGCTCGGACAACTTGCTTATATCGACAGAGCCGTGGTTACCCAAAAGCTCATCCATCATATTAAGCGCCAGCACCATGGGCTTTCCCATCTCTATGAGCTGAAGCGTGAGATACAGGTTGCGCTCGATATTCGTTGCGTCGGCGATGTTTATTATCGCATCGGGCTTTTTGTCGATTATAAAATTGCGGGTGACCTTCTCCTCACCGGAATACGGACGGATGGAATAGATGCCGGGCAGGTCGACAAGGCTGTAATTTTTATAGCCGATTATCTCGCCCATTTTATGCTCGACCGTCACGCCCGGGAAGTTGCCGACATGCTGATTTGAACCTGTCAGCTGGTTAAAAAGTGTGGTCTTACCGCAGTTCTGGTTACCTACAAGAGCTATTACCATGGTTTATACCTCCTTATTCGGGCGCACCTCGATCTTTGCGGCGTCGTCCTTGCGGATAGTCATGGTATATCCCCGGAGCGATATCTCAATAGGGTCGCCCAAGGGTGCAGCCTTGCGCACCGAGACCTCGGTGTGCGGTATAAGCCCCATGTCCAACAGGTGGCAGCGTAGGTTTCCCTCACCGCCGACCGATATAATAACGGCACTGTCGCCTATAGGCAGTTTGTCAAGTGTCATAATAATTCCCCCATCAATCTATTAAGATAGATTTTAAGTCACTGTCAGCACATTGTCAATAAAAAAGCAGAAAAGCCGAGCAGCTTTTCTGCTTTCTTAATATGTGTAGAATTATGCGCCGAGGTAGGCTTTCTTGACCTCTTCGTTTGTCAGAAGCTCGGAGCCGGCGCCGCTCATGGTGATGCGGCCGGTCTCCATGACATAGCCGATATCAGCGGTCTTGAGCGCCATGTTTGCGTTCTGCTCTATGAGAAGAACGGTCACGCCCTGCTTGTTTATCTCCTTGATGATATCAAAGATACCACGCACGATGATAGGTGCAAGGCCGAGCGACGGCTCATCCATCATGATGACCTTGGGGCGGCTCATGAGTGCTCTGCCGACCGCAAGCATCTGCTGCTCGCCGCCGGAGAGAGTGCCGCCTTCCTGCCACGAGCGCTCCTTGAGCCTTGGGAACAGGTCGTACACCCAGTTGAGATCGTCGGTCAGGTCGTCGTTTCTCAGATATGCGCCGATACGCAGGTTTTCCAAAACCGTGAGATCGGGGAATATCTTTCTGCCCTCCGGAACGAGCGTGATGCCCTTGGTGACGATAGCGGTCGGATCCTTGCCGGTGATATCGTCTCCTTCAAAGACTATGTTGCCGGAGGCAGGCTTGACTAAACCGGCTATGGCACGCAGGGTCGAGCTCTTGCCGGCACCGTTTGCGCCGATAAGAGTGATTATCTCGCCTGCGGGAACATCAAAGCTGATGCCCTTGACGGCTTCAATGCCGCCGTAATTGACCTTGAGGTCATTGATCTTCAGTATTGCTTCACTCATCTTCAACAACCCCCAAATATGCGTCTATAACATGCTGATCGTTCTGTACCTTGCTCGGGATGCCCTGGGCTATCTCCTTGCCGAAGTCGATGACATAGATATAATCGGAAATGTTCATGACAAGATCCATGTGGTGCTCGATGAGGAATATCGTCAAATTATACTTATCACGGATCTCGGTTATAAACTGCGCAAGCTCCTGAGTTTCCTGCGGGTTCATGCCGGCGGCAGGCTCGTCAAGAAGCAAAAGCTTGGGGTCGGCGGCAAGCGCTCTTGCTATCTCCAAACGGCGCTGGAGACCGTAGGGCAGGCTCGTCGCTATCTCGTCCTTGAACTTGTCAAGGCCCTGCTCTACCAGAAGCGCCATGGTTTCGTCACGCATGCGCCGCTCCTCCTTGGCATTTGCACGGAAGGTGGCGGAGAACACATTCTGCTTGGCGTTCATGTGCTTTGCGATAAGGACATTTTCAAACACCGTCATGCTCTTCCAAAGTCTGATGTTCTGGAAGGTACGGGCGATGCCCTTGTGGGTTATCTTGTCGGGCGTGTTGGCAACGACCTTGCCGAGGTACTTGTCGCCGTTTTCGCCCTTATAGTTTTTCTTCATTTTGCCCTGCGGGTGGTTACGGACGATGGGCTCGCCCATGAACTCTACAAGGCCGTTTGTCGGCTCGTAAACGCCGGTGATGCAGTTAAAGGCCGTGGTCTTGCCTGCACCGTTAGGGCCGATGAGCGCAACAATCTTGCCCTCGGGGATATCAAGCGACAGGTTGTTGACGGCAACGACGCCGCCGAACTGCATGGTCACATTTTCAACATGGAGTACATTCTTTTCACTCATTTTGCCGCACCTCCTGCTTCGGCCTTGACCGCCTTAGCGGCTTTTTTAGCCTGTATCTTTCTGATAAGCCCGGCAAAGGAAAGCTCCTTATTGCCCATGATGCCCTTCGAGAAGAACAGCACGATTATCATGATAACAACGGAGAACACGACCTTGCGGAAGCCGTCACGGAAGAAGGAGACTTGGATACTTCCGATTGCGCCCGAGTCGAGGAAGCGAAGCCACCACTCGGAGCAGGCAATGTACAAAAATGCTGCGATGCAGCTGCCGGAAACGGAGCCTATGCCGCCGATAACGACGATGAGCAGTATCTCATAGGTCATCGAGGACATGAACGCCGAGGCCTGCACGGTGGTCTGGAACATTGCAAGCAGCGCGCCGCCGACACCGGCAAAGAAGCTGGAGATGACGAACGACAGCATCTTGTGCTTGAAAAGGTTTATGCCCATTGCCTCTGCCGCTACCTCATCGTCACGGATGGCCTTAAAGGCTCTGCCGTAGGAAGAGTTTATGAGCAGAACGATCATCGCAATTGATATCATTGCGATAAAGAGCGGGAATATCGTGCCGAGCTTAAAAACGCTCGTGCCGAGCTGAATGTTCATGTCGCTGAACGCCGTGTACTTACGCAGCAGGTTAGAGCCGTTTGTAATCTCACCCAAGCTGTCCCACTGGAAAAACGCACGGATTATTTCCGCAAAGCCAAGGGTCGCAATGGCAAGATAGTCACTCTTGAGCCTGAGCACGGGGATGCCGATGAGTGCTGCAAATATCGCCGCAGCGATACCGGCGATGATGATGCAGATTATCGCACCGAGGAAGCTGCCGGCATTTACACCGAGGACATTGCCGATAGCCTCGGGAATGGAAAACTGGATAGCGCCGCCGTCAAAGTACTGATACACCGAGGCGTGCTGCGCTGCGGGGATGGAGAAAATGGAGTATGCGTATGCGCCGATAAGCATGAAGCCCGCCTGACCGAGCGAAAACAGTCCGGTGAAGCCGTTGAGCAGGTTCATCGAAACGCAAAGAAGCGAATAAATTGCGCCCTTTCTGAGCACGGGGATGAGCATGAGCGTGAACTTGCTGGGCTTAATGAAGTTATCAAGCGCAAACAGCAGGATATATACGACTGCAAGGGCTATTATCGTCAGCCACATGCCCTGACGCTTTGCGAGCTCTTCCGGTGTTCTGAGGACTTTTTCTTTCTGCATGGTTTTGTTCATCATCCTCACCTCACACCTTATCCGTTGCCTTCTCGCCGAAGATGCCTGTAGGCTTGACGAGAAGAATGACTATAAGCAGAACGAAGGTAAATGCATCGGAGAACACGGTCCACTGCTGACCTACACCCTTGATGATGTTCTCGCAGATACCTATTATAAACGCACCGATGACCGCACCGGGGATTGAGCCTATGCCGCCGAACACGGCTGCGACGAAGGCTTTAAGGCCGGGCATTGCGCCCGAGGTGGGAACAACGGTCGAATAGTTTGAGAAATAAAGCAGCGAGCCGACAGCCGCAAGCAGACAGCCGATGACAAAGGTAAAGGATATAACGGAGTTTATCTTTATACCCATGAGCTGGCTTGTCTCAAAATCCTTTGCGACAGCACGCATCGCCATACCCATCTTGGTGTACTTTATAAGAAGTACGAGCGCAACGACGAGTACGAGCGTAAGTATCGGAGTAATGATGGTGACCATTTTGGTCGTTGCGCCCCATATCGTCACCGACTTTGTCAAAAACGGGATAACGGGGTACATGCGCGGCAGACCGCCGGTAAAGTACAGTGCGCAGTTTTGCAGCAGGTACGACACGCCGATAGCCGAGATCATTACCGACATTCTCGGTGCGCTTCTGAGGGGCTTGTACGCCACCTTTTCTATCGCTACGCCCAAAACTACAGTAAGAACGATAACGAGCACTATTGCCGCCCACATGGGCAGACCGCCCGCTATTGCGTATATCATGATAAGACCTGCGACCATGAACACATCGCCGTGGGCAAAGTTTATAAGTCTCAGTATGCCGTACACCATCGTGTAGCCGATGGCGATAAGAGCGTACTGGCCGCCGACGGATATGCCCGAAAGCAGGTATTGCAGGTTATTATGCAAAAACTCAATCATCTGAGGGCCTTCCTCTCTATTTACAGGAACGCATAAATCCGCTCCGGAAAATTATTTTAGGAGCGCATTTACACGATCCTTTATCTTGCCGTAAAATATCGGTATGGTGGGGACACATTTCTGTGTCCCCACCATATTTGAGCTTGATATAAGCCTTTTTAGAAGCTTACGCCTTCTGGACTGCTACGAAGTCCCAAACGCCCTTCTCGGTGTTTGCGGTCTTAATGAATGCAGAGTCACGGTTTGCGTCGCCGGTCTCGTTGAAGGAAATATCGCCCGAGATGCCGCTGTACTTAACATTGGGCAGAGCTGCCATGACGGCTGCGGGATCAGAAGAGCCTGCTGCCTTGATGGCCTCGACCGCTACCATGTATGCATCATAACCCATGACGGTGACTGCTGCGAGCATGTCGTTGCCGCCGTTATTGTCGATGCGCTTGGAGTCGGCGTTCATCCACTTCTTAATGCCCTTTTCGAACTCGGCATTGCCGCCTTCTGCGTAGAAGGTGGAGACATACAGCTCGGTGTTCTTGCCTACGGTTGCCTCGACGATGGTGTTGTTATCCCAAGTGTCGGAGCCGAGCAGAGGAATTTTGATGCCCTGTGCGTTTGCCTGCTCAACGATGAGCTGTGCGTACTGAATGGATACGGGAGCGAAGATGGCCTGTGCGCCTTCCTTCTTTGCGTTGTTCAGGTAAGAAGTGAAGTCGGAGTTATCCTTGGGGAAGGACTCGGTGATGACCTTCATTCCGAGCCTCTCGGCAGCTTCCTTGCAGTAGTTGATAAGGCCCTGGTCGTAGTCGTTGCCAAGCTCGCCGAGGCAGTAGATGGTGTTGGCCTTGAGCTCTTCCTTGGCAAAGTTTGCGTGAAGGGTGCCCTGGAACGGATCGAGGAAGCAGATACGGAAGTAGTGGCTGTTACCCTCGGTGACCTGAGGGTTGGTGCAGGTTACGCCGATTGCGGGGACACCTGCGTTCTTGAATGTATCGGATGCTGCGATAGCAACAGCGGAGCCGTAAGAGCCGAGAACGACGGATACGCCTTCGGAAATGATCTTGGTTGCTGCGGAAACAGCCTTCTCGGTATTGGACTCGTTATCGCCGTAAACGAGCTCTATCTTGTATTCCACGCCGCCGATGGTGACGGTGGGGCATACGGAATTGGCATATTCCATGCCAAGGATCTCCTGCTTGCCGCCTGCGCCGTTTGCGCCGGTCTGAGGCTCATAGACGCCGATCTTGATGACCTTCTCGTCCGAGCCGCCGCCGCATGCGCAAAGTGCGAACACCATGACGAATGCGAGGACAAGTGCTATGACTTTCTTCATTTTGGTTTCCTCCTAATTATACTCTCAACATCTCAGCTTTTGTCCGCATGGGGCGAACATTTGTCTTTTTGCTGATTACAGGTTGCATTATAAACTACACTTAACAAAATTGCAATAGTTTTTTTGCACAAATATCCCCCTATTTAATGGCTATCTTAGGGCTTATTCTCCAATCTGCGCCGCCTCGGCGCTCCGCTTGGGCGGTATAGCCCAGCGAAAACAGGTCGTGAGCAGCGCTGCATACATTAAATATATGTCTTGCTCTGTCGTCTAACTCCTTGACGCTTGCGGGCTTTGTGATGACGGGAACGGACGATTTTGTGCTCATTTCCCTCAGGAGCGCACAGCCACGCTGCGTTGCGGCAAGCACCCTCGCATACGGCGGTATTTCCTGTGCATCCTCTGCTTTGACGCCGAGTGCTGCGCACATGGTCATGCGGCGGATGCGGCTGAGCGCATAGCGCTTTGATTTTGCGGCAGCCACAATGGCATCGACGGTAGTCTCCTCCCTCGCCGCTCTCGCAAGGCGGAAGTTTAATCCCTCGCCGGCGTCCGGCAGGGCGGCAAAAGCCGCATCGTCTATCATGCGCAGGCGTGATAAAACGGCAAGCTCGAGATTTTCGTCCAAAACAGGCCCACGGCCGAGCTTGTTTTCACGCTGATACACCGCAAGCGCTCCATCCGGCACCGAGCCCGTGATATCGCCGCCGGAGGCTATGGTCCGGCGTATCTCCGATGCCGAGCGTGGGCCTATATCGCCGGTCCGGTCGTGTCCCGAGCCGAAGCGCTGGATCGTGATGGGCTTAATGTGCAGGCTTTGGTCATAAAGCTGCTTTATATACTCCACTGCGAGGATGTTGTTCGGTGTTTCGAGCTGGCATGACAGCTCCCCCACCCTTTTGGCGGCGGCTCTCTGGCGGGCGGCGGCAAAGGATATGCCCTCGTCGTTACTCAGCTGTGCCTTTATATCGTTTACAAACAGCGGGTCGAGAAGCATCTCGGCAAGCCGCTCTAACGGTTCTGTCTCGCCGCATTCCGAGCCGAAGCTCAAATGCGTGACAACGCCGGTTGCCCCCAAAAGCCCCACTGCGCCGCGGGCAAAGCCCTCGGCCGAAGACAGCGTCCACGGCAGGGGAAGCTCAAGCACGAGGTCGACCCCGCAATTTATCGCCGCCTCCGCTCTTGCAAACTTTGAGTACACGGCGGCCTGCCCCCGCTGGATAAAGTCACCCGACATGACGCACACCACCGGGCAGTCCTCTCCCAGACTGCGTACGGTCTCGGTCAGGTGGTGCTCATGGCCGAAGTGAAAGGGATTGTACTCCGCAACAACGCCGATAACGCCCAATTTTCCCGCCTCCTTAAAAAAATCTTGCTTTTTATGCAATTTGTATTAAAATAGGGTAGGTATATAACTATAATACAATTATATAGGTATTTTTACAATAAGAAAGGGATTTTGTAATGAAGATTCTTGTTATCAACGCAGGCAGCTCCTCTCTGAAGTACCAGCTTATCGACATGGAGACCGAGTCGGTCATGGCCAAGGGCCTTTGCGAGCGCATCGGTATCGACGGTCACCTCAAGCACAGCCCGCTGGTCGGCGGCAAGCCCGTTTTCAATGAGGACATTGCCCTGCCCACTCACGCTGAGGCTATTGCAGCAGTCATCGACAAGCTCACCAGCGCCGAGTACGGCGTTGTCGGCTCCATGAAGGAGATCGACGCTGTCGGCCACCGTGTCGTTCACGGCGGCGAGAAGTTCGCATCCTCCGTTCTCATCACCGACGAGGTCATGAAGGCTCTTGAGGAGTGCACTCCCTTTGCTCCTCTGCACAATCCCGCAAACATCATCGGCATCAATGCCTGCCGTGATGTCATGGGCGATGTCCCCATGGTCGCAGTTTTCGACACCGCTTTCCATCAGACCATGCCCGGCAAGGCATATATGTACGCTATTCCCTATGAGTACTACCAGAACGACGGCATCCGCCGCTACGGCTTCCACGGCACCAGCCACCGCTATGTCTCCGGCCGCTGCGCTGAGCTCATGGGCAAGCCCATTGAGGAGCTCAAGATAGTCTCCTGCCACATGGGCAACGGCAGCTCCATTGCTGCTATCGACGGCGGCAAGTGCATCGACACCTCCATGGGCTTCACCCCGCTGGTTGGTCTGCCGATGGGCACCCGCTGCGGCGATCTGGATGCAGGCGTTATCCAGTTCATCATGAATAAGTACGGCATCAGCATCGACGAGATGCTCAACATCCTCAACAAGAAATCCGGCGTTCTCGGCGTTTCCGGCGTTTCCTCCGACTTCCGTGACCTCGACGAGGCAGCAGAAAAGGGCAACGACCGTGCTCAGCTCGCTCTGGATATGTTCCATTACTGGGTTGCAAAGGTCGCAGGCTCCTATGTTGCAGCCATGAACGGCGTTGACGCTATCGTGTTCACCGCAGGTGTCGGCGAGAACTCCAAGTCCTCCCGCAAGGCCATTGCAGAATACTTCGGCTACCTCGGCGTTACCATCGACGATGAGGCAAACTCCAAGCGCGGCGAGGATATCATGATCTCCACCCCCGACTCCAAGGTCAAGGTTTTTGTCATCCCCACCAACGAGGAGCTCGTTATCGCCCGTGATACCAAGGATATCGTCGGCTGATACATTATTTGAATATGGCAATGCCGCCCGAAAATCGGGCGGCATTTTTTGATATTAAAGCAGCGGTGCAACGGAGCGAAGGAAGCTGTCAAACAGCTCGCCGAGGAAGTTGGTTTTCATGTCGGACAGCTCGACCTTACGGCATTTTTCCATAGTCTCAAGGTCGTCCTTTTTGACCTGCTTTATCTCGGGATTATTATACATGAGCGTGCCGCATTCAAAGTGCAGGTACAGGCTGCGGTAATCCATGTTTATCGTGCCGACGACGCACAGCTTATCATCGCACACAAAGCTCTTTGCGTGGATGAAGCCGGGTGTGTACTCGTATATCTTAACTCCCGCTCTCAAGAGCGTCGGGTAGTATGAGCGTGTCAGGCGGTACACTAACTTTTTGTCCGGTATGCCCGGGGTTATCATGCGCACATCAACGCCTCGCTTTGCCGCCATGCACAAGGCGGTCTGAAGCTCGCTGTCGATGGCGAGATACGGCGTTGTTATATAAATGTAGTTCTTGGCCTGATACAGCATATCGGTGTATACGCTCTCCCCGACACTCTCGTTATCCAAGGGATTGTCGGAAAAACTCAGGACATAGCCGTCATCGGCGCTGCCGCATTCCTCGAACGAGTCGGGGATAAACTCTGCGTATCCGTCGCCGTCTTTGTTGAATGCGTTCCACATTTCAAGGAACATGAGTGTCAGATTGAACACGCCCGGACCCTTGAGCATCAGTCCCGTGTCCTTCCAATGTCCGAAACGCTCCTTTACATTTATATATTCATCCGAGATGTTTATGCCGCCGGTGAAACCGACCTTGCCGTCGATGACGGTTATCTTGCGGTGGTCACGGTTATTCATAACTAAGCTGACGGCAGGCACGAAGCGGTTGAACGCCATTGTCCGTATGCCCCAGCCCTCAAGAGTTGCGTTGTAATTTGCGGGCAAGATGTCAATGCAGCCCATGTCGTCGTAAATTATGCGCACATCAACGCCTGCGGCTGCTTTGCGCTTTAGTATCTCAAGCACTCCGTCCCACATCTCGCCCGGGCGAATGATGAAATATTCAAGGAAGATGAATTTCTCCGCCTTTTCAAGCTCCGGCAGAAGGTCTGCGTACATTTCCTCACCTACACGGTAATACCGCACGGTCGTATTCTTCGCCGTTGGGTAGCCGGCTGAGCCTTCAAGGTATTTGAACAGTCCCGCCGCTCCTCCGTCAAGCTCGCCGGTGATGCTCTCCTGTGTGCCGAGATACTCCGCCGACTTTTCAAGCTGGGCACGCAGCATTTCACGCATATTCTTAGTTGGCCGCTTGTTGCCGAAAATGACATACATAAGGCCGCCCAGGATCGGCAGCACAGCGATAAGCAATATCCAGCCTATCTTATACGATGGGTTCATATCGCTTTTTATCACAAACAAAATCGCAACAAGGCTCAGTATGCGCAGCACGGTCTGTATCGCTGGCAGGGAGTTGCCCAACTGCAGCAGCAGTGCCGCCAGCCATGCAACCTGTATTACGATCAGCAGAGCCGTCACAACGGTTCTGGAAAACACCTTTTTCAGAAGCTTGTTCATTTTGCGCTCCCTCCTTCACATCTCATTGTGATTATGCCATTTTTTCTTTTGTTTTTCAAGCATTTTTGTGCTTGACATTGCTGATTGGCAATGCTATACTGTTAAAGCCGCATTGAATGGGTCGGAAGCTCGGGATCTGCCCGGCACCTATGAGAGCGAGACCTGAAGAAAGGATAGTTAAGTTCATGAAGCACGCTATAATCGAGACCGGCGGCAAGCAGTACCGTGTTGCCGAGGGTGATGTCATCTTCGTTGAGAAGCTTGATGTCGAGGCAGGCGAGTCTGTTAAGTTCGACCGTGTTCTGGCAGTCATCGACGAGGAAAACACCGTTTTCGGTGCTCCCGTTATCGAAGGCGCAAGCGTCTCCGCAAATGTCGTCAAGAACGGCAAGAGCAAGAAGGTTCGCGTTTATAAGATGAAGCCTAAAAAGGGCTACCGCAGAACTCAGGGCCACAGACAGCCCTATACCAAGGTTCAGATCGAAACCATCAACGCATAATTTATTCCGCTACTACTGATAATGGAGGTGTAACCTTAATGGCACATAAAAAAGGTATGGGTTCAACCAAGAACGGCCGTGACAGTGAGTCTAAGCGTCTTGGACCTAAGAGAGCAGATGGTCAGTTTGTTCTGGCCGGCAACATCCTTGTCAGACAGCGCGGAACTAAGATCCACCCGGGTACCAATGTTGGTAAGGGTAAGGACGACACCCTGTTCGCCCTCGTAGACGGCAAGGTAAAGTTCGAGCGCATGGGCAAGGACCGCAAAAAGGTCTCTGTTTACGAAGAAATCGCTCAGTAAATGAAGATTTGACAATGCCGGACTAAACTGTCCGGCATTGTTTTTACTAAATTTTAAGGAGGCACACTATGGCTTCTTTTGTTGATAAGGCAAGGATCACCGTTAAGGCGGGCAACGGCGGCAACGGTGCAATCGCATTCCATCGTGAGAAGTATGTCGCAGCAGGCGGCCCCGATGGCGGCGACGGCGGCAGAGGCGGCGATGTTGTCTTTGTTGTTGATGATAATATGTCCACGCTGATGGACTTTAGATACAAGCGCAAATATGTCGCAGGCAATGGCATGGACGGTCAGGGCAAGCGCTGCTCCGGCAAGGACGGCGAGAGTCTGTACATCCGTGTCCCCCGCGGCACGCTCATCCGTGACACCGAGACCGGCGGCATTATGCACGATATGTCCGACGGTGAAAAGTTCGTCGTTGCCCGTGGCGGTAAGGGCGGCTGGGGCAACAAGCATTTTGCAACGCCCACCCGTCAGGTGCCCCGCTTTGCAAAGCCCGGTCTTCCCGGTGAGAGCCATGATATCACGCTTGAGCTCAAGCTGCTGGCGGATGTTGGTCTTGTGGGTTTTCCCAATGTCGGCAAATCAACGCTTCTGAGCGTTGTCAGCAAGGCGCATCCGAAGATAGCCAATTACCACTTCACCACCCTCTTCCCCAACCTCGGCGTCGTGTATGTTGATGAGGGGCGCTCGTTCGTCATGGCCGATATTCCGGGCATCATTGAAGGCGCTTCCGAGGGTGCGGGCTTGGGTCATGATTTCCTGCGGCATATCGACCGCTGCCGTCTGCTGATACATCTTGTTGATGTCTCCGGCAGCGAGGGTCGTGACCCCGTTGAGGACTTTGACACGATAAACGCTGAGTTGCACGAGTACAGCCCCGAGCTTGCGAGCCGTGCGCAGATAGTCGCCGCAAATAAGTGCGACCTTCTCGGCGACGACCGTGAGAATATTGACAGACTGCGTGAGCATGTTGAGGCGCTGGGCTATGAGTTTTTCGAGATGAGCGCCGCAACGCATAACGGCACACACGAGCTTGTGAGCGTTGCCGCAGCCAAGCTTCAGGAGCTGCCGCCGGTCATCCGCTTTGAGGCCGACTATGTCCCGCCCGAGCCCGTGATCGACACATCCGAGCAACTCACCATCGAGCAGTTTGACGATGTTTGGGTCGTTGAGGGTGCGTGGATGCAGAGGCTTCTCGGCTCGATCAATTTTGATGACAACGAAAGCCGCATGTACTTTGACCGTGTCCTGCGTGAGTCCGGCGTGTTTGAGCGCATGGAGGCCATGGGCATCAAGGACGGCGACACCGTCAGCATCTACAACCTTGAGTTCGAGTATAGAGATTAACATCGGTTAGCTCCCGTATGTCAGTGCATACGGGAGCTTTTTTGCCCCCAAGCGGAAAACAGCGGCAGGTTACTCCTGCCGCTGTTTCCGATGTTTCATATACCGGAGGTATACGGAGCCTGCAATGCAGGCCTCTATTAGATGTTTCATATACCGGAGGTATACGGAGCCTGCAATGCAGGCCTCTATTATATATATGTCCTCAAGCGGACATTTGGGGACACGGTTTTTAAAAAATTTTTTATTTTTTAAAAACCGTTGTCTGTAGCTTACACAGCCGCAGGCCATGTTGGTCTGCGGCTGTGCGTCTTTGGTTCGGCTTAGAGGTGATTATTCATTCCAAATAAACAAGCACTCCTAAAGTAATTAGTAAGCGGGTATTGAGATGGTCTTGCCCCACGATCCCTTATCTGATGTGCCATTAGTCCACCAATCACATGCAATATATGCACTCGTTGATGTTGCAGAAACAGGAACCGTCATCCATCCGGAATATGCAGTTACCGTTCTTGCCGAGCTTGAGCTGCCTGACCAGGTCGAGCTTGATGCAATTGTTACATTACCCGTATTTTGGCCTCCGCATGATGCATAGAAATACTGCGCATAACCATAATAAGAACTTCTTGTGATCGTCTGATTCCAAACCAAACGAATCTGCACTGTACTTGCTGTTCTATTCTGATATTGTGCCTGTACACTGTATGTTATACCGGTTGAGTTATTATAATACCACCATTGTCCGCTTGCAGCCTGCTGAGATGTTGAAACATATTTCGGCGTATAGGTAAATGTTATTGTCTTTGCATTTACCGAATCCCATTTCACGCTCTGAGCCGCCGGAGAATTATATCCCGTCTTTGCGGGAGGTGATATGGTGTTTGTGGTTCCATACTTATAAGTTGCTGTTGCGGTACCAAGGTTTGTTCCATTGCTAGACTTGTATACAATGTTATAAGTATAGCTGTTCGGAGTTGCAGATGCAAAGATGTCATCCGAGGTCACATCACCAACAACCGTAATGCTGTCAACCCCCGTCTTATCGATCGTGTATCCCGCCGATGCAGTATACTTCACCGAAAGAACATCGCCGTAGTAAACTGTATCTCCACTTGCAAGTGTGCCTGTTTTTGCATTTACATAGGGCGAAGCAGTTCTCTCAACAGCAATAACAACTCCGGTTGCATCATTCCACTTTACCGTATAACCATTAGCGGTCCAATGTGCATAAAGTGTGCAGTCCGCATTAAGACTTGAGACAGTATTTGCATCGATTTTGCTTCCACCATCTTTTGCTGTATACCATCCGTCAAAGGTAAAGCCTGTCCGTTCGGGCACAGGAAGTGCTTCGGTTGCTGTGCCATAATAGCAAACCCTTGAGTTCTCCGAAACCGTTCCTCCGTTCGCATCAAATGTCAGCACGAACTGCCCCAGAATATACTTATTGAACTCTTCATCAGTAATTTCACTCTCTTTACCGCTTATAAATTTCACATTTTCTATGCCATTTATAGAATTGACATAGCCAATATTACCTGAGACAGTAAGAAAGCCTGTTGCACCATTATCCATTTCCTGTGAGTCAATAACAAGGTTTTTGCCTATAATGGCGTATTCGGAGTTAGTTTTAATTGCACTATCCTGAATGAGATACAATACCGCACCGTCTTTTTTGAGGAGTAGTGCCAAGTTTTTAGCATTCACAAAAACCTTGTGCAGTTCCAGCTTGTCCGAGCCAACCTTTATCGGTGTACCACGGTCAGTGTTTATAGTCATCTCACTCAGTGTTGTTCTCTTCGCTGCAGAATCAATAGTGAATCCATTGTATGTTTTTGAACCACCTTTGATCTCAATCGACTCTATTTCTCCAATTTCGAGATTGAGCGTGGTATCATCAGCAATATACGACAGATCAAGAACAATATTATTAGCTCCGCTGTCCAAAATAGCTTTTATAAACTCTTGCGTGATTGCCTTCTGTTTACTTACCAATTGCTCATCTGTCCCATCAGGTAACAGTTTTTTTGCCTCGGCGTAAGAAGACAGCGGATTTATAGCCCTGACATTTATACTGTTCGCACCTTTAAATGCATTTGTGCCAATCTTCACAACATTTGATGGAATGTTCATATTTGTCAGATTTGAACACCCTGCAAACGCTTCATTTCCTATCTCCGTGAAGCTGCCGATCACTTCCTCGAGTGCAGTACAGTTCTTGAATGCGCCGTTGGGTATTGTGTTGATAAACTCGCCAATGACTATGGATCTGATGGACTTACCGGCAAATGCATTTGAACTTATTGCAGTCACTTTGTATGCCTGCTTACCGTCAGAAACATAAGAGGGGATAATGACATCTGATGATTCACCTGAATAGCCAGTTATAGTTGCTGTGCCGTTCACGGAGTCGGTTATATATTTTATGCCGGTCGTTTTTGATGTTCTTTGGGTAACATATTCGTAAACATCAAAGGGAATTTCAAAAGGTAAGCAGCTGTACTCGCAGTCATCAAAGCTGCCACCCTTGGGTGTGTAATCCAAGAACTCTTCAACCTTGTCATCCATTACGCTGAATGTATAAGTGAAGAACGACTTTTTAGCATAATCATATCCGACCACACCAAACACATGCGCTTTACCAACCAGTATACTTCTGTAGCTACCCTCAATTTTACCGTCAACACTATATGTTTGCGTTGTTGTTTTGCTTTCCAGTTTGCTATAGGTAACAGAAGATGTCGTGCCTTCAGTGTTGCTCTCGGTTGAACTGAATCCCTGCGACGAAGTATCTGTACCCCCCTTAGAGTAGCTACTACCATAGCCCTTTGTGGTCGTAACAATGTCCGATAAAGTATTTCTTATTGATTGACTTGAACTATGCTGTAGGGTTGACGAGAAGTTTGCGGACGCATTCCAGTTACTCGTGTTTTCGTCAATATTTGAATTCGTGCTCACCGTATCTGTTCCCGTCTTGGTAACAGTATTAGTATTGTTGTGATAACCGTATTTCAGTCCGCCATTTATTTCATAACCGTTCTCGTATTTTGCCCCGGAAGACAAAACATCCTTGGCCGAATCTGCCGATGTATGATCATACTTTCTATTCTTAGAGCTTTGGGTATATCCGTACGAGTCAGATGCTCCGTATTCGGTTGAAGCACCTATATTTGCTTCAAATTTATTGGTATATGTGCCGTTTACACCTATGTCAAATTGATGGCCCTTATCTTTAGTCGTTGTTTTTGTATCATAATCGTACACTGTCGTGCCATCTTCAGTCTTATGATAACTTGAACCGCCCATTTGATCGGAGAGACTCAATGTATTGGATGCTGTCGTGGCCTCAGTTTTACACTGTTCAGTCGTCTTTCCTTTCGACTCAGCCCATGTCTGATTTACAGTTGTAACATCATTCCAGCTTTTGGACATTGTCCATGTATTTGAGTTGGTTGTCATGCCGGTGATTATGCTTGATACCGTCTTTGCTTCATCACTGGACATAGTCGTCGTATATGTTTCAGAAACAGCCTGTGAAAGTCCGGCAACACTCTGAATTGACCAAAACGGATTATCTCCGTTTAAAGGGATATTACGAATCTCGCCGATCTCATATGTGAAATAGACCACATTTTCATTCTGATCTTCGACAATTATCGGATTATTATCTTCCTTGCTTATGGCAAGATTACGCAGGCTTGTATAATACGCATTAAGAGTAATATTACCGGTAGTACCAACGGGTATAGTTTTGTATTCCACACCGTTATCGTCATACCACCCGAGGAATTTATAGTTGTTTATATCTGGATTGTATAGGTTGGAATTTCCCTTGCTTACCGTATAATGCGTCTGCTTTTCGGTAGGAGAAGATGTTACAGGAGTTTGATACAGATTGTATGTTATTTCGTATTCGTTCTCCGTTACATGTGCATAAAGCTCAATATTTCCTGTAGCCGAAGCAGGTATTTCTTTGATTTGAGTTGCGTTCTTACCAAATCCGTCATACCAACCGTCGAATGTGTATCCATACTCTCCAAGATCAAGATTTTTAAGTTTTACAGCCTTACCCGGTGTGTAGGACGCATCAAGCGCACTTGTATCTATTTTTACTGTTGCAAGATACGGATGCTCAGCGCTGTTTACAATGTTATAAGTAATAGCATATTCTTCTCTTACGAGTATTGGGATAACAGACTGCTTTATAATGACTTCATTGCATCTTGCGCAGTGTGAGCCTTCCGTCAGGCCGGTGGAGGTGTAGGTCGGCTCTACGGCGGGGTCGATCACCACATCGTGGCCGAGGGCGGAGAGGACCGTATCGCTGAGGGCGATCCTGCCGTTACCTGCTGCGTCCGTAAAGTACTTGTCGCACTTTGCGCAGTGCCAATACTCAATATTGCCGTCCTCCGTGCAGCTTGCCGCCTTTGCAGCATAATGCTCCATATTTGCGTGTGCACAGGGAGTAGGTGCCGGCAGCGGCTTTATGTTGTAGCCGTTGGGGTCTGTTTTACAGTTATCAACAATGTAGCGGGAAAGGTTTACAACATCCTGCATGTTGATCCTGCCGTCTGCATTTATGTCCGCCGCCTCTGCCTTAAGGGTTATATTATAGCCGTTGGGATCGGTGGTGCAGCCGTCAACTATGTAGCGGGAAAGCAGCACCACATCCTGCATGTTTACTCTCCCGTCCTGATTGACATCGCCGGGTGTATAGTCGATGACAGTTATGTTTCCGCCGACAGTCTGTACCTGTATGGGATTACCGTCTTTGCCCAGGCTGTCACCGTACTCGCTGGATATACCTATCGCCAGTTCATTCCCCAGTTGAGCATCCTCTGCTATCTTTACTTCCAAGGATAGAATAATGCCGTCCTTAATGTCATCGGCATCAATGTCGCTGCTGAACCATGCAAAACGACAAGTTCCGGTGACCTCCTCACCTCTGCCAAGCTGAGCAGGCGCAGTCATTGTCAGTGCAGAGAACGCATCCCCCGCAGTGGCTCCAACTATCGCCACTCCATCCGGCAGCGAGAACACCAGATTTGTAGATATTAATCCGGGATTGTTTTTTACCTTAACATCCACATTGACCGTAGAACCCGGCATTGCCCAATTGCTCTCGACACTGAAGGTCGGTGTCGTGTCTGCGAACGCACTTACAGGCAGCAGTGTCACGACCATCATCAGTACCATAATTAGTGCTATGACCTTTTTCATGGTTTCCCCTTTCAACAATTTATTTTTATTTGCCTTTTTTCTTTTTTGCGCTGTATACCCAAACCGTACCGCCTACCAAGCACACTGCGGCAAGCGCTATCAGCATGATCGTCGTACTGCTCAAGCCGTCATCCCGGTTTGTATATTGGGACATATCCGGCTCAACATGCGTTACTTTTATAAGCCCGTCAACCGCCTCATATTTTATTTCCTTTAGGTCTCCATCAATCGTGTTCTCTTTGGACACCATCACTTTGATCGGATAGTCTCCGTCGGGTGCACTTGGAGACACATGGACATCAAACGAAAACAGTGTGCCGTCACCACTGACTGCATCCACGCAGTACCATGCGGTGTTTACGAAGCGAACATCATTTTCGCCTAAAAATGTTCCCTTATCCGAAAAGCTGCCTTGACTGACCTCATCATCGAAGTAGACCCAGTCATTTTCACAATAGGCTCCAATGACAAACGCCGTCATTCCCGGGTTGCCGGATATACTCACCGAATATTTGACAGTATCTCCCGATCTGCACTCTATTGTATCGCCATATATTTTTGTAACGCTCTCGGCCATTGCGCTATCTACGCAAAACAGTGCTGCTAAGATCACGGTCAAAATAGCTATACGAATTTTCTTCAAATATCTATCCTCTAAAATTCCTCGCCGCTGTGAGCCACAAGCACACATTCGTGCTTGTGGGTCACAGTCATCGATCATTTAACAGTTATACAGCCCTTTGCGGTTGCCAAAGAGATAGTATTGTAGTCGGCATCGAAGGTGTCACCGTCAGTGCAGGAAACCGAAATGTCGTATGAGCCTGCCGCAGCAGAAGACGATACCGTAAAATACAGTACCATTACATCGCCGTCAACGATCGTGTTGGGCAGGTCAGTTGTATACCAAGCCGCATTGCAGCCGCTCTTCATGTTTTTAGGAGCAGTAAAGTTATAGTCACTGAAATCTGCTCCATTAGTGACCTTTGTTAAGGTAAGTGCACTTGAATCGTACTTAATGTTAAGGGTCATACCGAGGAAGCCCGGGTTGTTTTTGATCGAAACGGGTACTGCGATCTGGGTCTGACCGGCTGATGCAGTTACGGTTGCGACCTTGAGTGCGGGATCGGAGCTCTGGATCTCGTACTGTGCCGTTACGGTCAGATCACTCGTTACATTGCTGAAGCTCTTATCCCAGCCGATGAAGGTATATCCGCTTCTCGTGGGAGCTGCGGGGGCAGTTGCCGAGCCGCCCTTTTCGACGGTGCAGGTCTTGAGAACCGTCCCGTCATAGTCCTTGAAAACAACGGTGTACTTCGTCGCTGCACTGTCGGCCAGTGAGCCTGCGTTGATTGTAGTACCATCCGTCAGCTCGAAAATGAGGTTCTTGTTTTCATCTATGTATGCATTCTTGACACCTACGCCGTCTTTGCCGTTGATGCCATTGACACCGTCTTTACCGTCGGTACCGTTGATACCGTCTTTGCCGTCTCTGCCGACGAGAGAGGCCAGCCACTGGCTCTCGCTTCCGGTGTAGCCGTTGGCCACTGCGATCTCATATGCGCTCTTGCCGTCTGCGCCATCCTTACCGGGTGCGCCGACGAGAGATGCGAGCCATTCCTGAACTGTGCCTTCGTAACCATTTTCCTTGGCAAGCTCATAGGCGCTCTTGCCATTTGCGCCGTCTGCGCCGTTGATGCCATTGACACCATCCTTGCCGTCTGCGCCGATGAGTGAGACGAGCCACTCGGTCAGAGAGCCTTCGTAGCCGTTTTCGACTGCAAGCTCGTAAGCACTCTTGCCGTCCTTGCCGTTTATACCGTCTTTGCCGTCCTTGCCATCAACGCCGTCTTTGCCGTCGGCACCTACGAGGGAATCCAGCCACTCGACCAGAGTACCCTCAAAGCCTGCATCGCATGCAAGCTCATATGCGCTCTTACCGTCGGCACCGTATGCACCGGTCTGGCCTGCCAGGGATGCGAGCCATTCAGCCTCGGTACCTTCAAAACCGTTGTCTACTGCGATCTCGTATGCACTCTTGCCGTTTGCGCCATCCTTGCCGTCAACGCCGTCTTTGCCATTGACGCCATCCTTACCGTCGGCACCATCTTTGCCGTCCTTGCCGGCCGCACCCACAAGTGAATCGAGCCACTCGGCAGCCGTGCCGGTGTATCCGTTGTCTACTGCAATTTCATAAGCACTCTTGCCGTCTTTACCGTCTTTGCCATCCTTACCGGTGCCGGTGCCCGCTGTTGCTTTGAGAGAATCCAGCCACTCGCCCTCGGTGCCGGTAAAGCCCTTGTCTACTGCAAGCTCATAAGCGCTCTTGCCGTCTTTACCATCCTTACCCGCAGGGCCTACGAGCATTGCGAGCCATTCAGCCTCAGTGCCGGTATAGCCGTTATCTACTGCCAGTTCATAGGCGCTCTTACCGTTTGCGCCGTCCTTGCCATCAACGCCGTCTTTACCGTTGATGCCATCCTTGCCGTTAACGCCGTCTTTGCCGTTGGCGCCGTCTTTGCCGTTGACGCCGTCTTTGCCGTTGACACCGTCTTTGCCGTTGACACCATCCTTGCCGTCCTTGCCGGGTTCGCCTACCAAGGACACCAACCACTGCTGGAGTGTGCCGGTATAGCCGTTATCTACTGCCAGCTCGTAGGCGCTCTTACCATTTGCACCGTCCTTACCGTCAGCGCCATCTTTGCCGTTGATGCCATCCTTACCGTCAGCACCGTCTTTGCCGTTGATGCCATCCTTACCGTCGGCACCGTCTTTGCCGTTGATGCCGTCCTTACCGTCGGCACCGT
>ENA-UONV01000875-UONV01000875.1-human-gut-metagenome-genome-assembly--contig:-CS4-NODE-875-length-30443-cov-8.425629_pt1 | contig 30443 bp, 24 predicted proteins | sample MGYA00242461_ERZ724008 | MGnify/ENA metagenome assembly ERZ724008 | reverse complement strand
GTAACGTTGGAGCAGATTTTTAGCTTCATACCCCGATGGTGGCGTAAGTTCAAATACATATCTCACTGCACGGCAACGGCCGTAGGGGAGGGGCTCTGCTCCTCCCGCCAATAAAATCTGCACATACTCTGCGGGAGTGGCAACCTCGGGTTTCACCCGTGGCATACCCTCCACACGTTTCGTTTCGGAAGGTCTTGCTGCGGCAAGGCCTTCCTTTATTTACTGCTCCCGTTCGTCGGTCTTCGATCCCCTTCTCCCTTAGCCTTTACTCTTTTTTGTATTGACAACCGCGCGGTTTTGCATTATAATTATATTGAAATAATACCCCACTACGGAGGATTGAAATGGAACAGACAAAGCTCACAGAGCTTAAAAAGCACGCCGCTGCGGTGCGTCTCGGGATCCTCGACGGCACACACGCCGCCGCGTCGGGTCATCCGGGCGGATCGCTCTCGATAGCGGACGTTATCACCTACCTTTATTTCGAAGAAATGAACGTTGACCCCAAGGACCCACATGCTGCCGACCGCGACAGACTGGTGCTCTCAAAGGGTCACACCGCGCCCGCTCTTTATGCGGTGCTGGCTGAAAAGGGATATTTCCCGAAGGAGGATCTCCTCACGCTCCGTCAGGCGGATTCTTACCTTCAGGGGCACCCCGACATGAAGCACACCCCGGGCGTTGATATGACCACCGGCTCGCTTGGTCTCGGCGTTTCTGCCGCCTGCGGCATGGCTCTTGCCGCAAAGATCGACAAAAAGGACTACCGTACATACGCCATAATCGGCGACGGCGAATCCGAAGAGGGTCAGGTATGGGAGGCTGCTATGTTTGCCGCTCACTACAAGCTTGACAACCTCTGCTTTATCCTCGACCTCAACGGACTGCAGATCGACGGCAAGATCACCGATGTTATGAACCCGACCCCGCACGACAAGAAGTTTGAGGCTTTCGGCTTCAACGTGCTGAACGCGGACGCGCACGATTTCGATTCGATCGCGTCGGCATTTGCCGCAGCGCGCGAGTGCCACGGCAGACCTACCGTTATCATCGCTCACTCCGTTAAGGGCAAGGGCGTTTCCTTTATGGAAAACCAGGTCGGATGGCACGGAAAAGCGCCGAACGATGCCGAATATGCACAGGCGAGAGCTGAGATTCTCGCGTCTCTTAACTGATGGAGGTCAAGAAAATGGCAGAAATGATTGAAAAGATCGCCACCCGCGAGGCATACGGTAACGCACTTGCCGAATTCGGCGACAAATACGATTTTGTGGTTCTGGATGCCGACCTCGCCGCCGCCACAAAGACAGGCGTTTTCAAAAAGAAGTTCCCCGACCGCTTTTTTGACTGCGGCATTGCCGAGGGCAACATGATGACCGTCGCCGCGGGTCTTGCCGCTGCCGGAAAGATCCCGTTTGCGTCCACCTTTGCGATGTTTGCCGCCGGACGTGCGTTCGAGCAGATCAGAAACTCCATCGCCTACCCGCACCTCAACGTGAAGATAGGTGCGACACACGCCGGCATTACCGTCGGCGAGGACGGCGCGACGCACCAGTGCCTTGAGGATCTCGGCACGATGCGCACCATTCCGGGCATGGCGATAGTCAACCCCGCCGATGCCACCGAGGCGCGCGCTGCGGTCGAATGGGCGATAAACTATGTCGGTCCGGTCTATCTCCGCTTCGGCAGACTTGCCGTGCCGGTGCTTTTCGACAAGAACGACTACAAATTCGAGTTCGGCAAGAATGTTGTGCTGCGCGACGGCAAGGATGTCACCATAATGGCGACCGGTATTACCGTTGCGATGGCGCTTGAAGCCGCAAAGCTGCTTGAGAACGAGGGCATTTCCGCCCGCGTGGTCAATGTTCACACCATAAAGCCGATAGATGCGGACAATGTTGCCGCCTGTGCCGCCGAGACCGGTGCCATCGTCACCGCCGAGGAGCACAACATCATCGGCGGCCTCGGCTCCGCCGTGAGCGAGGTCGTGTGCGAGCGTTGCCCCGTGCCGGTGCTTCGCGTCGGTGTTGAGGACTGCTTCGGTCGCTCGGGCAAGGTACCCGCGCTGCTTGAGATGTACGGTCTCACCCCCGCGCACATTGCCGAAAAGGCAAAAGCCGCGGTCAAAATGAAATAAGACCCGAATAACCCGCGCCGGAGGCTCATGCCTCCGGCTTTTTTTAATCTCGGGTGGCGTTTGAGCAGACTCTGAACTGTGTACCACGACGGTGGCGCGGGTGCAGGCTCATATCCGGCTATGGAGATATGGTTACATCAGAACAATATCTTTTTTGATCCCGGGTGACGTTGGTGCGGATTTTGAGCTTCATACCTCGACGGTAGGCGGGGAATAAAATCAGTTCATCATTTTGCGTTCTGTTGCCCCGCCGCGCTTAGCCGTGCCAGGCACGGCGGATGAGGTGATAAAAAGGATCCCGCCGCAGCGGGATCTTTCTTTATATCTTTGCTATCTTGTCTTTTACTCCTTCAGTCGCCTGCGGCGACAGCTCCCTCAAGAGGGAGCCTCGGCAAGGCTCCGAGTTTCACCCGATATACGGTCGTTGCCGTGTAGTGCAATATGAATCCGGGTTTCTTTTTCGGATTCAATCGTTCCGGTACAAATGGATATAATGTTCTGATGTAACTATATCTCCATAGCAGATGTGAGCCTGCACTCGCGCCACCATCGTGGTATGAAGATAGGGATCCGATCCAACGTTACCCGAGTTCAAAAAAGTCAACCGAGGCCGAAAGAATCGCGGAGCTTTTGGAGGGCGGATTTTTCTATGCGGCTGACATACGAGCGCGAGATGCCGAGCATGGCAGCAACCTCGCGCTGCGTCATGGGGCGCCTGCCGGAAAGCCCGTAGCGCAGCACTATTATCTGCCTCTCGCGGTCGCAGAGCGCCGTTTTGATGTATCGGTGCACGCGTTCGCTGTTGAGACGCAGATCGAGCACCTCCGCCATGTTGTCATCGCTGCTTATGACGTCGATGTAGGTCAGCGGATTGCCGTCGCGGTCAACGTCTATGGCGTCGTTTATGGATACTTCGGATTGCAGCTTTCGCTGCTGACGGAAGAACATGAGGATCTCGTTTTGTATGCACTTGGCGGCATAGGTGGCAAAGCGCGCGCCTTTTTCGGTGTCAAAGCTGTCTACCGCCTTTATCAGCCCGAGCGACCCCACGGAAACAAGATCCTCCTGCATGTTGCTTGAGGAATAATATTTTCTGACTATGTGCGAAACGAGCCGCAGGTTATGTACTATCAGCTTTTCGCGCGCGTCGGCGTCGCCGGCTGCCGCAAGACGGAAGTATTTTCGCTCGTCGTCGGACGACAGCGGAGGCGGAAAGCCGCGCGGCGTGCCGATGCCGAGCATAATATGCAGAAATCTTGAAAAAATATTTATAAGGTATGAAAACATTTTGCTTTGCCTCCTTCTCCCGCAGGCGCGCGGACGCCGACAGTGTCCGTATATGCTCCCCGTATGTGATTTTATGCTCCCGCTGTGCTGCGGTATGCCGATCTTTGCCCGCATTTCCGCGCCGGATGCACGCGATGGGAGACTATATCTGAACCGCGCATTGGATAATTGTGTATTTTATTATATATATAAATTAACTCATTGTAAATTATTGCCCACTGCGGGGTATTCTTTTATTAATATTTACAATTAGGCGTTGCCATTGCGGGCGTTTTATGATAGAATACTCTCGCATAGACAGTAGCAACAGCGCTAATCGGCGGCAGCCGTTCACACGGCTGCTGATTTTGCGCACACATCAGCTATACCGCTGCACATGAAATCTTTATTCTGAAAGGTCGGCGCTATGTCATTTGATTCTGCCGTATCGGGGATCCGGCGTTTTTTGCTCAGCAGAAGGTTCTTTATGCTGCTGGTTATAATAGGAACTGCCGTATTCGTTGCCGGTTCGGTCTCGCTCGGCATTCCGCCCCCGGAGGGCTACGGCGCTCCGCGTGTTGCCCCCGTGCAGGTGGCGGGCGTGGTGCTCTTTGTGCTTCTTATTTGCTTTATCCTTGTCGTCAGCGACGATATTACCGCGGTTTTTTGCCCGTTTCTCATACTTTGCGTCTTTGCGTGCGATTGCTACAACTCGTTTGATACATTTATCAGGTTTTGGTGGCTCGGCATCGTTGCCGCTGCGGCACTGATATTCCATTTCGTCCGCTATCGCATGCCGCTTAAGATAGGAAAGTCGTTTTACGGCATACTTGCCGCGGGAGCCTCGGTGCTGCTCGGCGGCATAGGGTTTATAACGGCAAAGGACTATTTTGCCCCCATATCAGTGTTTTATACACTTGCGCTCAGCGTCGGCATGGCGGTGGCGTATCTTCTTGTACGCTCGCAGCTTAGCCGCGACGTCGATTATGACCGCATGGACAAATATGCGGAGATAATGTACGTTATGGGTGTGTTCGTGTGCCTTGAATCGGTGTGGAACATCCTTATACGCCTTGAACCCATCATCGCAACCGGATGTATCCCCGAAATCCAGCAGCATAACAACTTTGCGACGTTCATGCTGTTTGCGCTGCCGTTCCCGTTTTATTTCGCGCGCAAAAACAGGGCGCATCTGCTCACGGCGCTGCTCATGCTCTTATGTTTGTTCACATCCGGGTCGCGCGGAGCCACCGTCAGCGTTATAGTACTGCTTCCCTTCCTCATTGCATACTTTCTTATCACCTCAAACGATCCGGCGCGGAAGAAGAGCAATCTCATTATCGGTGCGCTGATATCGGTTGCGGGGATAGTGGGCGTTTGCGCCGTGTTCGGAGCCTTCAGCCGCATTGACGGCGGGTTCATTTCAAATCACGAATCGCGCTATAAGCTGATAAAACGCGCCTTCAGGTCGTTCAGACGCAATCCCTTCTTCGGCGCGGGACTCGGATATACCGGAAATATCGATATATACCTCCCCAAAAAGGGCGCTTTCTACTGGTATCACTCAATGCCGCTCCAGATCATCGGGAGCCTCGGTATATTCGGTATAGTCGCATACGGATATCAGGCGCTCTCGCGTGTGGCGCAGGTCGTGCGCAAGCTGACTCCGGTCACGGCGACGCTCGGTCTGAGCTATCTCGGTGTGCTTGTGATGTCGTGCTTTAATCCCGGCGAATTCGTACCGGTGCCGTATGAATTAATGACGGTCGTTACGTTTGCCATGCTTGAAGCGTGCGCAGAGAGCACGTCGGCACTCAAAAACGTATGATTCTTTTCACAGCGGATGTCTGCCGGTCGTGCGGCGGCTCCGCATAAACCTGTCCGAAAGGACAAAAAGCAAAGGGGCAGTCGCCCCGCATTAAGGAAAGTCATGGATAATAAGAACAGAAGTATTCCGTTTTCGCCCCCCGACATCTCGGAGACCGAGATAAACGAGGTCGTTGCAGCCCTGCGTTCCGGCTGGATAACCACCGGCGCGCGCACCAAGCTGTTTGAGAGCCGCCTTGCCGAATACCTCGGCACCGAGCGCGTCGTCTGCCTCAACTCGCAGACTGCCGCAGCCGAGCTCACTCTTCGTCTCCTCGGCGTCGGCGAAGGCGACGAGGTCATAGTTCCGTCCTACACATACACCGCAACTGCGGCGGTGGCGGCTCACGTCGGTGCGCGCATCGTCATGATAGACTGCGCTCCCGACAGCTTTGAAATGAACTACGACGCAATTGCCGATGCGATCACCGAGCGCACGAAGGTGATAATCCCGGTCGATCTCGGCGGCAAGCTTTGCGATTATGACCGTATTTATGCCGCTCTTGAAGCGAAAAAGTCGCTTTATCACCCGCGCAATTCCATACAGAGTCTTTTTGACCGCGTTATCGTGGTCGCGGACTCCGCACACGGGCTCGGCGCGAGCCGCGGCGGTGTGATGGGTGGCAATTTTGCCGACTTCACGACCTTCTCTTTCCATGCCGTCAAGTGCCTGACTACGGGCGAGGGCGGCGCGGTCACGTGGCTCAGCCGTCCGGGACTTGACAACGATGAGGTGTACCGTCAGTATATGCTCCTGTCGCTGCACGGTCAGAGCAAGGACGCGCTGCACAAGACCGGGCTCGGCTCGTGGGAATATGACGTTCTCTTCCCCGGCTTCAAGTGCAACATGACGGATACGCTTGCCGCGATAGGGCTCGGTCAACTTGACCGCTACGCCGGTCTGCTCGAGCGCCGCCGCGAGATAGTAAAGAAGTATGACGATGCGTTCCTGCCCTACGGCATCATGCGTCTCGACCACTTTGAGCCGGGCGCGGAGACGAGCCGTCACCTTTACCTTGTGCGCGTTCCCGGCGTGGATGACGCATACCGCCGTAAAATGATAATCAACATGGCAGAGGCGGGCGTTGCGTGCAATGTGCATTTCAAGCCGCTGCCCATGCTCACCGCATACCGCGACCTCGGCTTCAGGATGGAGGATTATCCGAACGCGTATCATCAGTACGAAAACGAGATAACCCTGCCGCTGCACACAAAGCTCTCTGACGATGATGTCGATTACATCATTTCCTGCTTCAGCCGCGAGCTTGAAAAGGCAAAGAGCGCCGCTCTGACAGTCTGATATTTTATGGCACTCAAAAAGTGGGACAGTCTGCCCGAGCGCATGCGCACGCCCGAGGTCAAGCCGTATTACGACTCGCTCAGCCGCAGGCGCGCGGGACTTGCGCTCAAAAGGATCTTCGACCTCGTTATGTCGGTCCTCCTTATCATAATACTCTCTCCGGCGATGCTCGTTATCGCCGTTGCGGTCGCGCTCGATTCGCCCGGCGGCGTGTTTTACCGCCAGCGCAGAGTGACGACCTACGGCAAGGAATTCAGAATATTCAAATTCCGCACGATGCGCAGCGACGCGGACAGGATAGGTCCCGCCGTTACCTCCGGCGAGGATGCACGCATAACCCGTGTCGGCAAGGTGCTGCGCGGCTGCCGTCTTGACGAGCTGCCTCAGCTCTTCAATGTGTTCTGCGGTGATATGTCGTTTGTGGGAACGCGACCCGAGGTGGCGAAATTTGTCGATCGGTATACGCCGGAAATGTATGCGACGCTGCTCATGCCAGCGGGGATAACCTCGGAGGCGAGCATTCGCTTTAAGGACGAGGCGCAGATGTTTGACGGCTCGGGCGACCCCGAGGCGGATTATGTCAATATCCTTTTGCCGAAAAAGATGGTGTACAACCTTGCGTCGGTCATGAATTTCAGCCCGGCGGCAGAGCTTCGCACCATGGTAAGGACTGTGCTTGCCGTGGCGGGTAAGGATTATTCACCCGATGCGGCAGCAGATGACAGCAGAAAACAGGACGGGAAATGACCCTCCCGTGCCGAATATGGCTCTCCGCCGTGCCGTGGCTTGCTTTGCCCGTCGCGGCGGAGTTGTTTTTGAGGTTTTTCGGTGCACGGATGAGGTAACGCGGATGCATGACATTGTAATACAATAATTCAAAAATATATAAATCGGAAGTATATCCAATGAAGAGAAAAACTCAGCTTGCCGTTATCGGAGGCGGTCACGCGGGCATTGAGGCGGCGCTTGCAGCCGCGCGGATGGGCGTTGACACCGTCCTCTTTACGATCTCAATGGACGGCGTGGCGAATATGCCGTGCAATCCGTCCGTCGGCGGAACGGCAAAGGGGCACCTTGTTTTTGAAATAGACGCTCTCGGCGGCGAAATGGGGCGCGCGGCGGATCTTGTAACGCTCCAGTCGCGCACGCTCAATACCGGCAAGGGCGCGGCGGTGCAGTCAAAGCGCATCCAGGCGGACCGCCGTCTTTATCAGCGCATAATGAAGCACACGCTCGAGGTGACGCCTCACCTCCACCCCATGCAGGCTGAGATCGTCAGCATTGAGACCGAACCGTGCGGCGACGGGCGCCGCCGCGTGACGGGCGTCACGACCGCAATCGGCGAGGAGTGGGAGTGCGACGCCGTTGTGGTCGCTACCGGTACTTACCTTGACAGCCGCGTTTTTGTGGGCGACCGCAATTATCCCGCGGGACCGGACGGTTTTCTCCCGGCGGCGGCGCTCACTCGCTCGCTTGCCGATGCGGGCGTGTCGATACGTCGCTTCAAGACCGGCACGCCGCCGCGTGTGCTGAGACATTCGATAGATTTTTCGCGCCTTGAGGTGCAGCCGGGCGAGGAGCACATAACACCCTTCTCCGCACTCACTGACGAGGCGAAAATGCAGTCGATAGACCAGATACCCTGCCATATTGTGTACACGAACGCCGAAACACACCGAATTATCCGCGAAAATCTGCACCGCTCCGCGATGTATTCGGGGCAGATACACGGCACGGGACCGAGGTATTGCCCGTCTATTGAGGATAAGATCGTCCGTTTTGCCGACAAGGAGCGCCACCAGCTTTTTGTTGAGCCGCTCGGACCGGACACCGAGGAGATGTATATTCAGGGCTTCTCCACCTCGATGCCGCCGGATGTTCAGGACATGATGCTGCGCTCGCTGCCCGGCTTTGAGAATGCGGTGATCTCGCGCTATGCCTATGCGATAGAATACGACTGCGCCGACCCGCTGCAGCTTCGCGCAACGCTTGAATTCCGCGATATCGACGGACTTTGCGGCGCGGGACAGTTCAACGGCACCTCTGGCTACGAGGAAGCCGCCGCGCAGGGGCTCGTTGCGGGCATAAATGCGGCGCTGAAGCTGCGCGGCGAGGAGCCGCTGATACTGCGCCGTTCGGACGGGTACATCGGTACGCTTATAGACGATCTCATCACCAAGGGGACGAACGAGCCCTACCGAATGATGACATCGCGCTCCGAATTTCGTCTTTTGCTCCGTCAGGACAATGCCGACGAGCGCCTGACGCCGATGGGACGGCGAGTCGGACTAATATCCGACGCACGTTACGATGCTTTTCTTGCAAAAAAAGCTGCAATAAGCGATGAGATTCGCCGCCTTGAGGTGACTCACCCCAAAAAGAACGTGCTTGACGCTTTTCTTGCGGAACACGGGATGCCTGAATCTGCGGGCAGCCCGTCGCTTGCCGATCTTTTGCGTCGGCCGGGGCTTGACTACTATGATATTGCGCCGCTGGCACCCGATGCGGACGGGAAAACGCTCCCGCCGTCGGTCGTGCGCACGGTCGAGGCAAATGTCAAGTACGAAGGGTATATCAAGCGCCAGCTTGCCGAGGTCAGGCGCAGCGAACGCCTTGAGGGGTATGTTCTTCCTGCCGATCTTGATTATTCGGAGGTCAGGGGGCTGCGCATCGAAGCGCGGCAGAAGCTTGACAAAATGCGCCCGATGACGCTCGGGCAGGCGTCGCGCATAAGCGGTGTCAGCCCTGCTGATATTTCGGTGCTGCTCATACGCCTCGGGTTGAAATAATCCGCTGCTGTCAGGAGATGAAAGAAATGACCGAGAAAAACATACCGATAATGCCGACCGAGGCGGAGTTTGCAGCCGCGTTCCGCACTTCCCTTGCCTTGTGTGGGCTTTCGGATATAGCGGGCAGCGATGCTGCCGTGCATGACTTTTTCCGTCTTGCGGAAATGCTGCTTGCCTTTAACGCTCACACGAACGTGACCGCCATAACCGACATTCCGGGGCTAATACTTTCGCATTTCTGCGATTCGCTGACGGTTGCCGCCGCGGGGGTCATCCCCGAAGGAGCGCGCGCTGCCGATATCGGCTGCGGCGGCGGTTTTCCCACCCTGCCGCTTGCCATTGTAAGACCGGACGTGACCTTTACCGCCATTGACAGCACACAAAAAAAGCTGAGGTTCGTCGGCTCGGCTGCCGCAGAGCTCGGGCTCGGGAATGTAAATCCGCTTTGCGTACGTGCCGAGGATGGAGCCGTGGATCCCGCGATGCGCGGATTGTTTGACTTTGTGACCGCGCGCGCGGTCTCGGCGCTGCCCATGCTTGTCGAGCTTTGCCTGCCGTATCTCAAGGTCGGCGGAACATTTTGCGCGATGAAGGGGCCGCGCGGCGAGGAGGAGCTCGCAGACTCCGCAAATGCGTTGCGACTGCTCGGCGGCAGGACCGAAAGAGTTGAAAAGATCACTCTTTCGCTGTCCGACAGCTCGGAACCGCTCGAAAGAATGCTTATAATCATAAAAAAGACTGCGTCGACGCCGGATAAATACCCGCGCTCATACGGTAAGATAAAGAGCCGACCGCTGTGACGGCCGAAGATTTCGGCGCACTGCCGCATGTTTCACGTGAAACATTGTCAGATGTCCGACTGTGCCTGTGCTGTCTGCGCAAATAGCCGCCGCATTTTGCGGCGGCTGTTTATTTGTCTCTTTTCTCCGTTCATGTTTCACGTGAAACATGAGCGTGATTCGGCTCTGCCCGTCCCGGCTTTGTAAACTTTCGGTTAAATACCCCGCTCCTATTGAAAAAAACAGCGTGTGATGATATAATATATAGACAAAATGAGCTGCACGGTGCGCGGTGTGCCGCGCGACAGGAAAGGCACGGTATTTTTATGGGCAAGATCATTGCATTCGCAAATCAGAAGGGCGGTGTCGGCAAAACGACATCGGCTGTCAATATTGCTGCCTCTCTCGGCGTGCTCGGCAAGCGTGCGTTGCTTGTTGACCTTGATCCGCAGGGCAACAGCACAAGCGGTGTCGGCATAATGAAGAAAAACCTCAAACACACCGTGCGTGACCTGCTGCTCAGCGATGAGGCTGACGGAAGCTGTTCCGCCGCAGCCGATGGCGCCGCGCGCGGCGCCGTTATCGAAACAAAATTCCGCAATCTTTCGGTCATTCCCTCGACTATCGCACTTGCCGGCGCGGAATTCGATCTTTTTTCGCTCGATGACGGCGAATATGCACTCAAAAAATCGCTTGACGCGATACGCGACGACTATGACTACATAATAATCGACTGCCCGCCCTCGCTCGGAATGCTGACCGTAAACGCGCTTTCCGCTGCGGACGGCGTGGTCATTCCCATGCAGTGCGAATTTTACGCGCTCGAGGGGCTTTCCCAGCTCATGATAACCATCGGGCGTATACGTCAGAAGTACAACCGCCAACTGAGCGCCACGGGAATACTCATCACGATGTACAACGGCAGGCTGCTGCTCACGTCGCAGGTCATAAGCGAGCTTAAAAAGCATTATTACGAAAAGCTCTTTGCAACGGCGATATCACGCGGAGTGAGACTTTCCGAAGCACCGTCCTTCGGCGTTCCGGTCTATTATCACGACAAAAGCAGCAAGGGCACGGCGGAATACCTCGATGTGGCGCGCGAGCTGATCGAGCGTATATAAGCACGCGGCGGTATATATAATATATTGAGGAAGGATCTCAGGATAAAATGGCTAATCGAAAGGCACTCGGACGCTCTTTTTCGTCCATGCTTGAGGACAATCTGATAGAAACCCCCAAGGGAGCGGTGCAAAATCTGCCGCTCTCGGACATAGAGCCGAACCGCGGGCAGCCGCGCCACGACTTTGACGAGGCGGCGCTTGCGGCACTTGCGGCGTCGATATCCCAATTCGGCGTTTTGCAGCCGATAATCGTGACCGAGCTTGCCGACGGATCGGGAACATACCGCATTGTTGCGGGCGAACGCCGTTGGCGCGCGGCGAGAGCTGCGGGGCTCGGTGAGATACCCGCGATAATCTTCAGCGGCGACGAGCTTGCCGCCGCACAGGTGTCGCTGGTGGAGAACATTCAGCGCCGCGACCTTTCGGCGGTCGAGGAAGCGCTGGCATTCCGCGATCTTATCGAGAGATTCGGTCTTACCCAGGACGAGGTGGCAGACAAGGTAGGCAAAAGCCGCCCGGCAGTCACAAATTCGCTGCGCCTGCTCGAACTGCCCGACGCCGTGCTTGAAATGATATCCGACGGCAGACTTTCGATGGGACACGCGAGGGCTATTCTCGGGCTGAACGACAAGTCGGACGAAGCGAGGACGGCGCTTGCCGAAAAGGTCGCCGCGGCCGACCTTTCGGTGCGCGAGACCGAGCGGCTCGTCAAGTCGCTCAACGCTCCCAAAAAAGAAAAAAAACCGCAGCCGGAGCGCGACGAGCAAACCGCGGCGTATTATGCCGAGCTTGAGCGCAAGACGATGAAGATCCTCGGGCGTCGGGTAAGGATCAGCGACGGCGGCGAGGGCAAACGGCGCCTTGAGCTTGATTACGAAACATCGGAGGATCTTGAAGAGCTTCTCACAAAGCTTTGCGGGTCCGAGCTGTTCTCTGAATAACCATTATATTAAATAGGAAGAAAATGAATCGTTTATCTGCAATTGCGGCTGTGTTTTCGCTTTCGTCGGCTGCCGACGATGCAATGCCGACACTTTGGGAGCTGCTTGACGAGCTTTTTGCGCTCGATCTCGGGGATTATGATCATCTTTCCTTCAGTCAGTCCACTCTCATCGGAATGCGCGGGATAATAATCGCGCTGTTTGTCGGTGCGATCATCGGCTCGGTGTCGGCGCTCTTCAACAAGCGCGTTCTCGGCGGATTCGTGCGCGCGCTGATAGCGGAGGGGTGCACTTCCCCCGACAAGGCAAAAACACTTGCCGAGCTTGGCTTTCTCAAAAACACCGCGATGCGCGCCTCGCTGCGCGCGGGCTCGGTGCTCGGAAAGACTGTGAGATGCGTCGAAGAGGACGAATACAACGCCGCGACCGTTGCCAAGCGCGGCATATACGAGTTGCGTGCAGCCGAATCGGGCAAGGATATACCGCCATTTCGCGAGATCCCCTACAAGCGCGACACCTCGACGGCACATTTTTACATCCCGTCCGACAGGTGCGACAGCGCGGAGATCAGATTCAGCAAAAAAGGCACCGATATAGTCACGTTCATACTCGGCGTGATCGCGTCGGTTGTCCTGCTCATACTTGTTCTGCACCTGCTGCCCGATCTTTTGCAGCTGCTTGACAATTTCATCGGCGGCGGAGCGTGAACTCACAAAAAACGAAGGGTGGAGGCGAACTGACATGAATAACGGGAACGCACAGGGGCGCGGCGCGCCCGACCGTCGCGCCGGCAGCACCCGCGCGGGCGGCAAAGCGCCCGTAAAAAAGAAGTATTACCGCCGTCGGCACCGCCTGACGCTCGGAACGCGGATATTCATCTCATTCATATTTGCGCTTCTTGCGCTGTTGCTGATAGCTGTCGCGGCGTATTCGCGCGGGTACAGATATGTCACCGTAAAGCACAACGACGGCGGGCTTGTCAGGTTCGCCGGCAAAATAGATCGCGACAGCGGCAAGCCGCTCGGCGGACGGCTCTACTATTCGAGTGGAGCTGCCGCGAAGCTTGACGAATCGGGCGAGAGGCTGTCGTATTCCGACGGATCGGTCTACGTGGGCGAGCTTGACGACTTTTACCGCGAGGGCAGCGGCACGCTCACGCTGAAAAACGGCGACGAATACACGGGCGAGTTCAAAGACAACGTGATAACCGGCAAGGGCGTATACAGCTTCTCCGGCGGCGACGTCTACGAAGGCGATCTCATTGCCGGCGTAAAGGAGGGCACCGGAAAATACACCTATGCGAACGGCGACGTTTACGAGGGCGGTTTTTCGGGAGATCTGCGTCACGGCGAAGGAAAAATGACGTGGGCGGACGGCTCGGTCTACGAGGGCGGCTTTGTTTTCGGCTTGAAATGCGGCAAGGGCAGCTATCTTTACTCAAACGGCGACAAATATGTCGGCGATTTTGAGGACGACATGCGCCAGGGCGAGGGCACATACACGTGGGCTGAGACGGGCGAGACCTACACCGGCAGCTTTTACAAAAACAACATGCACGGCTACGGCACCTACACATGGCAGGAAGGTCGTGCGTCATACACCGGATATTTCGAAAACGGCAAGATAGTTGCGGTAAAACCGGATGCGTGAACGGTCGATAAATACAAATTCGGAAGGAATAACAGGATAACATGGCAAATTACAGACGCGGGAGGATAAATGACGAGACCGCGCGCGTGGCGGCTGAGCTTCTGCGCGGGGTAAAGGATCCGCGTGTCGCCGAGGCGTTTATCAGCGTGACGGCGGCGGAGGTGTCTCCCGACCTCAAATACGCCAAAATATACTATTCCGTACTCGGCGGAGAGCACGATGCGGAAAAAATGAAGAGGATATCACAGGGGCTGCGTTCGGCGTCGGGTTATGTGCGGCGCGGGCTGGCGGAGAAAATGAACCTCCGCATCACGCCCGAGGTGCATTTTGTACCCGATATGAGCGCCGCGAACGGAGCGCATATCGCAACGCTGCTTGAGGATATCACAAAAAAGTCGGCGGAGCACAAGCCGGAGAACCCGGGTGCCTCCGAGCCGCACGACGACAACTGAATATTCGCTCCCTCAAAAGCTGATATACCCCCCATAGTGTAGACTTGAATCCTTTTTGCTTCTTTAAGTGTCTGCACTATGGGGGATACTTTTATCTTTGTTATCTTGCTTTTTACTCCCGCGGTCGCTTGCGGCGACAAAGACTCCGAACTTTAAACCTGCTACATGGGTGCAGCCGTGGGGGAGGGTGAGCTCGGGTGAAACCCGAGGTCGCTCCTCCCGCGAAATAAGTACAGACTTCGTTCACGGGAGGGGCAAGCCCCTCCCCTCCTTTGGTTCGGTAGGTTTTGCCTGCGGCAAAACCTTTATACCTCCTCATCCGGCGCCTGCGGCACCACCTTCCCGGACACGGGAAGGCTGCCGTTATCCGACGTTCCGTCAACGGACGTAAAGTAAAAGATAAACTTTAGTGAATAAAATCTGTACTTGTTTCACGGAAGTGGCGACCTCGGGTTTCACTCGGGGTCACCCTCCTCTACATTATCAAATTTGGTTTTTGGGAGCGGTCTCCCCTATATTATCATTTTTGTTTTTTTGTTTTTCGGAAGCGGCGATCTTGCGGTTTATCCGATGTCACGCTCGCCGCTTCTTTACTTTTTCTTTCGCCCGGCGCGGATATTCAGTGCGACGCACAGGCATATGAGCAGCACCACGCTGCCGCAGAGGATCATATACATTTCCGCTTCTCCGACCTTTTTATCGAAAAAGTAAATGTTGCAGTCCACGCTGTCGCGTATCGCGTCCACAACCTCTGCGGGGAAGCCCTTGTCGCTCATCGCGTCGAACACGCCGCGCATGGCGTGATTGCGCAAAAGGCTCGTGCCGTATGTTCCGGGCAGGAAGGAGAGCACCCGCTGCAGTCCCTCTCCGAAATTCGATATCGGCATATACGCGCCGCAGATGAACCCGTAGCCGGCGCTGACGATCGTTCCGACCGCCGACGCCTGCCCGTCGGTGCTCAGCAGCGAATTCACGCATGACGAGAGCGCCGTGCCGAACATTGTCAGCAAAAGAACGTCGAGCGCCATAAGCGCCGCATCGGCCGCGGTGATATACCATCCGACAGCCCGCAGGTAGCCGAGGCAGACGGCAAGCGAAACAAAGCTGACTATGAGCGTGGATGCCAGTGACGCAAGGTAATATCCCAGCCCGAGCGTGCCGTAGTGCACGGGTGCCGCGGTAAGGTCATGCCGTGCGCCCGAGGTCTTGTCCTTTATCATGAGAAGGTTCGAGCAGAACGCAACGGTAACGCAGCTGACCGCCAGCAGCGATGAGACGAGCTGACCGCCCACGCAGCCGTTAAGCAGCTTGTCGGAGACGGTCGCTCCAGCCGCGGCGACAGCCGCACGGAAGGAATCGTCGTACACCTTTTTGAGGAACGTCGCATACAGCACCAGAAGTATCACCGGTGTTATCAGCGAGGAGAAAAACATCCCCTTGTCCTTGAAATAAAGCTTTATGTTGCGTTTTACAAGTGCCGCAAGTGCCGTCATTTTGCCTCACCCCCCGTCAGTGTCTGTCCCGTGACCGTAAGAAACACATCGTCCATGCCGCCCTTTGTGATCTCATAATCGCGGAATATCTCGGGGTGCGCGATTATCAGTTCCGTCGCCGCGGCGGTACCGGGGACCGACACGCGGTATGCGTCGCGTATCTTCTCATACGGCGCGCCGAGCCGCTTCACGGTGTCCTCATCCGTGCCGTACAGCGTGATAAAATCGCTGGTGTATCGGTTTTTGAGCATTAGCGGCGTTCCCTCTGCGGCGATGCTGCCGCGGCTCAGTATCACGACATAGTCCGAGTCTGCCGCTTCCTCCATATAATGCGTCGTGAGGAAGACGGTGAGCCCCTTTTTGCGGCGGAGGTCGCCGAGCACGCTCCACAGCAGCCTGCGCGTCTGCGGATCGAGCCCTGTCGTCGGTTCGTCGAGGATGAGCACCCTCGGCTCGTGCAGCAGTGCGCGTGCAATGTCTATGCGGCGCCGCTGACCGCCCGACAGCTTGCCGAGCGGACGGCGTAGCAGGTCGGCAAAGCCGAGCAGCCCGGCAAGCTCGCCGAGGCGCGCGCGAAACGCCGCGCCGCTTATGCCGTAGAGCGCCGCGCGGCTCTCGAGATTGTCTCTCACCGACAGCTCGCGGTCAAGCACCGAGTTCTGAAACACGACGCCGAGCGAACGCTTTACGGTGTCGGAGTCCTTCTCGGGGTCGGCGCCGCATATACAGACGCTGCCGCCGTCCTTTCCGAGCTGCCCGCAGAGTATGTTTATCGTTGTTGATTTTCCCGCGCCGTTGACGCCGAGAAATGAAAAAAGCTCGCCCTCCTTCACGCGAAAGCTCAGGTCGTTCACCGCCCTGACGTCGCCGAAGCTTTTTTCAAGGTGTTCTGTTCTTATTATATCGTCATTCATCGTATGCCTCCTTTAAGGCACGTGCCGTTCTGCGAAAATTATACCATGAAAAACAGCGCGTGTCAACGCGGTGTTGCCGAGGGGAGGTTTTTGACCGAAATTTTTCATCCCCTATTGCGTTATGACCGCATTTGTTATATAATAGATAAGGTAATTGTATCTCACTGCAATCGTCAGAAAGGCAACGGAATTTTAATGGAGAGATCCGACCGCACACATATCAGAAATTTTTCGATAATCGCACATATAGATCACGGCAAAAGCACCCTTGCCGACCGTCTGCTTGAGGCAACGGGCACCGTCGCCAAGCGCGACATGGAGGATCAGGTGCTCGACAATATGGACCTCGAGCGCGAGAGGGGCATTACGATCAAGGCGCGCGCCGTGCGTCTTGACTACCGTGCGCCCGACGGCGGTGTGTACGAGCTGAACCTCATCGACACGCCCGGTCACGTTGACTTCAACTATGAGGTGTCCCGATCGCTCAACGCCTGCGAGGGCGCGCTGCTCGTGGTCGATGCCACTCAGGGCATTGAGGCGCAGACGCTCGCAAACGCATATCTTGCCGTTGACGCGGGGCTTGAGATAGTTCCCGTAATCAACAAGATAGACCTTCCCTCCGCCGATATCGAGGGCAGCCGCCGCGAGATAGAGGAGGTCATCGGCATTCCCGCAGAGGGCTGCCCCGCAGTCTCCGCCAAGATGGGGCTGAATATAGATCAGGTGCTTGAGGCGGTCGTGCGCGACATTCCCGCGCCGTCCGGCGACCCCGACGCGCCGCTCAAGTGCCTCATATTCGACTCGTATTACGACAGCTACCTCGGCGTTGTGGTCTATGTCCGCGTAAAGGACGGCACCCTTCGCGCCGGCGACCGCATACTTCTCATGAACACGAAAACGACCTTTGACGTTGTCGAGGTCGGCACTATGGAGCCGTTCGGGCTTCAGAAGCGTGAGCTTCTTTCTGCGGGAGACGTCGGATATATCACCGCGTCGATCAAAAACGTCGGCGACACGCAGGTGGGCGACACCGTTACGCTTGCCTCAAATCCCGCCGCCGAGCCGCTGCCCGGCTTCAAGGCGGTGCAGCCGATGGTCTATGCCGGTATCTATCCCGAGGACGGTGCGCGTTACGGCGACCTGCGCGATGCGCTTGAAAAGCTCCGTCTCAACGACGCGGCGCTCTCGTTTGAGCCCGAAACGTCGATAGCCCTCGGCTTCGGCTTCCGCTGCGGCTTCCTCGGGCTCCTGCACATGGAGATAATCGAGGAAAGGCTCGAGCGCGAGTTCAACCTTGACCTCATAACGACGGCTCCGAGCGTCATATACGAGGTAAAGCTCAAAAACGGCTCGGTCGTGCGCATCGACAACCCGGCGAGCTATCCGCAGCCCGACGAGATCGACGTGGCGCGCGAGCCGATAGTGAAGGCGAGCATAATCACGCCGGCGGAATATGTCGGCGGGCTCATGGACCTTTGCCAGGATCGCCGCGGGGTATTCATCGACATGAAATACCTTGACGACATACGCACCGAGCTCCACTACGAGCTGCCCCTCAACGAGATAATATACGATTTCTTCGACGCGCTCAAGAGCCGTTCGCGCGGCTATGCGTCGCTTGACTACGAATTCCTTGAATACCGCGATTCAAAGCTCTGCAAGCTCGACTTCCTGCTAAACGGCGACAAGGTAGACGCACTTTCCTTCATCGTTCACGAGGAAAAGGCATATGCCCGCGCCCGCAAGATAGCCGAGCGGCTGAAGGACAACATCCCGCGTCAGCTTTTCGAGGTACCGATACAGGCTGCGATAGGCTCGCGCATAATCGCGCGCGAGACGGTAAAGGCAATGCGCAAGGATGTTCTCGCCAAGTGCTACGGCGGCGACATCACGCGCAAAAAGAAGCTGCTTGAAAAGCAAAAAGAAGGCAAAAAGAAAATGCGCCGTCTCGGTTCGGTACAGATATCTCCCGAAGCGTTTATGGCTGTGCTCAAACTGGGCGACGACACGAAATAACGCCGTCGTTCCCGCTCCACACATCAAACTGAAAGGAATATTGAAATGTCACTGTCAGATCTCTTCCGCAAACAGGAAAAAAAGCCGCTGGGGCTTTATATACACATTCCGTTCTGCCGCAGCAAATGCGATTATTGCGATTTCTGCTCGTTCGTGCCCAACAATCAGGCTGTGATCGAGCATTATACAGACGCGCTCCTGCTCCAGATGGAGGACTGGCGCGACAAGTGCCGTCCCTATGAGATAGATACCGTATATATCGGCGGCGGCACGCCCACGTTCCTTGATATGCCGCGTCTCCAGCGCATCATCGAGGGCGTTTACCGCAATTTCAAGGTCGCAAAGGATGCCGAATTCTCAATGGAATCGAACCCCGCGACCGTAAATTTCGAAAATCTCCGCCGTCTGCGCCGTCTCGGCGTCAACCGCCTGAGCATAGGAATGCAGAGTGCCGTCCCCGGCGAGCTGAAGGCTCTCGGCAGGTCTCACACCGTCACCGATTCCGAGGCTGCGTTCAACGATGCGCGCCGCGCCGGTTTTGACAACATAAGCATCGACCTCATGTACGGCATCCCCGAACAGACCGTCGATTCCTTCATGCAGTCGCTCTCCTTTGCCGCCTCCCGCGCACCCGAGCACATTTCGCTTTACGCGCTCAAGATCGAGGACGGAACTCCCTTTGCGCGACGCCGCGAGTCGCTGCCTCTCCCCGACGAGGATGCCGAATACGAAATGTATATGCGTGCCATCGACTATCTCGGCACGCGCGGCTACAAGAGATACGAGATATCCAATTTTGCAAAGCCGGGGTATGAATCAAAGCACAACCTCAAATACTGGCATTGCGACGAGTATCTCGGTCTCGGTGCGAGTGCGCACTCATATTTCGGGCGCGAGCGCTTCTCCGCAACGCGCGTCGTGCGCGATTACATCGACGGCATCGAGATAATCGGCTCCGACATCAACATCATCGCAAGCTGCGACAAGATACGCTCCCGCGAGAGCATGGACGAATATGTCATGCTCGGTATGCGCCTTGACGAGGGCGTCAACATCCGCGCCTTTGACGAGCGCTTCGGCGTTTCCTTCAAAGAAAAGTACGGCGTCCTGCTCGACGAGTACATAAAAGACGGCTTTGTCGAGTGCGACGGCGAGAACTATCGCTTTACCTCCAACGGAATGTTCGTTTCCAACTACATTCTTTCGAGCGTTCTTGACCTCGGTGTGAGCGATAAATAATTTTTGTAATAAAAATCTTCCGATTACATGATATTCCATTGACAAAACGTCCCGAATGGGATACAATATTAACAGAGAGTGAGAGGGCGGCGCTGCTGCCCGGAAAGCAAGGTCACACATGGACAACAACGAAAACAAAAACACAAACGACGAAATGCTTGAAGCGGAGATCGTAACTCTGCTTGACGAGGACAACAACGAGATAGAATTTGAAGTTATCGGCGGCTGCGTCGTGGACGGAGTACAGTACTTTGCGCTCATCCCGGCAGGCTCTGCCGACGATGACGGCGGGTTCTCCGAGTACATCATCCTCAAGAGCGTCAAGGACGAAAACGGCGAGGAGGAGCTCATCGAGATCGAGGACGATGCGGAATTTGACCGTGTTGCCCGCACATTCGACGATGCCTTCGATGCCGAATACGACTACGACGCCGAATGATCTCTTACCTTAAAATCTATCCTGCTTAGTTCGTGATAACCGTCAAAACGGAACCTACATTACTTTCAAGGGATCCGAAATAAGGAATCGAGGGTGGTTTGCAGACCTCCTCCGGTGCGACCGCAATCGACTTGTCTTGCCTCGCTCCGGGGACGCTGGGAGCAGTAAAGCCCGAGATAGGACCCCACCTTGCTCGGCAGGGTTTCCTCATGGCGGTTACACGGCTCGGCGGGGTTTTTTATGCTCGGGTGGCGTCGGAGCAGATTCCGGGCTTCATACCCCGATGGTAGGCGGGGAATAAAGTCGGGTCATCATTTTGCGTTCTGCTGCCCGCCGCGTTTATCCGTGCCCGGCACGGCTAAACCCGAACGCAACCAAAGTCGGACTCATATCTGCTGTGGAGATATAGTTACATCAGACTTTTGCATCCCGTTGCACAGTGCGAATAAATCCGAAAAGTCATATCGCACTGCACGGCAGCAGCCGTAGGGGAGGGTGAGCTCGGGTGAAACCCGAGGTCGCCACTCCCGCCGTTGAAGTCTGTACAAATTTTATCGGGAGGAGCAGAGCCCCTCCCCTACTTGGGTTCGGTAGGTTTTGCCTGTGGCAAAACCTTTATACCTCCTCATCCGGCGCCCGCGGCGACAATCCATTTAAGAGAGAGCCTCGGCAACGCAAAAAAATAATTTTTCATGCGAAAAGGTATTGACAAGCACGAGAGAATCTGATATAATATAGCTCGTCCGACCGGAAGCGACAAAACGCTGGTGTGGCTCAATGGCAGAGCAGCTGATTTGTAATCAGCAGGTTGATGGTTCGACTCCGTTCACCAGCTCCAATGAGTCCGCATTACGGACTCATATTTGGGGGATTTCCCGAGCGGCCAAAGGGGGCAGACTGTAAATCTGTTGTCACTGACTTCGGTGGTCCGAATCCACCATCCCCCACCAAACATAAAAGGCAGCCTTTACGGCTGCCTTTTATGTTTGTATGGTGACTTGAAAATCCGGACCACCACATTTGCGCTGCAGCGCGCAAATGCGGCTTTGCGCTAAGGCTGAACGATGAAATTTGATCTTCAGACGCGCAAAGCGTGGTCCTGAATCCACTATCTTTGCGAAAAGGCAGCCTTTACGGCTGCCTTTTATGTTTGTATGGTGACTTGAATATCCGGACCGCGCTTTGCGCCGAAATATATTCCGCACGCTGTCCGGGCTTATATGTATCGGTTGCGGTCACGTCCGTTTTATGTTATAATATAATCGTATCTTGATTCAATTTTATGGAGGTACATCATGCTTTTTCGTATATATCGTAATGGAAGAAAAGAGGTTTTTCGCTCGTTTCTCCGGAGATAGTTCTTGTTTCCGATGTTCGGACGTGCCTCAAAGCCTGAAAGATGCCGGAGTACAGGTCGAAAAAGTGTGCGACGGGCATTCGGTGCTTCGGTCCCGAGGAACACCTTGAGGTAACGTTTGTCAGGTGATCGGCATGTGTTTCATGGTGTCGTACGTAAAAATATACCTTCCGACATCAAATGCTTGCATTTTGCGGCAGCTTGTGGTATACTGAATAGCACACCGTATCTTTTTACACCGAAACAGAGGGCTTGGGTGCACTATGAACAGGAAATCATCAAAAATAATGATAACTGCGGCGGTCGTGCTGCTTATTATGGCGGCGGTCGCGGGGCTTTTGCTCGTTATAAGCGACAGGCGCGACAAAATAAACGAGGCAAACAGCGAGGCTGAGAGCCTTGCGGAGATAAACCGCAGGATCGAGCCGCTGAACCGCGAGCGCCGCGAGCTTGAAGACGAGTTGTCACGTATAGAAAAAAGCTACGCCGACGGCGACGGCTGCGCGACGTTCGCGCTGATAATGCGCGGTCTTTCTTCGGAAATATACACCGTGGTCTTTCCGCTCATGAAGGAATTCGGCTACACCGCCGGGATCGCCGTATCGGACGCCGGCGAGATAGGCGCCGACGGTATGCTGAGCGCGGCGCAGCTCGGAGTACTTTCCGACGCTGGCTGGGAGATATGCCCCGCGTGGGACGGCACGGGAGATGCGTCGGAGTGGTATGCCGCGCTGAAAAAAAGTCTTGACGGTATGGGCGTCGGTACGGTGCAGTCGGCGGTGATATTCACCGGCGCGGTATTTGACGGCAAAAGCGCCGCCTCGCTTGCCGCCGCGGGAGTGACACGTGTGGTGATCCCCGAAACGGTGACGGTGGCAGACGGCGCCGGAGACGGTCTTAAGACAGAACGCAGTTGCGAATGGGACCGCGACGGCGGGAATCTCGTGATACGCGCGGCGATAGCCGAGTGCGGCGATGTGGTGTTTACCGCCGACACCTCGGATATGAACACAGCGCTTTTCAGATCGATGCTCGATATGCTGAAAACATACGAGGGTGCGATCGACGTGATGACGCTCGGCAAGGCGGGAACGTTCCGTACCGATGCCGAAGCCGAGAGAAAAAAGCTCGAGGCTGAGTATGCCGGGCGGGTGAGCGAGATAAAGGCGCGCATCACCGCGATCAAGCGCGAGATCAACGACATTTACGCGTGCGCCGCGGGATGACTATCGGCAATCCGACAAAAAATAACGGCTCATTTCGGTGAGCCGTTTTTTTATGCGCGATGCGCGCCTGTGTGCGGGAAATAAATCTCCGCTTTCTATTTACATACCGCCGCCGATGTGGTACAATATATTCTGTAGTAAAATATGCGCCGTATGCGGTGCACACGAAAGGATGGCAAAAAATGGACTATTCAAAAAGATCCGACATAAGGATAATGTCTCATAACATATGGTGCGGAGAGGTACACAACCGTGACCTGCATCTTGCGGAGATCTACTTCCGCCATGCGCCCGACGTACTGGCGCTTCAGGAGATGACGCAGAATCTTTACGATTCCCGTCTTCTTTCGCTGCTCGAAGAAAAGTACGAGCTTCTGAAGCCCGACACTCAGGGTCTGCTTGACAACACGCCTCTGCTCGTCAGACGCGGCGTTTTTGATGTCGTGAAGTGCGGCTGGCACATTTACGACGGCCTTAACAACCACAAGAGCAAGAGCCTTGCGTGGGCGCTCCTGCGCAAGACCGACGACGGCTCGGAGATAGGTGTTATCTCCACTCACTACTGGTGGCAGGCGGGGCCCGAATCCGACCTTGCGCGTGTTTACGACGCAAAGCAGCTCACCGCCTACGCTCACTTCATGCAGGTGGAATACGGCGTTCCCGTGGTCGCAATGGGCGACCTCAATATGCGCATAGGCGCTCCCGGTTATATTGAAATGACCTCGACCGGCGCCATGGATATGCGCATGGCGGCTGTCGAATATGCCAGCCGTTCGAACACACATCACCCCTACGCGGTGTATAATCCCGAAAGCGGCGAGTATGAGAACGGCCCCATGCCCAAGGGAAGCCATCTCAACGCCATAGATCATATGTTTGTTTACGGTCACGAGCAGCTCGATGTTCGCGTGTTCAACGTCGTGACAGAGCAGGAGGCGCTTGATGTTTCCGACCACTGCCCGATATATGTTGACTGCAAGATCCTGCCGCGCCCCGAAAGACCCGTATCCCCCACATTCATAAAGAAAGAACAGGCGGTAAAGGCGTAATGTCCGAGCCCGAAAAAAGGGAAGAGGATCGGGCTGAGGGCGAGCGCCGTCATCTTACCAGTGCCGAAAGGCAAAAGATCTATATGGAAAGGGCTGCGCACAAACGCAGCGCCGCCCTTTCCGAGCGCGAAAAAAAGCGCCGCCGCACGGTCATCCTTGCGGCAGTGGGCGCTGTTGCCGCCGTGGCTCTCATAGTCGGGCTTTGGGCGCTTTTTGCGCGCGTCATAATACCCGACTCGCGCTATTCAAAGGCAATGAAGCTTTATGAGGCGGGCGACTATGCCGCCGCGATGGATGCCTTTGACGCCATGGGCGATTACCGCGACAGCCGCGAGTATGTGAAGAAGTGCATTCTCGAGCAGGCGCGTGCGCTTGCGGGACGCGACGACGTGATAACCGGCACGTCGGCGGACATGCCGTGGTTTTCCTTTGACAAGGACGACGAAGCGGGCATCCTCAAATTTGACGCCGAGCTTTACAGCGGCGGCGGAGATGTGAGCATTCCCGATGTTTTTGACGGCGTGCTCGTGCGCGGCATTGCGGTGCGTTCGTTTTACCGCTGCGATTTTCTCACATCGGTGTCGCTCCCGCCGTCGGTGAAGGTGATACGCGAGCGTGCCTTTTACGGCTGTGAGCGCCTTGCGGAGCTTGTTCTGCCCGACACACTGACCGAAATAGGCGAATATGCCTTCGGCAAATGCCCGGCGCTTTCGTCTGTCAGGTTCGGCAGCGGTATAAAGACGATAGATCAGCGCGCCTTTGCCGACTGCACCGCTCTTGAGTCGCTTGAGCTGCCCGAGGGGCTGACGGTCATCGGCTACCGCGCCTTCGGCGGTTGCTCGGGGCTCGGCTCGGTCTCGCTGCCGTCCACTCTCGAAAAGGTGGAGGGGCAGGCGTTCGTCGGCTGCGATGGCGTGAAGCGTCTCAGCTATGCCGGCAGCCGCGCAAGGCTTGAAGAATTACTTGCCGGCGGCGGCGAGGCGCTGCTTAAAGCCGAAACGATCAATACAAGTGGAGATTGAAATGAATATAACAGAAAGATTTCTCAAATACGTTTCTTTTCCGACCATGTCGGATCCGCATTCCGCGACCTGCCCCAGCACCGAAAAGCAGAAAAGGCTCGGCGAATATCTTGTCGGCGAGCTGACGGCACTCGGACTTTCCGACGTCATGATGGACGAAAACGGATATGTCAGCGCGACCCTGCCCGCATCGGAGGGCTGCGAGGGAGCGCCCGTGATAGGGCTCATCGCGCATATGGACACCTCCGACGAGGCGCCCGACGAGGTGATAAAGCCGCGCACGGTCGAATACCGCGGCGGGGACATCGTGCTGAACGACGAGCGCGGCATCGTCATGCGCGCCGAGGATTATCCCTCCCTTGAAAAATATATCGGCTGCCACCTTATCGTCACCGACGGCACAACGCTTCTCGGCGCCGATGACAAGGCTGGCGTTGCCGCGATAGTTACCGCCGCGGAGAGGCTCATCTCGGGCGGAGAAAAGCACGGCAAGATACGCATCTGCTTCACTCCCGACGAGGAGATAGGCGCGGGCGCGGATCATTTCGATGTTACCGCCTTCGGCGCCGACTATGCCTACACCGTTGACGGCGGCGCGATAGGCGAGCTTGAATACGAGTGCTTTAACGCCGCGGCTGCTGCCGTTGACTTCAACGGCATCGGCATCCACCCGGGCTCAGCCAAGGGACACATGAAAAATGCCGCTCTCATGGCTGCCGAGTTCGTGTCGCTTCTGCCGGCAGCGGAGGATCCCGCACACACCGAGGGCTACGAGGGCTTTTATCACCTTGATTCGATGACCGGTTCTGTCGAGCACGCGCGGGTCGAGTATATAATCCGCGATCATGACGCTGCAAAATTCGAAGATCGCAAGCGTGTTTTCGCGGCGGCAGCGGACTTTATCAACAAAAAATACGGTGACGGCAGCGCCGTTCCGACGGTAAAGGATTCCTACCGCAATATGCGCGAGATCATCGAGCAGCATATGTATACGGTAGACCGCGCCGTCGCCGCAATGCGCGCCGAGGGCGTTGAGCCCGTGATATCCCCCATACGCGGCGGCACCGACGGAGCCCGGCTCTCGTATATGGGAATGCCGTGCCCCAATCTTTGCACCGGCGGCGAAAATTTCCACTCGAGATTCGAATATATACCCGTCGAGTCGCTCTGCAAGGTCGCAGACATACTCTGCCGCCTCATCACCGACGCGGCGTCGCTCCGGAGGTGACCGATGGACAAGAGAACGGGCATTTGCGGCGATGGGGTCGTCTGGTCGTTTGAGGACGGCAGACTGACTGTGTCCGGCGCCGGCAGGATGAGCGATTTTACCGATTACGAAAGCACTCCTTTTTCAGCCTTCCGCGCCGAGGTGCGTGAGGTCGTGATCGCCGACGGCGTTGAGAACATCGGCAACTATGCGTTTTCGCATTTTCCGGAGATCGAAGAGGTAACGGTCCCCGGCAGCGCGCGCTACATAGGCTGCGGCGCGTTCGGCAGCTGTGCGAAGCTTGCGCGGGTCACGCTCGGTGAGGGCGTGGAGGTCATATCCCCCAAGGCATTCGAAAAGAACCCCGCGCTTACCGAAATGGAGCTGCCCTCAACTCTCCGCGCGGTTGATTTCAAGGCGCTCAAGGCTTCGGATAACCTTTGCGAGGTAAAATACGGCGGCACAAAAACGCAGTGGCAGCGCGGCGTGCGCATAGGAAGGTCTTCGCACGGCAACGCCGCACTCTCCATGGCACATTTTTCTTACCGTGACACGACACGTAAATATGACAAAATGACCGCCTGCCTCGGCGATATCGTGCGGCAAGGCGGCGACGGTTCGATGTATGTCATCACCCCCGACCTCTCCGTTGAGGATTTTGACGGCAAGTCCGGCGACTGCACCCTCATTGTTTTCCCGGACGGCGAGACGATGATGATCGACGCGGGCGCACCGCCCTGCGGCTATCACGTCGTTGAGCTTCTGCGCGGTATGGGACTTTCAAAGCTGGATCATTTCGTGCTGTCGCACCCGCACGTCGATCATCACGGCGGTGCGCCCGAGGCTGCAAGATATCTTTTCGAGCAGGGTGGCGGGATAGGAATGTATATTTATTCCGGATTTGAATTCAAGACCGCCGAGGGCAAGCTCGCAAAGCTGCTTGAGGAGCACGGCACGGTCATGCGACGCGACGTGACCGAGGGCTGCACGTTCGATATCGGCGGGGTGCACATCGACATTCTCAACCCCACGGTCGCCGACCTTCATGTCACGTCCGAGACCGATCTCAGCGACGGCGGCGTCAACAACGTGTCGCTGGCGATGAAATTCACGTTCGGCAAGGTGAGCTACCTTACCGCGGGCGATCTTTATGCCGTGCGCGAGCGCGAGCTGGCAAAGAAATACGGCGCTGCGCTTCACGCCGACGCCGCCAAGACCGATCACCACGGGCTTTTCACGTCCAACACCGACGAATGGCTTGCAGCGGTCAGCCCGCGCGTGCTCGTGTCGGACAGTGACGACGCGCCGTGGACGGTGTTTTCCGAAAAGCTCGAACGTATGGAGATCCCGCATTATATCGTAAGCGACTGCGGGCTTTGCGTAATGCGTCTCGGGGGCGACGGCAATATCTCGGTCGAGACCGAATATCCGATCGGCAAAGGGGAATGAAAATGTCAGATACGAAGAAAAAGCCGAACGTACTGTTCCTGCTCACCGACGATCAGCGATACGGCACGATACACGCACTCGGCAACGACGAAATAAGCACGCCGAACCTTGACTTTCTCGTCGGGCGCGGCATGGCGTTCACCAATGCGCACATACCGGGCGGCACCGCCTCGGCTGTCTGCATGCCGAGCCGTGCCATGCTCAATTCGGGCAAAACGCTTTTCCACCTTGAGGAATGCGGCAAAAACATACCCGAGTGTGACACGACGATGGGCGAGTGCTTTCTCGGTGCGGGCTATCACACCGTGGGCATCGGCAAATGGCACAACGGTGTGGCAAGTTACGCGCGCAGCTTTGACGGCGGAGCGGACGTGTTCTTCGGCGGTATGTGGGATCATTGGAACGTTCCCGTAAACGATTTTCACGCCGACGGCGTTTATTCGCGCGAGATAGATTTTACGCCGAATTTCACCGCAAACGAGACGCCCGTCAAGGTCAGAGCCGAAAAGATCAACGCCGGAGTGCATTCGAGCGAGCTTTTTGCCGATGCCGCGGCGGAGCATATCCGCTCGCGCACCTATGACGCGCCGTTTTTCATGTATCTATCGTTCCTGGCGCCTCACGACCCGCGCACGATGCCCGAAAAATACCGCAGCATGTACGACCCCGAAAAGATAACGCTGCCGCCCAACTTTGCCGAAATGCCGTCTGTCTCCTTCGGCTGGGCTGCCAAGGGGCGCGACGAGAACACCGAGGCATACCCGCGCCGCCCCGAAAAGGTAAGGCAGCACATAGCGGATTACTATGCGATGATAAGTCATCTTGACGACTGCATCGGGCGTGTGCTCGATGCGCTGCGCGAGCGCGGCGAGCTTGACGACACGATCATCGTCATGTGCGGCGACAACGGGCTGGCGATAGGTCAGCACGGGCTTATGGGCAAGCAGAACGTTTACGAGCACAGCATAAAGGTCCCGCTGCTTATTTCGGGCCCCGGCGTGCCTGCGGGGCGCACCGACGACAGCCCGGTATATCTGCTCGATATATTCCCGACTCTCTGCGATCTCTGCGGCATTCCCGTGCCCGCGTCGGTAGACGGCAAGAGCTTTTCGTGCCTCATCCGCGGCGACGGCACCGCACCGCGCGACAGTCTTTATCTTGCGTTTCAGGCGCGCATACGCGGCGTGATAGCCGGAGGGTACAAGCTTATCGAATACCGAACCGAAAATCTCAAGCTGACGCAGGTGTTCGACCTTGCGCGCGATCCGTGGGAGATGAACAACCTCTTTGACACCCCCGGATACGACGCGGTGACGGCGAAGCTCAGAGAGGAGCTTTTCCGTCTGCGCGACGAGTGGGACGACGAGAAGAACGAGTTCGGGCGCCTTTACTGGGAACAGTGGCGGCGCTATGACGACGCGGCTCTGCACGGCGTTCCCGGCCCCAAGGGAGCCTCGATGAGCGCTCAGGTCGGAAGCTGGGGAACGGATCTCAAAAAATGATTTTGCAATTTCAGCTTATTGAACTTGCAAAATGTCATATGTGACAAACGTATATTGTCGAGGGGTTTGCATTTGTTGCAATTTCTATATTGACAAAAATCATAAACGGTGATAAAATATCATCCGTGGAAAGCGGCGGAGAACGCGTTCTCCGCCGCTTTATTTTTTCTGCGGCACTGTGCCGGGAAAGGCTTGGCATTCAATGGAACACAAAAATATCGACTGGAAAAATATCGGCTTCGGATATATACCGACGGACTGGCGCTATGTCGCGCACTGGCACGACGGCGCGTGGGATGAGGGCGGACTTTCGGGGGACTCTAACATCACGCTCAGCGAGAGTGCCTGCGTGCTTCAGTACGCGCAGACGGTTTTTGAAGGGCTCAAGGCATATGAGACGGCAGACGGCAGAATAGTCTGCTTCCGTCCCGACCTAAACGCGGCAAGACTCGCAAACTCCTGCCGCCGCATGAAGATACCGGTCTTTCCCGAGGAGCGATTTCTCGAGGCGGTAGACAAGGTCGTTTCGGCAAATGCCGCGTTTGTGCCGCCATACGGCACGGGTGCGTCGCTTTACCTGCGTCCGTTCATGTTCGGCACGACTCCCGTCGTCGGTGTGAAACCCGCGGTGGATTTTGAGTTTCGCATTTTTGCAACTCCCGTCGGTCCGTATTTCAAGGGCGGCGCAAAGCCGATACGTCTGCGCGTGAGCGATTACGACCGCGCGGCGCCCCACGGTACCGGTCACATAAAAGCCGGCCTCAACTACGCAATGAGCCTTTATCAGATAGTTGACGCGCACGAGCAGGGCTATGACGAAAACCTGTACCTCGATCCCGCAACGCGCACGTATATCGAGGAGACGGGCGGAGCTAACCTCATTTTCATCACAAAAGACGGTACCCTCGTCACGCCGAAGTCGGATTCCATCCTGCCCTCCATCACCCGCCGTTCGCTGCTCTGGATCGGCGAGCATATGCTGGGCATGAAGGTCGAAGAAAGGCCCGTGGCGCTCTCCGAGGTCGCGGATTTTGCCGAGTGCGGTCTTTGCGGCACGGCTGCTGTCATCTCCCCCGTCGGTATGATATCCGATCACGGCAAGGACATCTATATCCCCGCCGGAATGGAGAAGATGGGGCCTGTCACGGAGAAGCTGTACAACACCATCCGGGGCATCCAGATGGGCACGGTAGAGGCGCCCGAGGGATGGCTGAGAGAAGTCTGCAAGA
>ENA-UONV01000874-UONV01000874.1-human-gut-metagenome-genome-assembly--contig:-CS4-NODE-874-length-30638-cov-5.069712_pt1 | contig 30638 bp, 30 predicted proteins | sample MGYA00242461_ERZ724008 | MGnify/ENA metagenome assembly ERZ724008 | reverse complement strand
ATTTCGCGAATTGCCCGCCTAAAACCACATACCACCTAAATAAAAATTTTTCGCCTCCGACATAAAAAGTCAGCGGATAAAAAAATTCATCGCAAGAAAAACGACCGCAAAGCCGCGCGCGGGGATAGCCACTTAGCATACAAATGCGGAAGGAAAGTTTAATGCGCAAAGTTTCCACGCACAAATATAGAAGCCACAAGGCAAAAAAATTGGCGCGCAAAGCTTTTCATTTCTTAGAGCCAAACCGCAAGATAGACGAAAAAAAAGAAAACTGAACACAAAATATTTTCAGTTTTCCCAATTAGCCCTCCCCCAACCTGCGGGGAGCACCGGAGAGCATACTCTCTCTACGGATTTTTACGCAAAATGTGCGCAAGGCATTCGTACCTGTCTATTTTCCCCTCCGAAAGATCGCACAGAGCAGTCATAATAGGCAGCTTTACATTGGATTTTTCAAACATTCTGCATATTTGTATAGTCTCCAAACCCGCGCAAACCCTACCTTTCAATAGTTTCAAAGCCTCCGGCACGCTAAGCCCCCTGCCGAGGTGTTCGCCGGTCGTGCGGTTTCGTGAATCGGGGCTTATGCAGGTAGTCAAAACGTCGCCCAAAATTGCGGATTCTTTTATGAAGGAATCGCTCCACGCGCCGAGCGACGCCGCCGCCCTGTAAATTTCCTGGAATCCCCTCGCCATAACAATGGCTTTCGTGTTTGCCCCCAGATTCATTCCGTCGCAAAAACCCGCCGCGAGAGCCACTATGTTTTTTAGAGCCGCACCAATTTCCACCCCGACAACGTCGTCCGAGGGGCTAACTATGAAGTTGGGAGTTGAAAATGCCTCTGCGGCAATAATCGAATCCGAATGGGAGGTTAGAGCTACGATATCTTCAGCATACTTGTCCTGCGCGACTTCGTAGGCGATATTTGGCCCCATTATCGAACCCACGCTTGAAGCTTGCCTTATCGCCGTTTCGAGTATTTCCGAAGGTCTGCGCCACGTGCCGACCTCAATGCCCTTGCCGGCATTCACCATAATCGAGCCTTCCTCCACAAATTGTGAGAAATCCCCCGCAGTTGCCGCGAGGTATTTTATGGGAACGACCCATACGACCATTTGCGCGCCCTTGAGAACTTCGCCCGGATTTTGGGAAAAGCGCACATTTTGCGGAATTTTAATATTCGGCAAAAATACCGAATTTTCGCGCAGCCGCGCGACAGAGACCACAATCTCCGCCTCGCGCGCCCAAACCGACACTTCTTCAAAATTTTTGGATAATATTATGGAAAGAGCCGTACCCCAAGCGCCGGCTCCGACGACTGCCGTTTTCTTTAATTGTCCCATTTAAATGCCCTCCGCACGGAGAAAGAAATGCCAATAAATTGAAAATGCCAACATCGCGCCAAAGACCGCGACGTATATAAATCCGAGCGCAATATTGTGCATTTTGGCGTTCGGATTTTTTATTTTTTCTATAAATTTTAGCATAGATAGCAACAAGACCACAAAAAAAACCTAAATGCAACATTCAAGTTGAAGCATAGGGGCATTACTTGGATTTGCGCCCTCCCCTAACGCGCTCGAGGATCATTCCCGAACACGTCAGCATAAAGCGCGTAGGCAATATCCGCGATAAAAACTCAAGAAGCCTATTTTGAAATCCTACAACTAGCAAAACTTTTCCCTTCGCGAGCGCCGCATACGCCGCGTGCGATATATCCTCGGGCACATTCCACAGCCCGCAAGAGAGCGGAGGCTCGTCAAAGCCTGCCGCTTTGTAAAAATTGCTTGAAGTGGGCCCCGGGCAGACACACAGGCATTTACAGCCGAATTTCCCCAATTCGTAGGAGAGCGAGAGGGAAAAACTTTTTACATACGCTTTTGTAGCCGCATAGACTGCAAGCACAGGGCAAGGCTCGAACGCCGCCACGCTCGATATGTTTATTATCGAACCCTTTCCCCTCTTTACAATCGGCAGAAATTCAGCGCAAAGGCGAGTGAGAGCCGAAACGTTGAGGCTTATCATATCCGTGTTGCGCCCAATATTTGGCTCTGGGAATGGGCCGTACAGGCCAAAACCCGCGTTGTTTACAAGCAGCACGCGCGGAGGGCGCGCGAAATTGTCCAAGCAAAATTTGTCGAGTGATTCAAACTCGAGTTTTAGTCGCCCGAAAAGGCTCAGTATGGAAGCCTCGTCGGTAAGGTCGCATGTTATGTGCGAAAATTTCCGCAAGCTTTGCAGGGATTGCGCCGGAGGCGTCCGGGATATGTTGAATACGCGGGAAGAGCCGCAGGAAAGAGCATCGCGCAAAAAGGCCTCTCCTATTCCCGATGAGCCTCCGGTTATGAATATTGCGTCGTACGCCGACAATTCGGCTGACGCGCGGGCTGATAAACTTTTCATATTTAAAGCTTGTCGTTATCAAAAAAACTTTCTAATCTATAAACGGTGGGGGCGATGTTTCCAAGAAAGTATTTGAAAAATTTTTTTGGGGAAAATTTTAAGCCCAGAAGGCATTGAGCCAACGGTTCTTTGAAAAAAAACGCAGTTTTTCCGGGGGTATTGAGAAGGCGGGAGGCTTAATAACAGCGCGGGAAAAGACGATATATAATTTGCGAATTTAAACGGGGCGCGCGCGGAGTTTCCACGCTCGCAGCCTCCAAAACAAAAACAGGAAAGAAAGAAAATATGAGCGACAACGAAATCATCATATCGGGTCAAAACCTCGAACTCACCGAAGCGTTAAAAGCAAGCGTAACGAATAAGATGCAAAAATTATTCGTGCACGACGAACGCATTATCAGGCTGAGGGTCGAGCTCGCCTACCAACCAAACAAGCACCACCACAATGAGTTTACGGCGAAAGGACGCCTTGAAATACAGGGCCCCGATATGGTAGTAAGCGTCGCGAGCGACGACATGTATAAATCTATCGACGAGCTCCTTGTAAAACTCGCCAGAAAGATTCGCCGCCGCCACAGGCTCGAGCGCATTAAGCGCAAGTCGGAAACACCCGCAAAGCTTTCAAAAAGCGCATAAGAAATTTTTATTTAATCCCCGCAATGCGGGGATTTTTTTTGCCTATACAGCCCGCAAAACGCATATTGTAATTTACGTTAGCTCTTTAGAATTGTTGGATAGCTCTTTCAGCGATTTTTTGCGTAAAAAATGCGGAAATTCCGAAAACGCTCAATACGCCAGCAAAAACACTCGACACGCCTGCAAAAATTCAGTTATGATGAAAACATGAAAGGGGGAATTGCGGTCGCGGCATTGATATGTTTGTCGTTGTCAGTGTGGCAACGCGCAGACGCAACGGACTTAATTGCGAACCGCTCGGACACCTTTATATTTGAGGCGGCAAAATCAGAAGAATTTTCGGATTCCGAGATTCTTGCAGTATCGAGATTCAAGTCGGAGAGAGCCATAGCCTACCTTCCCTTTACAGCGCGCGGCATAGATGTAGGTTTGGACGAAAAAACCGATAAAATTATAACCGTATCCCTGTCACTCTACGTAAAAGACCTCCCGCTTTTCACAGCCGCCCAGATAGAAGAGAAAAAAATAGAGGCAAGGAAGAAAGATCGCCTAAGACACACCGAAAAACCCGAAAATCCCCCCGCCCCGTCCGGCGAAGCTCGCGAAGGAGGCGAAAGCGGAACTTTGTCAGGCGCAATTTCTGACCCCTCGCCTCTCGCTGCGGCAGCAATTGCCGAAGCCGCCGCAATGGCCGAAGAAGGAGGCACAGAGCACGACGAAAAGAAAATCATAAGGATTTCAATCTTCGGGATAGTTGACGATCCCGCCTTTGAGCCGAATTCAAAGGCATTCAGGGTCTCGTGGGACGGCAAGAACGACGCCCCCGCCCCCAAGCACGACCCCGTTGACGGGCGCATAGATTCGGTCGGGGTATTTAAGATAGGTACGCTGGAGCTCGATTTGGGCAGAAATACGTACGACGACGGCGACAAGATAGAATTTGAATCGCGCGAGCTTACGGAGTTTATGAATTTTGTGTACGGCATAAATTCTGCGCAAGGGCTGCATTCCGACATAAGGTCGCACCTAGGCAAGATAGAAAACTTTGCGATAATATTGAAGCAGGAAAGCGGCGAACGCGGGGTAATATTTTATTCGGCGGACTCGTACGGGGAAGACTACGACAAGCCTGAGGACGGAGACGAAAAAAAACGCCCGGAAGAAACCTCCGGCAATTCGGAAATCACCAGCAGCGAAACGGGAGCCAAACAAGCCCCGCAAGACGGGCCGGGAAAAGGCTCTCCCAAAGACATAGCCGACAAAGATGCCAAGGGCGATAATGAAGACAAATACTTTGAAGAGCTAAAAAAACTTCCGCCCGAAAAACTGCGCGAGGAACTCGAAAAATACATATACAGCGCCGACAATATGCGCGCCTACATTGAGGAAACCGGCCTAAAAGAAGAAAACTCTTTAAGTTTTGGCCATAAATCCGATATGGAAGAAGATAAAAATTTTGGCGAAGCCGCAAGCGGCGGTTTGAAAGGCAATGATGAGCGCGATATGCGCCCGAGAATCACTTTCGAACATTTGAGAGTCATCGAGAGTCAGCGCCCGTGAGTTTCTGGGCAAAAGCTAAAAAATGAACTTTGTACGCCGGGCTTTGTCTTATATTTTTATAAGGCGGGCAAGCCGCATAATTTTAGGCAATTAACATGCCACATGAGGTATTATTTTATATACAAAACCGTTAAATAAAGAAATGAGCACAAATCTAAGCCAAATAAACGACAAGGTAAAATCGGCCTACGAGTGGACCGCTTTGCTGAAACAGGAAATCGGCAAGGTCATAATCGGGCAGAAATACCTTGTGGACAGACTACTGATAGGGATTCTCGCAAACGGCCACGTGCTGCTTGAAGGCGTGCCGGGGCTCGCGAAGACGCTCGCTGTCAAAACCATGGCTTCCGCGATGGACTCCAAGTTCAGCAGAATCCAGTTCACTCCCGACCTTCTTCCGGCCGACATAATAGGCACGCTCATATACAACCAGCAAAAAGGCGAATTTTTAACGCAAAAGGGGCCGATATTCGCAAACATAGTCCTCGCGGACGAAATAAACCGCGCGCCTGCGAAAGTCCAGAGCGCGCTGCTCGAAGGCATGCAGGAGCGCCAAGTGACTATCGGTGGAGAGACCTATCCCCTGCCCGAGCCGTTCCTCGTACTCGCCACGCAAAACCCGATAGACCAGGAGGGGACTTACCAGTTGCCCGAAGCGCAAGTTGACCGTTTCATGCTAAAGCTAAAAATCGGCTATCCGGACAAAAAAGAGGAGAGGTTGATACTCGACCTCATGGCAAAGACAAAGGTCGCCGAAAACGTAAACACTGTCGTAAACCCTGAACAGATTTTGTCGGCGCGCGAAGTTGTGGACGAGATATACCTCGACGACAAAATAAAAGACTATATAGTGGACATTGTCTTCGCAACCCGCGAGCCCGCAAAATACTCGCTGAAAAATCTCGAAAATATGATACAGTTTGGCGCCAGCCCGCGCGCTACAATCGCGCTTGCGCTCGCGTCCAAAGCCCGCGCGTTCCTCGAAGGCCGCGGATACGTCGTTCCGCAAGACGTCAAGGACGTTGCTCTCGACGTGCTGCGCCACAGGATAATAGTTTCGTACGAAGCGGAAGCCGAAAACATTTCGAGCGAAAATATAGTCGAGAGCGTGCTCGGCAAAGTTGCAGTTCCCTAAAAAAAGAACGCTTATATGGGCGACAAACTAAAAGATATGCTCAAGAAGGTGCGGCAGATAGAAATCCGCACCAACAAGCACGTCAGCGACGCGCTTGCGGGAGCCTACCACAGCATCTTCAAGGGGCGCGGCATGGACTTTGAGGAAGCGCGCGAATACCAGCCCGGCGACGAAATACGCAGCATAGACTGGAATGTCACGGCGCGCACTGGGAAAGCCCATGTAAAAAAATACCGCGAAGAGCGCGAGCTTACAATGATGATAGCGGTGGATTTGTCGGCGAGCGGACAGTTCGGCAGCGGCGAACTTTCTAAGAGAGAGCTTGCGGCGGAGCTTGCGAGCACGCTCGCATTTTCCGCAGCCAGAAACGGAGACAAAGTTGGGCTCGCGCTGTTTACCGAGGGGGTCGAGCACATCATACCGCCGCGCAAGGGGCGCAGGCACATTTTAAGGCTGATACGCGACATTCTCGTGTGGCGGCCGAAAAAGGCAGGCACGGACATAGCTGCGGCTCTCGACGAAATAAACAGGATGCTGAAAAGGAAAGCCATTGTCGTTTTAATAAGCGACTTTTTGCAGGGTCCCGACGGCAAACTACCCAATCCGGAGGAGAAGACGGCGGATCCCGTATTCAAGGCGCTCGACATAGCCAACCGCAGGCACGACTTGGTCTGCTTTTCGCTCTCCGATCCGCGGGAGCTTGAAATGCCGCGCGGCCTTGGGGTAGTGACGCTCGAAGACGGAGAAACCGGAGAGATAGTCGCAATCGACACTAACAGCTCATACATGTGCGACAAATACGCCGCGATAAACGCCTCCCGCATGAGGGAGTTCAAGCGGGCGCTCGCGCGGTCTAACATAGACTTGCTCGAAGTTTACACGGACAAACCATACATCTCTGCTTTGAGAAGATTTTTTGAAAGGCGGGCTGCAAGGCAATGAATAGGATTTTAAAGACGAGAAAAATTTTCTGTATTTGCGCAGTCGCAATTTTTTCGATTGCGGCTTTTGGGCAGCAGGCGCCCGGAGCGGCAGTAGCACCTGCAATGCCGGCGGTCGGGGCGCCACCTGCGGGAATTCCCGCAATGGGAATGCCGGCCTCCCAGCCGGCAACACCTCAGCCAGAAACTGTTTCATATGAAAATATTTTTCCGGAGATATCGCCCGACAAGGGGAAAATCGGAATCGGTTTTTTTGAAAAATACTGGGGTTGGATTGCGGCTTTATGCGCGGCGGCGCTTGTTGGTTTGTACTTAATTTTCAGGCCGAGAAAGCCCGTCCCCAAAACTCCCTACGAGCTCGCCGTGGCTGCGATAGACGCCGCAGAGCAAAACTCCGCGGAGCTCGACGAAAAGGAATATGCCTCTCAAATAAGCTTTGCCGTGAGGGCGTACATCGAGGGTCAGCACTCAATACCCGCCCCCGTCAAAACGACGCAGGAATTTTTAAAAATTGCGGCGAAATCCATAGTATTCGACAAACAGCAGCGCGCTTTGATATCCCAAATTTTAAATATGTCCGACATGGCAAAATTCGCCCGAGACAAATTTACATCGGCCGAGCGCGCGGAACTTTCCTCTTGCGCGAGGAAGTTTTTGGAGTCGGATAAAATCCGATGCGATATAAAGAGCGGTTTGGAAAAATCCGCCACCGCTGAGCCCGAAGAAGCTGCGGAAACGGATGGAGAAAACGGAACGGAAAAAACAAACGATACCGAGAAATGAACTTTGATTTTGCAAACCCAAATCTATTATGGCTGCTTCTGTTGTTGCCGGTGCTTGCCCTATTGCGCTCAGCCTCGGGCAAGAGCGGCTCGATAATTTTTTCAAGCGTTGCGATAGCAAAGGAAGCGGCAGGCAAAAATAGGGCAAAGCCGGGATTTTGGAGGTTTTTATTAACTCTTATAGCGCTCGCCCTGCTTATTACGGCCCTCGCGCGCCCGCGCCTCGGCAAGGGATACAGCGAGCGCGAAGAAAGCGGCATAGACATCGTTCTTACAATAGACGTATCTGGTTCCATGTCGGCTCTCGATTTCTCCCCCAACGCGGCAAACCCGATAACGCGCATGGACGCTGTAAAAGCGGTTATAAAAGAGTTCGTGGACAGGCGCCCAAACGACAGAATCGGCATGATAACGTTCGCGTCGAATCCGTTTATCGTCTCGCCCATGACCTTGAATCACGACTGGCTCAGAAAAAATTTTGAGAGGGTTGACATAGGCGTAATCGACGCCGACAGCACGGCGATAGGAACAGCCCTAGTCATGAGCGTAAACAGGCTCAAAGAACTCAAAAACGCTAAGAGCCGCGTAGTGATACTGCTAACGGACGGCGAAAACAACGCCGGGCAGATAACGCCGATAGCTGCCGCAGAGGCAGCGGCGTCCTTCAACACAAAAGTATATACGATAGCCGTCGGCAGAAGCGGGATAGTCCCGGCCGCGCGCCTCGACGAAAACCAAAGGGTCGTGCGCGACAACTACAACAGGCCCGTTTACGCGGGCGACATGAGAAGCAGCGTCGACGAGGGCACTTTGAGAAAAATTTCAGAAATAACCGGCGGCAAATTCTACCGCGCCGAAAACATGGCGGAGCTGCGGAATATATACTCCGATATAGACGCGCTCGAAAAAACTACTGTAAAACTAAAAAACTTTACCTCTTACGAAGAGCTGTTCCCGTGGTTCGCGATAGCGGCGCTCGCAGTTCTTGCTCTAAAATTGCTGCTTGTAAACACAAGACTTAGGACTTTACCATGACATTCCATTCGCTAATATGGTTGTACGCCGGCTTAATTGTGGCGATAGCGCTGATAGCGCTCGCATTTTACTCCCGCGCGAAAAGGCGCGACATGCTCTCGAAATTCGCCTCGCAAAGGCTTATGCCCGAACTTACGCGAACTGTTAGCCGGCCTAAGATAATCGCAAAAAACACCCTCGCATTTTTGTCCGTAATGCTCATATTCGCAGCTCTCGCGCGCCCGCAGTGGGGCTACCGTTGGGAGGAGACAAAAACGCGCGGCATAGACATAATATTTGCGATAGACACCTCCAACAGCATGCTCGCCGAGGACGTAAAGCCCGACAGGCTCGAGCGCGCGAAGCTGTCCGTGCTCGACCTTGTGAACATATTGCAGGGGGACAAGATAGGCATAGTAGCTTTCAGCGGGCAGGCGTTTTTGCAATGCCCTCTAACGCTCGACTACGACGCGTTTAGAATGTCGCTCGAAGCGCTCGACACAAACGTCATACAGCGCGGCGGCACAAACATATCCGCCGCCATAGAAGAAGCCGAGGTAGCCTTTGCTTCAACCTCAAACCGCAAGATAATCGTGCTAATAAGCGACGGCGAAGAGCTTGAGGATTCAGCTCTCAACGCGGCTAAAAAAGCTGCTGAAAACGGGGTAGTCATATACACGCTTGGAGTCGGAGGCGCGAACGGAGAGTTCATTCCGGTGCGCGACGCCTCCGGCGGCACAACCCTTCTAAAAGACGAATCGGGCAATCCCGTAAAAAGCAGGCTAAACGAGAAAACTCTGACGGAAATAGCAAAGGCCACCGGAGGATTCTACGAGCCGCTCACTGCCGACGGAATGGATATAATATACAACGAAGGCCTGAAAAAAATCCCGACGCAGGAAATGTCTTCTAGAATGAAGCAGTTGGCGATTGAGAGGTTTCAAATACCGCTCGGCTTGGCGATATTGTTGCTCGCGTTAAGCTCGCTTACCGGAACGCGAAAATTCTTTGTAGGCCGCGGAGGCGCGGCGGCGGTGTTATTCCTATCGCTCGCGCTCCTGCCCGCTCCCAAAAGTTTTGCGCAAGATAAACAGCAAGCCCCGCAAGAGGCTGCCGCCGCTGCACCCATTGCCGCTGACGCCGCCGAAAAGCTCATTCCGCAAACGGACGCTCCCGCCGAAAAGCCGCAAGAAAAAAAATATTCCATTCCTGAAAATCCGGACTCCCGCGATATGTTCAACTTGGGCATCGACGCTAAAAATGCGGGAGATTTTGATAAGGCGAGGGAATTTTTTCTCGCGGCGGCAAAGCTCTCTCCGGAAGATTTTGCACTGCATTCCGACATCTACTATAATATAGGGAATATGGACTACGCCGCGGCAAAATCCGCGAGCTCTAAAATGCTCGCCCCGCAAAATGTCGCAAAAAACACCGCCGCTGTTTTCGCCCAATCCGAACAATCCGCATCGCTCGGTACGCAGACTCTTGGCGAAGGACTGAAACTTCTTGAGGAAGAGTCGAAAGCCTTGAAATCCGCAAAAGATGAAAACGAAAAAAAACAGGCGCTCGAAAAAAGCCCCTTAAAGCAAAACGGATTTCAGGAAAAGCTAAAGCAGGCCATATCCGCTTGCGAAGCTTCCTCAAAAGCGGCCGAAGAAACTTCCGCATCTATAGGGAAAGCCGTTTCGCAATGGGCAGACCTCTCCAAAATGATAGACAAACCCGTTTCCGAATACTCCGACGCCCTTCTACTAAACCCCTCAAACAAAGAGGCGGCAGAAAATCTCAAAGCCGCCGAATCGGCGAAATCTGCGGCGGCAAAAGAAATGGATAAGCTTTCAAAAATATCTGCAAACTCCGTCCCAGAACTTCAAAAAATAAAGCAAGATCTCGGGAAACTAGTCGAGGAACTAAAAAAGCTCCTGCGCGACGACAACCAGAATCAACAGAATCAGCAAAATCAGCAGAACCAGAATAACCAGAATAATCAGAATAATCAAGACCAGCAAGATCAACAAAACCAACAGAATCAGAATAACCAACAGAACCAGCAAAATCAGAATCAACAGAATCAGAATAACCAGCAGAACCAGCAAGACCAAAATAAGCAAAATCAAAGCAACCAAGACAAACAAAATAACCAAGAGCAACAAAACAAAGACAATCAAAACCAGCAGAAGGACAAGCAGGAGAACCGGCAAGATAAACAAAACGAAAAGGATAAAGGAAATCAAAACAACGCCGATAAAAACAAAGATGAAAATTCCCAGCCGAACGACAATAAAAACGGCGGAGAAGATCGTCAAAATCCTGAAAATAAAAAAGACGAACAAGCCATAGACAACTCTCAAAAGCCCGGAGGCGAGGATAAAAAGCCCGAGTCCGCCCAAGGAGGCGACAAGCGGGATGAGCTCCCCGCCCCGAAGAAAGACGAACCTGCCGGCGCGGCGGGCGAAATCGACAAAGAGAATGTCAGAGAATCCGAAGGCGCCATGACAAGGGCGGAAGCAAGACAGCTTCTCGATTCCATGAAGGACGACGAAAAATTCTTGCCACTGCGCGGGTTCGGAACGCAAAAACAACGCTACGAAAGCTCTTATAAAGATTGGTAATGAAAAGACTGACTCAAATTATCCTAACACTTTCTTTTGTCTGCACAGCAATCGCGCAGACGATAGAAACCGAGGGTTTTTCCCCCGGCGAGATACGCCCCGGCGACTACGCCACATACAGGCTCGTATTCAGAAATACGAACGGCGCCGCTGTGCGGCCCTCGGACATACCTGTTCCCGACGGGCTCGTAATAACCGGCACAAGCCAGTCGCAAAACTACTCCTTTATAAACGGGCGCGCGTCGTCGAGCGTGACTCTCGACTTTACAATGGCGGCGGAACGCGAGGGTGAATATACGATACCCGCATGGAAAATTTCCTTCGGCGGGAAATCATTCGACATCGCTGCTGCGACGCTGAAAGTTTCCAACAGCGCGCCTGTGCGGCAATACTCCGGAATGAGGGGCGGATTCCGAAGAATCCCATCTTCAATGAGGGAGCAAAATCACTCCTACGACGACTCCCTAAAAAATTCGATAACCCTCGAGCTAAAACTGCCGCGGGAAAAAATATACGTAGGCGAAACCATCAAATGCGAGCTCGTCTTATCGTGCGACAAGTCCCTGTACGAAAAAGGTTATAGAATATCGCAAATAGTCCCGCAAATAAAGAATATCGACGCATTTGAGTGCCCCGCCTTCACCGAGGAGCCCGTCATCGACACAGACAGCGACCCAAATAAATTGTTTGTGATATATAGAACTGTCATAACCCCGTTAAAGGCGGGTTCGTACGATCTCGAATTTTCTGCCGCCGGGATACTCAACCGCGAGATATCCTTAGAAGACATAATGGGAATGTCTATGATGGACAGAATGCTCTCATTGGGCTCCGGCAGGCGCATGCGCTTCGACGTTCCGATGAAGCCTACGAAACTCCAGATTCTTCCGCTTCCGAGCGAAGGCAAACCAAAAAACTTTACGGGCGCCATAGGCAAATTCGATCTTGCGGAAGTCTCCGTTACTCCCGACGCGCTTTCAGTGGGCGAACCCTGCACGATTCTCGTAAAAGTGATAGGCACAGGCAATTTCAACCGAATGAATGCGCCGGCGCTGACCGACAAAAAGAATTGGAAAACCTACAAGCCTAAATCGTCTTTCATCGACGAAAGCGGCAACCAGGGGTACATAGGCCTAAAAACATTTGAATACACGGTTGTCCCGACAGCCGCCGACTTGGCGACAGCCCCGAGAGTGGCTTTCAACTATTTCGATCCCGAAACCGGCAAATACGTCGAAAATACTTCGGAACCCCTAAAAGTAAGCGTTGCCCCGACTATCCGCTCCAAAACAGTAAAGGAAGCGCAGGAGGAGGAAGCAAAGCCCGCCCCCGCCTTCTCAAAAATATCCGAGGGCGTCCATACAAAAGGGACTTCCGCAATTTTCGACTCTCCGTGGTTCTGGCTCTCGCAGCTTGGGCTTGTTGCGGTCGTCGCGATTTTTGCCGCATACAGGTATCGCGTTAGAAAACTTGAAACCGATCCCGCATACGCAAAGAAAATGCAGTATTATGCGAAATCAAAATCTGCGCTCAAATCGGCGCTTTCAAATGTGGGAGCCCCCGAAAAATTCTTCCCGTGCGCCCGCGACGCTCTCAGATACGCGCTCTCGGCAAATTCGCAAAACGACGCCATGTCGCTATCATTGAATGACGCGCTTGAGCAGGCGGACAAGTTAGGTTTGGACTACGACGGCATCGCCTCCATAAAAGCGGTGTTTGACGGCGCGGATTCCATAGAATTTGGCGGGGCTGGGGCGACACATTCAGATTGCGGGAAACTCTCGAAAGACCTTTCCGCAATAATTGGCAGGATATTAAAATGAAAAATACGCTAAGAATGATAGTTGGGGCATTTGCCGCGCTTGCAATCTGCGCGGCTTCCACCCTATGCGCCCAAACTCCGGAAGAATACTTTATGCTGGGCAACAGCGCGTACAAGGCTGCCGATTACCCAAAAGCGGCGGAAAACTACGGGCTCGCCGAAAAAAACGGTTTGAAGACTGCCGAGCTATACTTTAACCGCGCGAATGCAAACGTAAAAAAAGGCTCTCCCGCCCTCGCCCTCGCAGACTATCTAAAAGCCATATCAATATCTCCGAGAATGCGCGAAGCATCGGCAAATCTGAAGATTCTATCGAAAGAAGCTTCACTGCAAATACCGGATATGTCGTCTGCGTTCTTCGAGCTTTCAAAGGGCGAATGGATAGCGGCGGCGGTCGTTGCATTTTGGGCATGCGCGCTGGTAATCGTTATTCCTCCTTTATACGGCAAAGGTGGAAAAATGTCATGGTTTTTGGCATTGGTGCTCTTTATAGCTTTCGGAGTGAGCGCTTATGGAATAAAGACGTGGCTTGATTTTGAATCGCTTGGCGTAGTCGTAAAACAGGACGCCCCCATGCGGATATCCCCTTCCCCAAACTCCCCTGTTGAATTGCATGCGGCGGAAGGCCAGATTTTAAAACTTATGCGCAAAGGCGAAAATTTTAGCCTTGCCTCCGCCCCCAATGGGAAGCAGGGTTGGGTGAAAAATTCCGATATCGCCTTTATCTCAGATTAAGTTCAATCAAAACTTATATTAAGAACGGGCTCTGCGCCGCTTATTTTGCGCCGCGGAGCTCTTTATTTTCTTGATTTAATTTTGCAATATTGCCTTAATTATTTTCGTAAAAACCTATTGTGTCATGAAAAAAAAGATTCTTATCGCAATCATAGTATTGGCAATAGCTTATGGCACTGGATATATGATAGTCGGCAATTCCTCCAATATCCCCGAGGGTTCGACTAATCAAAAGGCCATTTACGCCCTCAATGAGGCCGGCTGCATAATGTGCCATTCTAAAAACGCAAAACCCCCGTTTTACGCTTCCATACCGATTGTCGGCTCGCTCATAAAGTCCGACATGCAGATGGGGCTTAGAGCCTACGATATTACGGACACCGTAAAGGCGATAGAATCGGGCGCAAAAGTAAGCTCCACGGATCTCGCAAAAATAGAGTACGCCGTCGACAGCAATACTATGCCGCCATTCCGCTTTAAGATTGTCCACTGGAAGAGCAATATCTCTGACGCGGAAAGAAAAGCCATCGCGAATTGGATAATCTCGGAAAGGGCAAAACTAAACGCCAACTCCGGAATTTCAAAGGATTTTGCGAATGAGCCCGTATGGCCTATTCCCCAGTCTCTGGATGTTGATCCTGCAAAAGTAAGGCTCGGGTCGATACTTTACCACCATACCGCGCTTTCGGGAGACGGTACCGTCTCTTGCGCGTCTTGCCACCCGCTCGATAAGGCCGGCGTGGACGCCCTGCAAACTTCAACAGGTATCCGCAAACAAAAAGGCGACATAAACGCCCCGACCGTATTCAACGCTGCATTCAACGCAAAGCAGTTCTGGGACGGAAGAGAGGACACTCTCGAGCAACAAGCAGGCGGCCCGCCAATGAATCCAATCGAAATGGGCGGCGAATCATGGGAAAAAATAGCGAAGCGCTTGGAGGCAGACCCCGCATTTAAAGCCGAGTTCACCAAGACCTACCCCGACGGCTTCACACAAAAGAATATAACCGACGCAATCGCCGCTTTTGAACGCACGCTCATAACGCCCGACAGCCCGTTTGACCGCTATTTAAAAGGCGACAAAAACGCGATGTCGCCCGAGGCGATAAAAGGCTACGAGCTGTTCAAAAAGGCAAACTGCGCAGTATGCCATTCCGGCGAAAATCTCGGCGGGCAGACTTTTGAATATATGGGCCTAAAGCGCGACTATTTCAGGGACCGCGGAAACGTCGGTAAGATAAACGACAAAGGCCGCTTCTCCTTCACGAAAGACGAGCGCGATTTGCACAAATTTAAGACCCCCACCTTGCGCAACGTAGCTCTCACCGCTCCGTACTTCCACGACGGCTCCACACAAAGCCTTCGCCAGGCGGTTGAAATAATGGCAAAGTACCAGCGCGACGTATCGCTCACAGACGAGGAAATCGACAACATCGTAAAATTCCTCGAAGCTCTGACAGGCGAATACAAGGGCAAGAAACTCGAAGTAAAAAAATAAAACCGCTCAATTTAAAATCCCCGTTTACGCGGGGATTTTTTTTATAATATGAAGGAACATTCCACAAGCTATAAAGTAAGAGTCGCCGACGCGGGCGCGGACGGCAAGTTGAAGCTTCCGTCCCTGCTGCAAATGCTTCAAGAGGCCGCCACGGAACACGCGGAAATACTCGGTGTGGACTTCCGCTCGCTAAGGGAAATCGGACTTGGCTGGGCGCTTTCAAAAATATATGTGGATATCAAAAAGCTCCCCGAATGGGGTGAGCGCGTTTGGATAAAGACATGGGCGTCCGACAGGGCAAAAATAGCAACATACAGGGAATTTGAAGCAAAAAGCCGCGACGGGACCGAACTATTTACCGCGCGCTCGCAATGGCTGCTTTTTGATTTTGAAAAGCGACGGCTCGCCAGAATGGACAGGATTGAGGATTTCCCGAGGAATCCGGACGCGCATGCAAACTCTTACGACCTCTCTGAACACTTGAAATCCCCATCTGAAAACGCCCCGTACACAAGTGCGCGCGCGGCAGGCGTCTGCGATATCGACCTAAACGGGCACGTAAACAATTCTGTATATATGGCGTGGGCGCTCGACGCGCTTCCGGATATGCCAAATCTTGCCCCGCAATCGTTTTGCATCAATTTTTTGGAGGAAGTAAGGCCGCACGCCGAAGTACTGTCGGTATGCGAGATTGCAGACGAAACTTCGCTACACCGCATACTCTCCAAGCAGACGCAGCGGGAGTGCGCAAGGATAAATATTCAGTGGCAAGCTCTCAATAATCTTGATTCTTAGCAGAGTTCAGGCATTATCTTTTATCCGATGACACTATACCAGTCCACATATCTTTTTGCCGCGATTTTATTCGTTTGCGGGATTTTTTTTATTTTTCCAAAATTTAAGCCTCTTGTCACTGCCTTTCCCCGAAGCAAAACAGCGGCAGTAGTGACATTTGGCGGCGGCGGGCTGTGGTTTTTATACATACTCTCAACTCTTGGCGAAGCCGATTTTGGAGACATAAAAATATACTTAATTGCAATTTTTGGCGTGGCCGGGCTTCTTGCCTTTAAATATCTCGACGACTTTCTCTCCGTAAGGGGGCTTGCAATCCTCGGGCTCCTTCTGCCGCGCGAATTTCTCGATTCCGCCTTCATGCAAGAACCCGTTTCGAGGCTCACGCTCGTGTCGCTCTCGTACATAGTGGTCTTGGCGAGCCTATACTTGGGAGCGTTGCCGTATAGATTTAGGGATTTCCTCGAATTTTTATATTCTAAACCGCAAAGGGCTGTGTATTTTGGAGTTTTACTCGAAATTTTTGCGGTGTCGCTCGTAGTCTCCGCACTATTTTATTGATATGAAAAACACTGTAATGCTCATAATAAGCGGCCCGGCTGGCAGCGGTAAAAATACGGTCGCCGAAAGGCTTATGGCGGAGTTTCCGCAGATTAGCAGGGTTGTCACGTCAACGTCTCGGCCTCCGCGCGGGAATGAAAAAGACGGCGTGGATTACCACTTCATGGAGCCCGCCGACTTCGAAAAGGCAATCGCCTCAGGAGAATTTTTTGAATACGCGAAAGTCCACGACAGGTATTACGGCACATCGAAAAAAGCAGTTTACGACGCCTTCAACGCCGGCAAAGACTTGATATTGATTATTGATGTCCAAGGGGCAAAAACCTGGCGCAAAATAGCCGCCTCAGAAAAAGGACTCGGCGAAAAGATATTTTTTGTATTCATTGCCCCCGCGTCCAAAGAAGAGTTGAAAAAGCGCCTCTTAGGACGCGGAACTGAATCGGACGCGGAAATAGAAAGACGCCTGCAAACGGCAGTTTCGGAATACGCCGCCGCAGACGAATTTGACTTTAAAATAGACTCAAAAACGCGAGACGAAGACTATTCCGCGCTAAAACAGATATATTTGAAAGCAAAATCTTACATCCCTACGGGGACACAAGCGTCTAAATAAAGTTTTTAGGCCGCGCGACGGCATTTAGGCAAAAAAACGCCCGAAAATAATTTCGGGCGTTTTTTATATTTAAATAAATTATTTCGTTTCCGTCTTTTCTTCGGAAGCTTCGCTTTTCACTTCGGACTGGGGCTTAGCCTCGACCTTTTTGGTCTCCTCTTCCCTCATTGCTTCGCGAATATTGTCTTCAACTTCGCTTGTCGCCTTTTTGAATTCGCGTATCGACTTTCCAAGCCCTCTGGCGAGCTCCGGAAGGCGCTTTGCCCCAAAGAGCAAAAGTACCACCAAAAGTATTACGAGCCATTCCGAACCGCCTGGCATGCCAAATGCTAAAATGTTTTCCATATATGTATTTTATTTGAGTTTTATAAGAAGCTAAGGGCGATAAACAGCAAGTCAAGCGTTTTTATCGATATTGGGGTTTTCATTAACGCCGCGCTCAATGGAATCCCGTTTCATAACTTATGCATCAATTTCCGGAAAGCATTTTTCTCGCCGTATCCGAGACTTTGTCCGCCTCGGCAAATTTTTCCGCGAAAGCCTTTGAAGCGTCGTCGAACTCATCTTTATCATCGTCAAGCGCCGCTTCAAAGACCCTTCCTAAATTTACGAGAGCCTCCGCGTAAAGCGGATTTATGCGCGGAAGCGCCACCTTTATCTCCATGAGCCTGCGTTCGATATTATAGCGCACAAGAGTGTTTTCGCGGTATTTCCAGGCATCGGCGGGATTGAGCCCGAGCGGCTCGCCCGACGTATCTTCAGCCTGTAAAAACGACAGCCTTACTATTTCCCCCCTCGACGCGCGCGTATTGTAAACGCCTCCTACGCGCGACCATATCTCGCCGCTAATAAAGCAGTTCCATACTATTTCAAAATTCTGCGGATTTAATTTTTCAATCTCAGCGTAGGATTTTTGCGGATCCATAGCAGAAAGCTTCATAAGCAACGGCCAAAATTTCCCGCTTCTGGAAGAGAGCCTCTCAAGAGTTTTTAAAGCCCAAAAACATTCGGCGGAATCGATTTCGGATAATATCGCGGTTTTTCCAAGAATTTCTCTCAAGGGCCTTGGAGGATTTTCCGCCGATATATCCGCAAATTCTCCGGTTAGTCCAAGCTTAACCCTGCATTGCAGATAGACCGAAAGCGCCTCGTCGAGCCACATGGGGCATTCGCGGACGACTTTGCCGCTCCTTTCATATATCGCCTTGCGGAAAAGGGCGCCGGATACAAGCCTGCAAAAATGCGCAAAATCAAGCTTTTCATTCCAAAGGACAGTCAAAGTCACGCCGCCATTTTTATCCATGGAATATTGGGCGGCATTTTTATATTTTTCGGCGTCGGTTACGATTTGGACGATGATTTTATCCCCGAGTTTTATGTCCCCGCCCTCTCCCGTCTCAAATTCGTAAAACATAGACGAGGCTCCTTCGAGTATTTTGCGCGCAAGTGATATGCAATCCCCGTCGTCGGTTATTAGGTAAAAAGCGCTGTTAGACCACGATAGTATCGGCGCCGAATTCTCCTCAGGCTTCGGCAACGGCGAGGGGTCTTTTATATAGTATCCATTTTTAAGCTTTGAGGTATCTACAACATATTTTGGCTTTACGGGGTTCACAGGAACTTCGTCCGGCAATACGACGCGCTTCCCTCCCGGTTGAGCATCGGGGGATTTTTCTGCCTCTTTATTTGTATCGCGCGCAATTTTATTGTCCGGTTCTTTCGCGATTTTCGCCCTGTCCTGCTCTTTAGCATCTACCAAAACTTTTTTTGAATCGGCGTCGCCCGATTTTTGGGGAGTTTTTACAACTTTCACGTCAGGAGCAGTTGCGGGCGATGGTGCAGGTTGCGGCAAGTCCGGCTCGGGGGCGGTTTCCGGTTCAGAAGGCGCGGGGAGCGCGGTTTTATCGCTCTGGGCAATTTCGCTTCCATATTTTTCGAGCATCTTTGAAAAGTCGAAGCCGCCGTTTACAACAAGCCCGCTTTCCTCCTTTCCCGCGGCCGCCGCGTCCGCCATCTTTTTTGCGAGCGCAATCTTTTCCGCGAGCGAAATTTCTCCGCCCGCCGCAATGCAATACGCAATAACCGCAACCGCTGCCGCAATTTTTTTCATTTTTTGATATTTATAGTGGAATTCTCCAATTTTATTTCTTTTATATTTTCAAGGCCGATTTCATCAACTCTGTAAAGCGATTTCATATTATCGGCTATTTTTCTTGCGGCAAAAAGCGGTATTCTCGCCTTTCCGAGCCGCGCCCCGACCAATTTGGGGGCGGAGCCGTCAAAAGCGATGTCGAATTTCATTTCAGCCCCGGCGCTTTTTGCCAAAGACACTCTAACGCCCGCAGTCAACACACCTTCCGACAAATAAAACGTCGGAGGATTTGGAATGGCCAACGCAGTCTTGCGCGGATTTTTTTTCTGTTCCAAGTCTATTAGCAGTCCAAGAAATCCCTCTGTAAGCTCTTTGTCGGAAAGAGAAATCTCAGACGCGGAATCGTCAGACAAAAAATCCGATAGTGCGTCGGAATAGCCCGGATTGCGAGAAATATTGCCAAATTCAAAAGCTAGCGCGCAAAAGGCGCACAACGCGCCGAAAATCGCAAATATCGCGTACGACAGCCCCGCGCGGAGCACAGCAAAAAACAGCGCCGTAAGCCTTTTCATCAGTACTTTTCCGCAACCCTTTCTATACCCATTCTGCACGCTTGGGAGGCAGGGAAAATCTTTTGCGCCGCCAAATAATAATTAAGCGCCGCTGCAAATTCTTTTTTGTTCTCCGCATCCTTGGCGCGGTTTAGCGCTTTTACGTAGTCGGAAACCTCCGGCGCAAGTCGCGCAATGGCCCGCGCGAGAACAGGGTCCGCCGAATCTATCCGCGACGCGTTTTCTAAAATATCCCACGCGAAATACGGACTCTTTTGCCTTTCAAACTCCGCAGCTTGGGCAATCAGCGAATCAATCTGGGAAATTTTTACAACAATTTCCCTCAACTTTTTGGCTCTCTCGGAATCGTTTTTAAACGCGATTCCGTATTCGGGCGCCTCGTCCATAATATCCCTGAAATTGCCCCGCTCTACATTCTCGTCAAATTTCTTTACATATGTGGATATGCCTTTCGTTAGCCCGAGAAGCTCGTCGTTAAACGCCTGGATACCCGGGTTGAGCGGCCAAAGAAGCGCGGCCTTTTCTATATTCTTTTTAACGTCGTCAGCCGCTCCGAGCGCCGCAGACTGCTTTGCCGCAAGAAGCGCCATATTGCTCGCTGTCTGCGCGGTTTTTACCTTCGAAAGCACTTCGCGCGAAGGGAAATCGGCAGCGAGCTTGGAAATCTCGTTTACAACTTCTTCGACTCCCCCCCAGTCCTTCGAGTCGGCAAGCTCTTTTATTGTAATGGCGTCTTTGTATATCTTGCGCAATACCTCGCGCTTTTCGGGCGAGAATACAGCCAAAGCGACGTCCTGCTCGCCAATTAAAAATGTTTCAAGCAGGCGCTCGAGAGCTGCGTATCTATCGCCCTTATCGTACAGGGTTTCGACCGCCGCCATGCCGTCTGCGATGTCCTTCCTTGCGTCTATTGCAATCATTTCGAGGGCGTCGGCAGTCGGGGTGAAATTGGAGACTTGCACAAGGTCTTTTATTTGTTCCCTCCCTACCTGCAATTCCTGCGCATTGCCGCGGTATATGTGCCTATAAAACATTGCGGAAATTTGCGCCTGCTGGAATTTGCGCTCCAGAATAAAAGCGAGAATTTGCGACTGGAACTGCCATACTGCTTTCGTTGCGACAGCCTCTTTCATTGCTTTTGCAGTGGCAAGCTCTGCGACTTGGCGCTGCAAATCCTGCAGCCTATACCCCAAATCGGCCGTTCCGACAGTCGGGCTTGACTGCGAATTTCGGGCCCGCCTTGAAGTAAGCCGCTTCATTTTGTCTGAGGCATACTCCATAAATTCCGCTTTTTCCTTGGCGCGGAACTTGGCAGTTTTCACGTCGCGCTCCTTTTCGTTTTCGGCGGATTTAAAATTTTCATACTCGTCGCGCATGCGCCACGATAGATACACGAGGTTTGCTATCACCAGGGACGAATCGCCGTCTATTTGATATTCGGCGGCGTCGAACAGCCTGCTCCACGCGTATTTTATGTTTTCCAAGGTTAGATTGTCGTTATTGGCGGCAAGCTGCGCTTCTATTTCCGCGAGTATGGAGCGGTAGTTTTCGTAGTCGCCCAAATTGGCCGGCATGCTCAGATAGCGTTCAAACCGCGCGCGCACTATGCGGGAGTCTCCGACGGAAAATGTCTTGCCCTTCCAGCGCAAATTTCCGTTCGTGTCAATCGAGTCTGTCTTTACGTCGAATATTCTGTCGGCAAACCGCTCTGCGGTGGAGCTTTCAAAAATTCCTGTATTGGGAGCTTGCGCAGTTTGCTGCGGCGCGGCTGGCGCGGCCGGAGCCGACACGCTTTGCACAGGCGCGGAAACGGGGGAGGCAGGCTGGGCGGCGCCGGGAATGCCCGATACCATCAAATTCGCCTGCGCCGGGATTCCCGCCGCAATGAGACATGTAGCGGCTGCGCCTTTTAAAAAGAAGCCGTGGCGCATAGTTGGAGATGTTTTTGACGCGCGTATTTTCATTTAATATTTCTCCATTGATTCCACTATGATTTTTCCGCCCTCGCCGACGCGCACGACCATTTCGTAGCGCTGCTTTGCGGAGATGTTGACCCCGAGCTCATTCGGAACTAAAACCGCAATGGGCGCCCCGGAAACCCCTTCGCTCACGGAGATTACCCTTCCCTCGCCGGTTGTCGCAAGCTGAACGTCCATCTGGGCGTTTAGCGTGTATTTATTGCCCCGCAAGCCGTCGGGAGAAGATATGTATATCGAGTATGGGAACTCGTCGAGACCCGAGACGTTTTTCTTCTTAAAATATATAAGCGAAAGCGCAACCGCGACCGATACAATCGGTATAAGCAACGCCACAATTATCGGAGCCGTTTTAGATTTCATATAAATTAAGAGTATTGCTTTGCCGCCGCCTTCGCCATGCGCAAAGCGATAGCATTTTTACAAAACTAATTTTGCGCGTATGCCCGCTGTCTGCAAGCTTTTTTGCCCGCGAGCGAAGAATAAGCGCCCTATTGCCATTTTCTCGCCTTGCAGCCGTAAAATACGAATAATGCGGCTATGATTGTTTGGATTGCCATTACGGCGATTGAAATTCCGGCGTCTGGAAGATACTCCCAGACTGCGCGGGTCTGGACATAAGCATCGTAAATGCGGGTATCGCGCATACTCGACATGTATCCAGCCCAGCCCCAATAGGTCGATATAAAAGGCCTGCAAACCCATTTTAAAGCCTCCGGCAGAGCTAAGACGACCCCAGAAAGCGGAAGCTGAAAGCCGACAAGATAAATCGACACTATATTCGCCTTTTCCGGTGTATTGAAAAGCGAACTGAACGCCAAGCATACGGCGGTCATCGTCACGCACGACATCGCCAAATCTGCGGCCTGTATTGGGAATCCCCCCGGAAATTTGCACACGAACTTTACGAAAGCGCACATCCAGATTCCTTGAAATACCGCAAGCGACGACGTAAAAATAAGCTTGGAAAGCGCGTACGCAGAGGGCTTCAAGCCCAATAGGCGCTCCTTCTCGTAGAGGGCTCTCTCGCCCGCTATTTCGCGCGCGGAATTGTTTGCGCCCATTAGCGCGAGCAATACCACCTGAAAGAGGATCAACCCTGTGACTATCGCCGAAGTGTTTGCGGCGCTTATTTGCATTTTAAGGCTTTCGCGCAATTCGTCGAGGGCGCCGAGGCTGCGGTCGAGCGCGAGGCTCTCTATCTGCGGCAGCCCGCCTATCGCAAAAATGACAACCACTATCGGGAACCCAAAAGTAATCGCAAGGGTCAAGAGTAGATACGACGAATCTCTGAAAAAAAGCAAGTATCTGCGCCTAAGCAGCATCGCAAGCTGCCTCAAAAATCCCGTACCCGCGCGTTTCGGTAGCGAAGATGCGACACCGCTATCCACGCAGGCCTCATCCGCGCCAGATTCTTGTTCGTCGTCGCGGAGGGCGAGCCATTCAGACACGTCCAGTTCGTTTAGCCTGTCGTAAAGCGAAAGCGGGGAATCTATTCCGAAGTGCTTTTTGAGGTTTTCGGGCGTTCCGCTAAAAAGCACCCTGCCCTTGTGTATGACAGTCACAGTATCGAAGTAGTCGAGCTTCGCAAGGTTGTGGATTATGCAGACGAAAGTTTTGCCGCGGCTGTCGCAGAGGTTGCGGAGGAGATCGAGTATGGAATTTTCCGATAGGGGGTCGAGGCCCGAAGTGACCTCGTCGCAACACATCACGGCAGGATCTCCAGCAAGCTCAACACCAAGCCCTATGCGCCTAAGCTGTCCGCCTGAAAGCGACCCCACAAGTTTTTTAGCATGCTCCGCAAGCCCTATCGTTTCGAGTATCTCGCCGAGCCTTTCCTCTCTTTTTTCGGTGGGAACTCCCGCGATTTCAAGGGCTGATCCCACAGCCTCCTCCACCGTAAGCATCGGATGCGCGCAGGTAAACTGCGGCGCAAACCCGACTTTCCCGACAAGCTCATCCGGGGATTTTATTTGTTCTCCGGCGAAAAACGATTTTCCTTCAGCCGGTATTATTTTTAACATGGCTTTTACGAGGGTCGTTTTTCCGCAACCCGACGGCCCTATTACGGCGTTCATTGCGCCGCGCTTAAATGCGACGCTCGCAGAGTATAGAATGGGCTCGGGACTCTCTGATGGGGATACTGTCAGGTTCTGGCAACTTAACATGTACGGTAAAAAAATTAGTATTGATGTTCAGTATTTTTTTAAGCTAAATGGAGACATGAGAAATTTCAAGATTCTAATCGCGGCGGCGGCAACATTTTCGGCAGCGAGCGCGTTTGCGGTTGAAATAGACAACGACGCCATAAAAAACAAGTCCAAGTTCGGGATACTTTTCCCCGACAACACGTCGTATTACGCCAACGCAGACGCGGTGGTATCGGTGTCGCGCCAGAGCTATTATGCCGGCCCCCTTCAAATTACGGAAGTTGTAATAGACATATTGGGCTCGCCGTCGCAAGTCAGGATATACAACGCGCAGATGGCGCAACCCTTAAACGAGGCGGAAAAGCTCGCCCAGTCGAAGCTCCCAGAGAACCTTAAACCTTACGCGAAGATGCCCGACTCCGTCAAGCAGCGCCTGACCGACGCCCAAAGCAACGCCGCCCAGGCAACCTCCGCCCCGCAAATACAAAAAATGTTTCCCGCCACTACAAATTCAAAAACCATAGAGTTTATAGTGCCGTCGGTCGAGGAGCTCGAAGAGTTTTATACGATATTTTCAAACGACTTCATTGGCAACATAACCCCAGAAGACAAGCTGTCGGAAGCGGCAAAAACTTCCCTAAAAAATTCCGCCCCGGGCATAAAAGGCAAACTCTACAAAATTTTGCCTCCGGAAAATATGAAAAATTTGTACGATATATTTAATAAAAAATCGAAAAAATGAGAATAAAGACACTATTTACAATTTTTGCGGCAATAGCCGCACTTTCAGCCTCCGCGCAAACCGGCAGCGAGCCGCAGGCAGGCGACATCGTTCGCCAAGGCAACTCCATATACTATCTGGTAAGGGTTTTCGCTACGCCGGAGCAAAACGCGGCCTTCCAGCGCGATATCGACATTATGCGCCGCCATGCAACTGCCATAGACAAATGCAAACTCCGCATCAAAGAGATAACCGACGCCGAAAAGACCTTTGAGAAAGACCCGAAGAAACTCGAAGCCCTCGCCGCCGACAAAGCCCGCATATCCTCCGCCCTCGACAAGCTCGTAAAGGACTTTTCCACTAACGAGGAGGCAATGAAAAAGCTCTACGGCTTCGTTTCCAACAGGGATTACCGCATCACCTATGATGAATCCAACATTTGCGTGCCCATTACGAAGGAGGAGCTTTCCGAACTAAAATCCAAAGACGGCAAGAAGCTCGACCCGCTAAAAATAATTACCCGCGGCAACACCTCACTTTACATTTTAAAAAATATATCCGGGGCGCGCGCGAACGAAGAGCTGCAAAGAATGCTCGGTTTTTCAATATCGCGCAAGAACGAGATAGACAAACTGCGCACGGAACTCGCCGGAACAGTAGATCCGCAGGCTCAGCTTAAAATAAGCGCAAATATCTCCGCCGCCGAAAAGGCGATGCAGTCAAACGAAGAAAAACTCAGGCAAAAGTACGGCATCGACAAAAATCAAAACTATACGGTGGAGATATCAAAATCCAAAATGTATCTCGTAATCACCCCGGAAGAAGAGCGCGAACTGCGCGCAAAATTCGGCGGAAAATAGCGTTATTTTTTAACAACAAACTTTGCGCGGCGCTTTTATTCCAAGACTGATTTTTAGGAGTCTTGGGAATTCGCCGCGCAATGCGATAGCCTTCCGCATGGGAAGCAAAAAATATTTTAATATTTTTTATAGCACGTCCGCTCTATATGCGCCCCCCCCGTTTGGACTGACTGCCGGCATGCAATGCGCTGAGCGTCTCTGGCGCATAATTGTGTGCATTCAGGGACAAAAGAAGCCGTACCCGCTATCGGGAATTTTCCGCAAAGTTAAAAGATCAGCTTAAAGAATTCCCCAATCGCAACTAAAAACGCCTCCGCACCAAAAGGCTCTTTTACTCGCTGCAAACAACAAAAGCCTACTCTCCGCCAAGCAAATGCTAAGCCTTTATTAACTCGTAAAATTGGCGCATGTCGAAAATTATGTTTTCGAGATTCCGCCTTCTGCCTTTCTTTCCCAATACATCGGATCCCCTGCCAAATATATCGAGCAATACCCTCTTTATAAATTCAGGCGGAAGCGGCTTTATCTCGCCGCTCGATAGGGCGAGATCTACACATTTTGAAAATTTTTCTGATTGCAAATAAACGTATTTTTTAAATCGGGGCTCCCTTTTTAATGCTTCAAGATATAGGCAGTTATAATCAAAAACGTCCATCTTTCTGCCGACCGCGCGCCCCAAAACGTCCATTAGCTCGGCGAGCCTGTTTGACACAAGCAAAAGCGTCTCGCGTAGGGTAGCCGGCAAAGGTACTCCGGGATCAGGGAAAAACCTGTCGCAAAAATAGAGCTTGAAAGTCTCGTAAACCAACTCCCGCTTAGTCTTAAAATAGCGGTATGGAAGGCTTCTGGAAAGATTAAGCGCCTTTGTTATGTCGCCCGTGGACACCGCGTCGACGCCGTTTTTTATCATAAGCACGAACGCGGCCTCCATTATTCTTTCCTTTGTATCTTTCATCTTCCCGATTTTGCCGCAAATATGGCAATCGCGCGGGAAATAGCAACAAAATTACTCAACATTCCCGTATAAATGCCCACTCGGGAAATTTTTTATTTTTGCATTTAATGCATTAGCCTGTTCCAATGAATATCCGCACACGCTTCGATTAGAAAAAAGATAAAAACATTCAGCAAATCTTAGTTTTCGGATTTTGCGTCGCCCCCTGTGAGATAGGCGATTGTTGCGAGGGCGTCCTGCCAGTCGTATTTGGCGGAGACGGCGTCCGCCTGTGCCGATGTGTACGACACTTGGGCGTCCGTGCGTTCGAGAGCCGACACCTTCCCGACGTTAAAGCGCTCCGTGACAAGATCCAAATTCTCCTTAGCGACCTTCTCCGCCGCGAGCGCAACCTCGTATTGCTTTTTCGATTTCTCGAGATTTAAATGCTCCGTAGTCAGCTCCGCATACGCCTTCTGCTCGTACTCCGATATTTGGCTTCTTGCGCTCCTAAGCTCCGAAACAGCCTGCTCTATTGCGTTCATATTTCTGTTTCCGTTAAAAATATTTTGAACCATTTCCGCGCCGCCGGCGATGTTCCAAATGGCGGGCGGAGTGAATGCCATGATATTTGCCTCGGGTATCGATTTTGCCCCCTCCTGAATGCGCCTTACGATGGAGCTTAGCGACAACTCTTCAGTTGTTCGCTTGTCCCAGTCGTCCAGTTCGACAATCGCCATTGCGACATTTTCTCCGCTTCCGCTAACCATGCCCCTGCCGTTGACAGTCATGTAGTTTTTAACGCCGCCGATTTTTTTAATCATATTTTCAAATTTTTTTGTCGCGGCCTCCGTGCGCGAGAGCGATGCGCCCGGCGGAAGCTCAATATCGCACATAATAGTGCCCTTGTCTTCCATAGGGATAAATGAGGATTTCAAGTATCCGAATAGGAAGTAAGACAAACCTACCACTGCACAGAAAATGGCAAATGTAAGAAAAAGCCTTGCGGCGAGGAAGCCGACAATTTTCGTATAAAGATTCCTGCCGCCGTTTATTGCGAAATTCACAGGCTTAAAGAAAAGCTTTTCCGACAGCTCCTCCTTTTTTAATAGGATTGCGCACAGCGCCGGGCTAAGCGTAAGCGCCACAAGCGTCGATATGGGAAGGGCTATGCACATTGTCACTGCAAATTGCGTGTAAATTTCGCCTACCATTCCCCCGTAAAAAGCCAACGGCACGTAGCAGGCGATTGTCACGAGAGTCGTTGCAATTACAGCGCCCGTTATCTGCTTCATAGATTTAATGCTCGCCGTCTTTGCATCTACTCTCTCGCGCAGCATGACCGACTGGCAGTTTTCGACAACGACAATAGCGTCGTCAACCAAAGAGCCAATAACCAATATAAGCCCGAACATCGTCAGCAAATTTATGCTGTACCCAAGCGCGTACATCGCTGTAAATGTGCCCACGAGGGAAATCGGGATTGCGACAGCGGGGATAAGAGTCGCGCGCCAGTCTTGAAGGAATAGATACGTTATCAGAACTACGAGAACAAGCGCAGAAATGAGGGTGACGACAATTTCCCGCATTGAAATTTCTATAAATTTTGTCGGATCGTACGCAATCTCCCACGATACGCCCTCAGGAAAATTTCTCGATAGCCTCTCGAGCTCCTTTTAGACTGCGTTTACCGTATTGAGCGCGTTGGCGTCAGTAGTTTTGAATACGCCGAGGCCGACGGACTCTTGCCGTTAAAACTGCAGCTTGCGCCGTACGAGTCCGCCCCAAGCTCAATTCGCGCGATATCTTTTAGGCGCACGATATTTCCGTCGTCGTCATTTTTGACGATGATATTTTCAAATTCTTCGGCGGTTTTTAATCTCCCCTTGATATCGACTTTAAATTGCAGGAAGTCGTTTCCGCCCTCGGCGCCGACTAGCCCTGCGGCAGCCTGCAAATTCTGGCTTTCCACGGCGTTTTTTATGTCGTCGGTGGAAATGCCGAGCCCGCCCATTCGTATGGGGTCCGTCCAGATGCGCATAGAAAATGTTTTGCCGCCGAATGCGTCGGCCGCGGAAACGCCGTCTATGCGGCTGATTGCATCGGCGATGGTGGTCGAGGCATAATTGTTCAACTCAAGATCGGACATGTGCGCCCCGTCCGTCATTAGCTGAAACATTGCAAGCAAGTCGCCTGTGCGCTTGCGCACTTCAATACCAGTCCGCTGGACTTCGCTCGGCAGTTTTGCCTCGGAGCGCTTGACGGCGTTTTGCACTTCGACCATTGCGATGTCGGAATCTGTCCCCGTCCTAAAAACAAGCGAGCACGAGTATGTGCCGGTATTTGAGCACTCGGAATCAAAGTAAAGTAGATTTTCGATTCCGTTTAAATTAGCCTCTATGACAAGAGCCACAGTATCCTTTAAAACTTCAGCGCTCGCGCCACTGTAAGTTGCCTGTACGCGGATTTGCGGCGGCGATATTTCCGGATAGTCCGCAACAGGCAGCTTGAATATGGTAAGCGCGCCCGTAATGACGAGCAGCAAACTTATGACCGCCGCAAAACGCGGGTGCTCTATAAAAAATTTTGAAAACATGGCGCGCCTATTTTACAATGTCTACTTTTACATTTTCGATGACCTTGTGCACGCCGTCACTCACGACGCGCTCGCCTGCTTTAAGGCCCGAATTTACGAACTGCCTCCCGCCGTCCATGCGACCGAGGGATACGTTCCTGCGTTTAGGGACGTTGTTGTCGTCGAGTACAAACACATAGGGGGAATCTTCGTCATACATGAGTGCGGTGCTTGGTATGACCACTTTTTCAACCCCCCTTTTTGTTTCCAAGATAAACCGCAACTGTATTGTTTGGCAGCAGCCTCGACTTTGAATTTTTAAATTTTGCAAAAAACCTGGATAGTGTCAGTGGCTTTAACCGCCTCGTTGTTGACAAACTCGATGGCGCCCTCCTCGTCGAAAAAAGAATTATCCGCCATTTTTATCCTTACGGTGCAGTTTTTTTTTCAGGCCCTCGATGTCCGAGAAATTATTTAGAAAATCTCGCGTGCTCATTGAAAATTTAACCCTTATGGGGTCGAGCTGAATGATGGTCACCAAAATTCCGGAAGACGGCGTAATATAATTTCCCTCGGTGTAATTGGTAAGCCCTATTACACCTGATATGGGGGAATAAATGCGGCAGTGCTTGTAGTCGTCCTCGGAAAGTATGAACTCCGCCTTGGCGCCGAGCAAAGAGGCTTGGTACGACTTATATTGGCTTAGTGCGCTTTCCATTTCGTCTTTTGTGGAGACACCTTTCTTATACAGTTGGTCAATGCGCTCGTAATCGTTTTTTGCATATATGAACTTAGCTTCATATTCTGCAATTTTTGCCTGGTCCATTTTCATGGTGGCGTCGTAGCGCGTGTCGTCAAAAACATACAATAGCTGGCTTGACAAAATCGCCGTCTTTGAATCCGATTTTTGTGAGGTCTGCGGAAATTTTCGAAGTGATGTCAACCGACGAAATAGGGACTACCCTGCCCGTGTATCTATACTCCGCAAGCTCATATTCTGTCGTCGCCTCGCAGACTGGAACGGAAATTCTTGGAGCGCCTGCTTCAGAGGGCGGCTGCTGCGGAGCGGCCGAAAGGGGCGAAACGAGAAATGCCGCAATTGAGATATGTAAAGCGATATTTTTGATGGATTGCTTCATACGAGTTCTTTTTCGAGATTTATTTGAAGAGAGCGCAATAGGTTTGCGAGGGCGATAGAGTCTTCTCGCGGGAGGTTGCCTATTGCTTTAAAAAAGTAGTCTATTTCAATCTGCCTTATTTTAGATTCAAGAAGCTCTAATTTTTTTGTTTTGGAAAGAATGATGTTTCTGGAATCGCAAGTTGAGCGGGATTTGCATATAAAGCCGTGGCGGACAAGCCGTGCGACGGATTGGGAAGCGAGACTTTTTGAAATTTTGAATGTTTTTATAAGATCTTTAAGCATAATATCGCCCTCCGCCTCCGCGAGAAAACGCAGTATTTCAATTTGCCCGACGCTTAACCCGTAAAGGCGGTGGTTATCTTTGTGCGCTACAAATCTTCTCATTTTTTCCGCGCACGCATTAAGAAGCCTGCAAACTTCTTTCGCCTGTTCACTGTTATTTTTTTTATTCATATAATAATTGTAATAGCCAAAGATGATTAAAAAAGTCTATGGGCAAGAAAGTTTACGGGA
>ENA-UONV01000873-UONV01000873.1-human-gut-metagenome-genome-assembly--contig:-CS4-NODE-873-length-30675-cov-20.530601_pt1 | contig 30675 bp, 32 predicted proteins | sample MGYA00242461_ERZ724008 | MGnify/ENA metagenome assembly ERZ724008 | reverse complement strand
CGGCTGAAAATAATTTACTGCGCCGCGCCCGCTCTGCAAGCGGGCGCGGCGCATTTGCGTAAACCTGCGCATTTGCGCGAACCAATAGGCGCATTTTTAAAAATAAACAGGCGCATTTTAATGTGAAAAACTCGCGTTTGAGGCGCAAAGCGCGCGTTTTTCGTTTGTAGGTATAGGCAAAACCTATAACCGACAATAGACGGAATGTTATTCCGTCTTTTTCTTTTGTGCCGAAAAACACTTGTAACGGTCGCGCGCGTGTGTTAAAATGATTATATGAAAATTACGGACATACTTGACGGCAAGAGGGCGGTGCTGTCATTTGAAGTTTTTCCGCCCAAGACGGGCGACGCTTTCGAGGGCGTCGTTAAGGCGGTTGACGAAATAGCTTCGCTTTCGCCCGATTTCATAAGCGTAACCTACGGCGCGGGCGGCGGCACTTCCAACTATACCGTGAGCATAGCCGAACACGTAAAGAGCAAGTTCGGCGTAACTCCGCTCGCTCACCTTTCGTGCATATCGTCCAACAGAGCGGACGTGCATGAAAAATTGCGCCTTCTGCGCGAAATGGGCGTGGAAAATATTCTCGCTCTTCGCGGCGATCTGCCCGCAGGCTTTGAAGGCGGACTTGACTACGAATACGCCTATCAGCTCGTCGAAGAAATTTCTTCTTTCGGCGGCTTCTGCATAGGCGGCGCGTGCTATCCCGAGGGACACCCCGAAAGCAGCACGCTCTTTTCGGATATAGAGCACCTCAAAACCAAGGTGGACGCGGGCTGTTCTTTCCTCACCACGCAGATGTTTTTCGATAACGACGTCTTCTATTCTTTCATGTCAAAAGTGAGGGACGCGGGCATATATGTGCCTGTCATTGCGGGAATTATGCCCGTTACCAACGCAAAACAGATAAAGAGGATGATGTCCCTTTCGGGCGGTTCTTTGCCCACGCGTTTCAGGCGCATAATAGACCGCTTCGGCGACAATCCCGAAGCCATGGCGCAGGCAGGCATAGCTTACGCCACGGAGCAGATAATAGATTTATACGCCAACGGCGTAAAGGCGGTTCACGTCTATTCCATGAATAAACCCGCAGTTGCCGCGGCTATAAAGGCAAATCTTTCGCACATAATATGAATGTTTTTACGGGCAGACTGACTGAAATAAACAGGCGCGAAGCCTTATATTACCTCGGTTGCGGCGCGACCGCCGTGCAGCCTGAAGAGGTGCAATCGCTATTCGACGAGTGCGAAGCATTAGTCCTCGGAGCGCAGGATTTAAAGGCGGTCTACTCGGTATACGACATAAATTTCGGCGAAAAGCTCGACCTCGGCTTTACCCGAACGGACAGCCGCGACCTTGCAAAGTACCTTTGCGGCTGCAACAAAATCGCACTCTTTGCCGCGACTGCCGGGGCGGGCATAGACAGGCTTATAGCGCGCTATACGCGCATTTCCCCCGCACGGGCGGCGGCGGTGCAGGCTCTGGGCGCGGCTTTAATCGAGGGTTGGTGCGACAGAGTGCATGAGCGCATAATCGAGCTGCACGGCGGCAAAAAAGCGCGCTTTTCGTGCGGCTTCGGCGATCTGCCGCTATCCATGCAGAAGGACATTTTTTCCGCGCTTTCGGTTACGCGCGCGATAGGCGTAACGCTTTCGGATGATTATTTTATGGTGCCGACCAAATCGGTAACCGCAATGGTGGGTATACCCGTATGAAATTCAGACAAAAACTTGCAAATTCCATAATAATTTTAGACGGCGCGATGGGTACGCAGCTTCAGAGCCTCGGTCTGCCCCTCGGCACGCTGCCCGAAAGCTGGAACTTAACCCGCCCCGAAGAGGTGGAAAAAGTTCACCTCGGCTACCTTGAAGCGGGCGCGGACGTCATATATGCAAACACATTCGGCGCAAATGTATTCAAGTTCGGCGACGACACTGAAAAAGTGGTGCAGGCGGGCGTAAAATGCGCCCTGCGCGCGGCGGAAAAGTTCAAAAATAAATTTGTCGCGCTCGATGTTGGCTCTTTGGGCAAGCTGTTAAAACCGCTCGGACCGCTCTCCTTCGAGGAAGCCGTCTTTGCGTTCAAAACCACGATAAAGGCGGGCGCGGACGCGGGCGCCGACCTCATAGCCATAGAGACGATGAACGACGTCTACGAGCTTAAGGCGGCAATAATCGCTGCAAAGGAAACCTGCTCTCTGCCGATAATCGCCACGCTCGTGTTCGGCGCGGACGGAAAGACCATGACTGGCACTTCGCCCGAAGCCGCCGCCGCGCTTGCGGAAGGTCTGGGCGTCGACGCGATAGGGCTGAATTGCTCGCTCGCTCCCGCGCAGATGACAGAAGTCGTGCAGAGATTTTTAAAGGTAAGCTCCCTCCCCGTAGTCGTAAAACCCAACGCGGGACTGCCTTACGAAGAGGACGGAAAAACGCTCTATTCCCTCGGCGCGGAGCAGTTCGCCGAGGATATGCAAAAGCTCGTTTCCCTCGGCGCGAGGGTGGTGGGCGGTTGCTGCGGCACTACTCCCGAATATATAAAACTCTTGTCGGAGCGCGTTAAAGACGCAGTTCCCGCGCCGATCGGGCGCAAAAACCTCACGGTGGTAAGTTCGTACACGCAGGCGCGTTGCTTCGGCAATATCCCCGTGCTAATAGGCGAAAGAATAAACCCCACGGGCAAAAAACGCCTCAAAGAGGCGCTGCGCTCTGGCGATATGGCGTATATCCTCGGCGAGGCGGTCATGCAGACCGATTGCGGCGCGCATATCCTCGACGTAAACGTCGGACTGCCTGAAATTAACGAACCAGAAATGCTTGCCAAAGCGGTGTGCGAAATACAGGCGGTTACCGACCTGCCCCTGCAGATAGATACATCCGACCCCGTCGCCATGGAGAAGGCTATGCGCCTTTATAACGGCAAGCCGCTCGTCAATTCGGTCAACGGCAAAAAGGAGGTTATGGACGCCATATTCCCCCTCGTAAAGAAGTACGGCGGCGTTGTAATTGCGCTCACGCTGGACGAAAACGGCGTTCCGCCCCAAGCGCAGGGCAGAATTGAAATTGCAAAAAAGATTATAGCCGAGGCGAAAAAATACGGCATAGGCAAAAACGAGCTTATTTTCGACACTCTCGCCATGGCGGTCTCCGCTGACGGCGGAGCGGCGAACGCCGCGCTCGACGCTCTCGATTATATAAGGCACAAGCTCGGCTGCAACACCTCTCTCGGCGTTTCAAACATCTCTTTCGGACTGCCCAAGAGGGATTTCATAAATTCCGCGTTCTTCGCAATGGCTCTCGCGCGCGGACTTTCTGCGGCAATAATCAATCCCTCCTCGCAGGAGATGATAAAAACTTATAAAAGTTTCCTCGCCCTCTCGCAAAAGGACGAAAACTGCATGGGCTATATCGCATACGCTTCTTCCGTAAACGCGGGCGAAATAACCGTCGGCGACAAAAAGCAGGTTCAGAGCGGCGAAGTCGGGCTCAAAGGCGCGATTGTAAAGGGACTTAAGGCGCGCGCCGCGGAGGAGGCGGAGGCGCTTTTAAAGGACAACGCGCCCCTCGATGTCATAAACGGACACATAATTCCCGCGCTCAACGAAGTGGGCGACGGGTTTGAAAAAAAGACGCTCTTTCTGCCCCAGCTTCTCATGAGTGCGGAGGCGGCTTCGGCGGCTTTCGACGTGATAAAGAGCAGGTTTTCGGGCGGGGCGCAGTCCAAAAATCTCAAAATAGTCGTCGCCACGGTCAAGGGCGACATTCACGACATAGGCAAAAACATAGTCAAAACTCTTCTCATAAATTACGGCTTCACGGTGTACGATCTGGGGCGCGACGTCGACCCCCGCGCCGTAGCGGACGCCGTAAAGGCGCACGGCGCGAAGCTGTGCGGACTTTCCGCGCTCATGACGACGACCGTGCGCTCGATGGCGCAAACGATAGAACTTTTAAGGGCGGAGTGCCCCGGCGTTAAAATTGCGGCTGGCGGAGCGGTGATGAACGAGGAATATGCCGCGGCTATCGGCGCGGACAGGTACTGCGCGGACGCCATGGCTACCGTGCGCTACGCCGAAGAGATAGAAGCGCTTTTATAAGCGCGGAACGGGCAATGGCTGTAATCTTAGTAATGCTGTGCGCAAATAATGCGCCCCGCGGCACGCCGCGGGGCGCATATTTTTATTTTGCTGTTGACTTGAGTGCCAAACGGTAGTATAATTATATGAGTAAATACATTATCACACGGCGGACGCGCGTCCGCCTTACGGAGCTTAAATGAGCAAACCCCGAGTATTATTCCCCTATACCGAAGCGGGATTGGGACACATAATGCCGATGAACAGCATTGCGGACGAATTTGAAAGGCTGTACGGCGACAAAGTAGAATGCGTGCGTTCCAATTTCTTTACCGAAACGGGGAATAAAGACCTCATAAAATACGAAAAACACCTTTCCGACAGCGTGGTCAAGTACAATAAAAATCCCTGCATGGGCTTTTTCGCCACTTTCAACATGGATTTCTGGGGTACAACCATTTCAAGCTGGGGCGCGGTGGTCTTTATAGAAGAAAACGCAGCGGAAGAGGGGCTTAAGCATATGCAGGAGCTTAACGCCGACCTCGTCGTCAGCACTCACTGGGCGACAAATTACTACGCCATGCACCTTAAAAACAGACCGCTTACGGCCATGTATTGCCCCGACGCAAAGATAAACACGCTCTTCCGCTATCCCTGCGACCTTATGCTCGCATCCATGCCCACGGGCTACAGCCGCGCGCGCAAACTGCACTTTATCAGGTTCAACGAAAACAATATAAAGCAAGTTCCCTTCCTCATAAGAAAAGAGGCGTTCTCCGTCTCACGCGACAAGCGCGAAAACAGGCGGCTTCTGGGGCTTGACGAAGATAAATTCACCGTCGTTCTTGCAGAGGGCGGCTACGGCGTGGGTAAAATCAGGGAGATGACGGAAAAACTTCTCGAACGCGACCTGCCCATAAACCTCGTTCCCGTCTGCGGCAGAAACAGAGAGCTTTACGAATATTTTTTAACCCTCTCTGGCAAGGGCAAAACGCTCTTCCGTCCCTACGGTCTGGCGGACAATATGCTGGAAATAATCGCCTCCGCCGACATAACCTGCGGCAAGAGCGGCGCTTCCATGATGGCGGAACCCTGCTTTTTCGGCGTGCCTCAGATGATAACCCACTACGCGACTGACATAGAGAGGTGGATAGGCAAGTACTACATAAAGACTGTCGGCAGCGCCATTAAAATTTTCAATATTGACAAGGCTGTGGACAAAGTCGAAGAGTTCGTAAACAATCCCGAGCTTCTGGAGCCTTACAAAAAAGCCGCCGAAAGCCAGCGCTCCAATTACGGTGCGGAAAAGTGCGCAAGGTACATCTTCGGTCTGCTCTGCACCCGCTTCCCCGAGCTTAAGGACGGAAGCGAGCTGTACTGACGGGCGTATTTATAAAAAATGTCTTATAAAGCGCGGCGGAGCGCAATTTTGCGCTCCGCCGCAAAAAATTTTGTGTAATAACTGTGTAATATGCGGCTAATTTGGGTGAATGAAGGCGCTTGTTTAGGTAAACGCTTTACTTTTTCGCCCTCCGCGTGATAAAATGATTAAAATTGCGCGGAACGCTCCGCGCACCCCGTAGAGAAAAATATGGAAGGAAAAAAGATTTTATATTCGGCTGTTCAGCCTACCAATAAACTGACGCTCGGCAACTATATCGGCGCAATAAAGAACTGGTGCGCCCTTCAGAACGAGTATGACTGCATTTTCGCGATTGCCAACATGCACGCCATAACCGTAAGACAGAACCCCGCAGATTTAAGGCGCAATACCCTTGAACTTCTCGCGCTGTACATTGCCTGCGGCATCGACCCGGAAAAGTGCGTACTTTACCTTCAGTCGCACGTCAGCGCGCATGCCGAGCTTGCGTGGGTGCTGAACACCTTCACCTACGTCGGCGAAATGGAACGCATGACGCAGTTTAAGGATAAATCTTCTAAACACGCAGACAATATTAATATGGGGCTTATGGATTACCCCGTTCTTATGGCGGCGGACATACTTTTGTACCGCGCGGACGTCGTCCCCGTTGGTGTGGATCAGCGTCAGCACCTCGAAATCGCGCGCGACATAGCAATAAGGTTCAACAATATCTATTCGCCCACTTTCACCGTCCCCGAGGGAGTATATACGAAGATGGGCGCGAAAATCAACGACCTTCTCGACCCTTCAAAGAAGATGAGCAAATCTTCCGAAAATGCCAACGGCACGGTTTTCCTTTCGGACGATAAGGATACGATAATGCGCAAATTCAGGCGCGCCGTTACGGACAGTTTTGCGGAGGTGAAATACGACCCCGAAAACAGACCGGGCGTAAGCAATCTCATATCAATTTACTGCGTATTTACGGGAAAGAGCGTGGAAGAGTGCGAAAGGCAGTTTGCAGGCTGCGGCTACGGTGACTTCAAGACGGCTGTAGGCGAAGCGGTAGCCGAAAAGCTCGCGCCCATTCAGGCAGAGCAGGCAAGGCTGCTCGCAGACAAGGCATACCTCGACGACATTTTAAAAAAGGGTGCTGAACGCGCTTCGGCTATAGCGGGAAGAACGCTCGCCAAAGTGTATAAAAAGATAGGTTTCTATCAGCTTTGATTTATTAACCGCTCACGCGGCGGCGCAAGGCGCGCGTCGGAAATAATATTTAACGCGCCGCTCAAAATATGTTTGGTTACATTCATCCCGAAAGACCGCACATGTTCATAAAGGACGAGATGCTGTACAAGGCTCTCTATTGCGGCATGTGCAAGTCAATAAAGCAGGGCAGCGGTCAGGTGGCGCGCACGGCGCTCACTTACGACATGGCTTTTATGTCCGCGCTCATGCACAACCTCGCCGCAAAGGACGTAAAGGTGGAAAAGCGCAGGTGCGCCCTTCATCCCCTTAAAAAAAGATACATGGCGCGCGAGGACGATATATCAATTCTCCTGGGCTGTATCAACAGCTGTCTCGCATATTATAAACTGTTGGACGACAAGCTCGACGGCGACAAGAAGGGCATGTTTGCTTTTTTGTATAAAAAGGGCTATAAGCGCACGCTGAAAAAACACCCGAAAGCGGCGGAAATAATTTCTTCGAGCATGGAAAGCCAGCGCGCCCTCGAAGAGAGGGGCTGTTCGGTCATAGACGAAGCTTGCGAACCTACGGCTCAGATGATGGCAAGGCTTTCGGACTACGTCCTTGGCGACAGGGCGGACGAACACACCTTTGCGCTGTGCTACGATATAGGCAAATGGGTTTACCTCGCGGACGCGTTCGACGATTACGATAAGGATGTGAAGAAAGGCAGGTACAACGTTCTCAACAGGGCGTTCGGCTGCGCGACGAAGAGCGAGGCGGTCGGAAAGAACGCGGATGAGATTAACTTTCTGTTCAATTCGCTGTTCGCCGACATGAGAATTCATCTCTCTTCGGTAAAGTTCGGCTTTAATCACGACCTTACCGACAACATAATTTTATTGGGAATACCCACAAGGACGCGTCTGCTTGTTTACGGCAGGTGCGGAACGGGTAAAAAGGAAGTAAAAAATGAACAAACGCAATCTTGAACTTTTAGGTCTGACCGAAGGTGCCACCGCCGAGGAAATAGAGGCGGCGTATGCTTCATTGCGCGAAAAATATCTCGAAGACAGATTTCTCGACGGCGAGGCGGGCAACAACGCCGCGCGCATGCTTACTAAAATCGAAACGGCTCACAGCGAACTGCTCGCAGAGCTTGCCGAAGCCGATAAGGACGTGTCCGAGGACGCGGGCAAGGCATACACGCGCGTCGAGGAACTTATAAAGAACGGAGACATTGACGAAGCTCAGCGCGTTCTCGACGCTTTCAACGAGCGCAACGCGCAGTGGCACTATCTTCAGAGCGTTGTTTTCTATCGCAAAAATTGGGTTAACGAGAGCAAGAAACAGCTCGAAATCGCCATGCACCTCGACGCTTCCAACGAAAAGTACAAAGAGGCGTACAAAAAGCTCAACGATAAAATCGCCTACGACATTCAGCGCAACGCTTCGCAGGGCGGCAATCAGAGCGCATACCGCGGTCAGGATATGAACGGCGCGCAGGATAACCAGATGGGCGGAAATTTCTGCTCGGACTGCATCACCTGCTGCTATATCAATATGTGCATCAACTGTCTTTGCAATATGTGCTGCAACGGATAAAATATGTCCAAAAACCGCAATACAAAATCATTTGAAATAGCGTTGTCGGCAGTCTCGTGCGCGCTGGCGGTAATATTTCTGCTTCTCGGCACGTTCACCCGCTTCATGCTCGCAACGGGCTACATAATGGCTCAGGTCAGCCTTATGCTGCCGCTTGCTAAGAACTTCTATTCGGGCGACGTAATGGCTTACTTCGGCACCTGCATTCTCACAATCCTGCTCGGCGCAATCGGGCAGGTGTGGTTGCTCGTGCCTTTTATCATGTTCTTCGGACTTCACCCGCTTGCCAATGCCTTGCAACTTCGCTTCAACATAAACAGGTGGATTGCTTATGCCGTAAAGGCGGTCTGGTTCGATTTTACGCTGTGGGTAATGTACATACTCGTTTTCGGCTCTTCGATAGGCAACGCAGAACTTGAAATTTACAGAATAGTTAACGACTATATTCTGTTGTTTATATTCGTTGGCGGAACGATAGTTTTCCTTTTGTATGACTATGTCATGTTCAACTGTCAGAAGTGGATAACCTCGTTCGTCTGCCGCATCAGAAAGTGATTATGCAAAAAAATGAAATTTATCAGGGCGTCGTAAAAACTCTCGGCAGCGAGGGCGAAGGCGTCATAGATCTTGAAAACGCAAGGGCGTTCGTGCCGGGGTGTCTCGGCGGGGAAGAGGTAACTTTCAAAGCGCTCAAGGTAAAGGGCGACGTAATCTACGGCAAGATAGAAAGCGTCGTGACGCCCTCGCCCGACAGGGTCGCGCCGAGGTGCGGCGTTTATTCCAAGTGCGGCGGTTGCCAGCTTCAGCACATGGACTACGGCGCGCAGCTCGCTTTCAAAAAGCAACTCGTGTCAAATTGCTTAAGGAAGCTCGGCGGCATAGATTTTCCCGTGTCGGACGCCGTGCCAAGCCCCGAAATTTTCGGTTACAGAAACAAGCTTTCCATGCCCGTCGGCAACGATGCGGACGGCAATCCGATAGTCGGTCCTTACGCGCCACGCTCGCACAGAATAGTGTCGGTGGATAACTGCGTTCTTCAGCGCGGCTGGTGTTCAACACTCATTTCCTGCCTTAAACTGTTCATGAGCCGTTCGGGTTATAAGGGCTACGACGACGCGACGCGCAAGGGGGATATAAGGTACATAGTCTGCCGTCAGCTTCAGGATAAGCATATAATAACGGTTGTTGCGGCAAGGCGCATAAAGCTGGACGCCTTTGCGGAAATTCTCGACAGGGAATTTACCAATTTCACCCTTCTTCTCAACGTCAATTCGGGTACGGGCAACGTCATATTTTCGGATAAATGGTCAGTATGCCGCGGACAGGGCTTTTTCGAGGGCGAAGACCTCGGCATAAAGTTCCGCGCGGGCGCAAACACCTTTTTGCAGATTAACGACGGGGTGCGCACCGCGCTCTATTCGGCAATAGCAAATGAGGTCTGCTCGCCGAACGCAGTCGCCATAGATTTATACAGCGGAGGCGGCATGCTCACAGCCATGCTCGCGCGCGGCTGTAAGTCGGCTTACGGCATAGAAGTCGTCAAAGAGGCGGTAGTATGTGCCGACGAACTTAAAGAAATGAACGACTTGCAGGATAAAATGTTTAATATCTGCGGCACGGTTGAGGACAATATAGATAAGGTGCTTTCGGATACCGAAGGGTACGAAAGGGTGATTGTCTGCGATCCGCCACGAAAGGGCATGCAGCGTTCCGTCGTGCGCGCGATCATAGACAGCGGCGCGGAAAAAGTCGTGCTTGTTTCGTGCAATCCCGCAACTCTCGCCAGGGATCTGGGCTTGCTGTGCGGCACTCTTAAGGAGGACGGCGCAAACATAATCCGTTCGGACGGCGACGGCGCGTACCGCATAGTCAGCGTTACGCCGTACGACATGTTCCCCCAGACAAAACACGTTGAAACTCTAATTTGTCTCGAACGGAAATAATGCAAAGCCGCCGACCATAGAAAAAAAGGGCTCCCCGAAGGAAGCCCCTTTGAAATGTTCATTGTGCGGACATGGCTGCAACGATATACTCCGCATAGCGCCTTGCAGAGTTGATTTTTGTCACACGCTCGAACGTGCCGAAAAAAGCGTTAGAATTGACCTCGCCCATCAGCTGTTATCCGCGGGCTGATTTATTGTCGTTCTGTTCCGATGAAGCAGGCGCGTCATTCGATTGTGGTTTCTGCCAGGATCCTGATCTCCACCAGCGAGATCCCCGACCCGCCGCCAGCGCCGTCGCTTTCATAATCATACAAAATGACGGAAACGGGAAGACTGATCCCCATGGGCGGGGCGACATCCGGAACGTTCATCCCAAAATACTCCCTTACGCCGTTCCAGGAAGTCGCAAAACTTGCGTTGCCGCTCCAATTTTCGCCCGACAGCATTTCGCTCGACAGCACCGTTCCGTCCCGACCCGGGGAAGTATCGGTGCACATATAGCGATATTCCTTGCCGTCGGGGGCAGAAAAGACCACTTCGACCTCATCGCTCTTACTCCCCACGGCGACCGTCGCGCCCTCCAACCCGGCATAGATGCCGCGCTCCTGCACGACGGTATCGATATATGCCATGAACGCTTCGGGGCTTGCCTTGTCCTCTTCCTGCAAACCTCCGAGAATATCGTAGTTATCGCATTGATTGGTGAAGTCCCAATCGATCTCGTCAAAATACTTTTCGATCAGATCGCCGACGGGAGTTTCCGACTCCCCGTCGGCATATCCCGCACCCGTCTGCCCGTCCCAATCGACGGGCATGGTTTTCCCCGTGAACGTGACCGTCTTACCATACAAAGGGGTACTGACTAATCTCCCTCCCCCGCATCCGACGGATAACAGCAACATGGAAGAAAGCATCAACGTGCCGATGGCGGTAATTACAACTTTTTTCATACATGCCCTCCTTATCCGCCCTCTCCTTCCGAGAAGGCAACCTGATATTAGGCACATTATAACATACATCGCACGGTTTGTCAATTTTTTTATGGTTTCACCCTTTGAAAACGGGCGTTTTTGAGACCTTTTGTAGTCTTGTGCCATATCGAGACGCTCGTTGTGCTGAACAGAAAATAAGAGTAATAATAAGCAATCTAAGGTCAAAAATTTGGGTTTTTGACCTTTTTTAATACAAAATAATTTGCCGCGAACGTCGGCGGAAGTTGTAAAAAAGATTAACTCGTTTTATATGTGAAAAGCGGTGCGGGGCGCGCGCAACTCGCGCGCCCCGCACCGAAAAAAGCATAATATAAATTTTTATAATAAAAATAAATAACTTTAACGGGCAACATATTGCGAACAGCTATTGAAGTTGTCCGTTTTTTTTGTTATAATTAATCAAAATGAATTATTGTTCGGGAAAATTATATGATTGAAACATCAAGACTGATACTTCGTCCGTTCAGGAAAGAGGACGCCGCCGACGTTTACGAATATCTCAGAGAGCCTAGCGTTCATTGCTTTGCCTGCATGAAACTCAACAGCGTGCATGAAGCCGAAAATTTGATAAAAAAGCGTTTGGGCGGGGACGAGGTGTGCTTTGCAATCTTTCTGAAGTCGGAAGGCAAGGTGATAGGCGAAGTTGAAGCCGTGTCCGAGGCGACCAATCCCGAAGAAGATAATCCGATAAATGACACTTTCAGCCCGTGCTGGATGTTGAATGAACGTTATCAGGGCAAAGGTTATGCGTTCGAGGCGGTCAGCGCGTTCTATAATTATCTGTTCGGGGAAAAGGGCGCAAGGCGCATATACGCCTATACCGAAGATTACAACTTTTCCTCGCAGCGACTGTGCGAAAGGCTGGGCATGCGCCGCGAGGGCGAGTTCATGGAATTCGTGTCCTTCGTCAACGAGGAGGACGGCTCGCCGATATACGAAAATACCGTTCAGTACGCCATATTGCGCCGCGAATGGCTGGATATGCACAAGTAATTTGTCGGCAGAATTGCGCTTTAATCCGGTTTGCAAACAAAAAAATACATTTGGGATGAAATTATTCGGTCTGCGGGAATGAAAGAGGGAAAATAAGACAATGCTTAAAAATTTATTTGCAAAATATGCCAGAGCCGTGTCTGACGAGGCGCGCAGGGCAGAACTTTACAAAAAGTTCATAAAAAGATTTATATGGATGGCGGCGTTTTGCGTTCTGTTCATAGCAATAGTCGTTGAAGCCCTGATGTTTGATCCTATAACCGACCCGACGCTTTTCAATATCGCCGTCGCGATATTTTTAATAACTATGTTGTTGTGGCTCATATCTGCCGTCGGATGGATTATATGCGCAATAAAATTCCGCCTTGCTTACCGCGCAATACTCTCGTCGCCGCCTTCCGCCGACGAAATGCCCGAAGTTGTAACCTATCGCGAAAAGGTAAGGGACGCAAGCAGACTTTCCGGACCCGTCATAGCGGGAATAGTCTTGCTTATCGCAGGCGCTGTGTTTATGTTTGCGGCAATAATTTACGATGTCGCAACCAACCCCGAAAGCGAAGAGCCTGGGCTGCTGACAAACATATCTGTCTGCGTATTCGCCGTATGCCTGCTTGTTTGTTTACTGACGGTTATATTTTCTGTGTATAAAAAGACGGCGGAGGGAAAGACGGCTGAGCAGCAGACCGAAAGCGAGAGTGCCGCAATCGACGCGGCGCAGGGCAGGGAGCACAAATATTCTCTGCGTGCAGATAAAAATGCTCAGTCATACCGCTATCTCTTTCCCGACGAAAATCTTCAAAAAGAGGCGGAAAATACCCGCGCAAAGATGAATAAAGTTGCGCTTATCGCCGTCAGCGTTTCAGCGGTTGCCGCGCTGATAGTGTGCGGCGTTCTGTTTCTGCCGTTCATATGCGGTTTTGAATGGTTCGGTTATAGCATACCTATAATTTTTGCAGCCATTACGGCAGCGGCAATAATAGCTTCGCTGCCCTACGCCCGCAGACTTTCAAAACTCGAAAAATTACAAAAAGTGCAGCTTGAACAAGACCCCGCGCTCGAACTCAACCTGCGCGTCTATCGCATATACGAGCAATATTTCAAGGGTAAGGGCAGGGCAATTTATTTGTTTTATGCCGCTTCTATTGTATTATCTTTTGTGTTTGCCGCTCTTTTCCCCGATAAAATAGTATCGGGTGCGGCGGTAATTCTTATTTACATAGGCATAATAATCAATTATGTATTTATGTCGCAAATGAGAAAGAAGTGCCTGCCGATTGAACGGGAGATAGACGCCCGCTCGGGCGAGGGCGCAGGTTGCGATTGTCTGCAGAACGAAGGGACGAGCCTCGTTAATCAATCGGAAAATATTGCAGAAGACAACTCAGCCGAATGCAAGGACGACGGCGCGCAAGACGACAAAGCCGAAAAATAAAAAGCGCGCCGCGCGGAGGATTTATATGGAAAAAGAGCAGGCTGCTGAAAAACTGCCGTATTGGCAGCGCCTTGACGACGACGAAAAAAAGTTCGTAACGGAAAGGGCAGTTATTAAAAATTTTGAAAAAGGCGAAATGGTTCACGGTTACGGCAGTTCCTGCCTGGGTACGGCGCTCGTGCTAAAAGGCGAGCTGCGCGTATTCATACTTTCGGAGGACGGCAGGGAAATAACTTTGTTCCGCCTTGGCGAGGGTTCGTCCTGCGTGCTTTCCGCCTCGTGCATAATAAAGCAGATAACCTTTCAGACCAACATGATTGCCGAAAGCGACTGTACGCTGTTCATTCTGCCCTCCTCGGCGTTCGATAAACTTTCCGAACAGAACATTTATGTAAAATGCTTTCTCTACGAGGTCGCCGCGGAGCGGTTCTCTTCCGTAATGTGGACAATGCAGCAGATTTTATTCCTCAGAATGGACAAAAGGCTGGCGGGCTTTCTCCTTTCCGAGTACGAAAAGAGCGGCAAAACAATAAAGATGACGCACGAGCAGATTGCCGTAAACATAGGCTCTGCGCGCGAGGTTGTCGCCCGCATGCTAAAAAGATTTGAAGTCGAAGGGCTCGTTTCGCTCGGCAGGGGCTCGGTAATTATCAAGGACGTAGCCGCCCTTAAAAAAATTTAAAAAACTTTTGCGTTAAGTAACTAAGTTACAGAAAAGCGTGTTTTTTCCTTGCTATAATAGTGGTGTAAAAAGCAAAAAGGAGAACACAAAAATGTCAGAACTCAAAATAAACAAAGAAAACTTCGAACAGCAGGTACTTAAATCGGAAATACCCGTCCTTCTGGACTTCTGGGCGCCCTGGTGCGGACCTTGCCGCATGCTCTCTCCCGTAATCGAAGAGATTGCAAAGGATTACGAAGGCGTGGTAAAAGTCGGTAAAGTCAATGTGGACGAAGAGGTAGAACTCGCTTCCGCGTTCCGCGTTGCGAGCATACCGACGGTAGTCGTCATAAAGGACGGCAAAATAGTCAATACTTCGGTAGGATACAAGGCAAAGCCGCAGATTGAGGCGTTGCTCGGTTTGCAGAAATGATTTTTTCGGGACTTTTTAAAAAATCTTCCATAGACGTCGGCGTAAAGCAATATCTCGGCACGGCGGGTGCGGTTCTTCTCGATGTGAGAACGCCCGCCGAGTATGCCGCGGGGCATATAGAGGGCAGCGTCAACCTGCCTTTGGACGAGCTGGAACGTGCGGAAGATATAATAGCCGATAAATCTACACCCGTATTCGTATATTGTCGCAGCGGGGCGAGGAGCGGCAGGGCTGAAGCGTACATGAAAGAGCGCGGCTATACCGCCGTAAAGAACATAGGCGGCATAATATATTATCACGGCAAGGCGGTGAAAAATTGAAAGTAGTTATTGTTGGCGGAGTTGCTGGCGGCGCAAGCGCCGCGGCGCGACTGCGCAGGCTGGACGAAAAGGCGGATATTATAATTTTCGAGCGTACGGGCTTCGTTTCGTACGCAAACTGCGGTCTGCCATATTATATAGGCGGAGTAATAGAGGACGATGGCGACCTCACGCTGCAGACGCCCCAAAGTTTTAAGGAGCGTTTCAATATAGACGTTCGCATAAAACAGGAAGTAATTTACGTCGATCGCGCCGCTAAACTCGTGCGCGTGCGCGATCTCGAAAGCGGCAGAGAGTATTCCGAAAGCTACGACAAACTCATTCTTTCGCCGGGAGCGCACCCTTTCGTACCCTCGCTGGAGGGAGTGAACAGCAGTAAAATTTTTACTCTGCGCACAGTAGAGGATACTCTTGCCATACGGCGCGCGGCAACGCGCGGAGCGCGGTGCGGCGTAGTTATAGGCGGAGGTTTTATAGGCGTAGAAACAGCCGAAAATTTAAAGGAAGCGGGGCTGGAAGTTTATTTAATCCAGCGCGGAGACCACATTCTTCCGCCCATAGACGGCGACATGGCAAGCATTCTGCACGCTCACATGTCAAAGAAAGGAGTGCGCCTCATTTTAAACGGCGACGTGCAGGGATTTAAGGAAGAAGGTTCACGCCTCAAGGTGCTGTTAAAAGGCGAAGATGCCATTTCCTGCGATATGGCGGTCATGGCGGTAGGCGTCGTTCCCGAAACGCCGCTCGCGGCTGAAGCGGGTCTTGAAACGGGCGTAAAGGGAAGCATAGTCGTCAACGAACGCATGCAGACTTCCGACCCCGATATATACGCCGTAGGCGACGCCGTTTCAATATTCAATGCGGTAACGGGCAAAAAGGCAGTAATATCCCTCGCGGGACCCGCCAACAAACAGGGCAGAATTGCCGCGGACAATATCGTCGTCGGGGACAGAAAATATAAGGGTTCGCCCGCTTCGTCCGTAATCAAAATTTTTGACATGACGGCGGCATTCGTCGGGCTTAACGAAGCTTCCGCAACCGCCGCGGGAATATCCTACGATAAAATAATAATTTCCCCAGCGTCGCACGCGTCGTATTACCCCGGCGGAAGGACTATGACTATAAAGGCGCTCTTTTCGCGCGAGGATAACAGAATTCTCGGCGCGCAGATTGTCGGTTACGACGGCGTAGACAAGAGGCTTGACGTCATTTCGACCGCTATGCAGGCAGGGCTTAAAATTACCGAACTGGCGGATCTCGATCTTGCATACGCGCCGCCGTATTCCTCGGCTAAAGACCCCGTAAATATGCTCGGCTTTGTCGCGCAGAACATAATCGAGGGCAAGGTAAAGCAGTTTTTCTTTGAAGATATTGCCACTCTGCCCGAAAACGCTATCAGGCTCGATACCCGCACCGCCGAGGAGTATTCCAACGGGCACGCCCAAGGCTTCGACACTAACATTCCCTTGGACGAACTTCGCTCCGCGCTCGGCAAGCTCGACGCGTCGCGCCCCGTGTATGTAATGTGTCAGACGGGATTGCGCAGCTATATAGCCTGCCGAATTCTTTCGCAGAACGGTTTTGAGTGTTACAACTTTGCGGGAGGATACAGGTTTTATTCTTCCGTAAAAAGCGGCGAAGCGTTTGAACGCTGCTCGACCGATTGCGGAAAATAATTTTAAAAGTTTCTCTGTCAAAATAATCGGACGGCGACCTGAAATAATTTTGCTGTCCGCATTAAATAAAAGATAAAAGGAGTTTTTTATGCCTGCAAAATTTTACATATGCCGCCGTTGCGGCAACCTCGCCGAACTCATCGTTTCAAGCGGCGTAAACATGATGTGCTGCGGACAGAAGATGGAAGAGCTTGTGCCGAACACCGTCGAAGCTTCGGGCGAAAAACATTTGCCCGTCGTAAAGATTGAAGGCGGAGTTGCCGAAGTCAGCGTGGGCAGCGTCGCTCATCCCATGGCGGAAGAGCATTTTATAGAGTGGATATATCTCGAAACTCAAAGCGGCGTGCAGCGCAAGTCGCTTAAGCCGGGCGACAAACCCGCAGCTGTCTTTGCCGTGGGAAACGAAAAGGTTATCGCGGCATACGCTTACTGCAATCTGCACGGTCTGTGGAAGACAACCCTTTGAAAGACGCTTTTCGCATTATGCATTAAAACCATCTGCCTTGTCAGGGTATGAAGCGTTGTGTTTTGCAACAGCGCAAATGTTAATTCAAAGCTGAAAAATCGGTGTGCTTTGCGCGTCGATTTTTTGTTATTATATAGACAAAACGGATATATTGTGGTATAATGCGGCTATGAATGATATAGTTTATGCGGGCGCGGCAAAGGAAAGCGACCGCGAACATACTCACAAGGGGCTGGAAGTCGCCGTTGCGGAGGCGGACGGAAAGATGATTTTCGGCACAAACGAGGTAAAATTCAAGCGCGGCGACGCGGTAATCGTGCCCCGCCAGCTGCCTCACAGCAATCCGGCGTGGCAAACGTCGGTGCTGATGGAAAACGCCGTCGCGCCCGTCAGGGAAGTCTGCGTAGTGAGCGGAGAGGGCGCGGAGGACATGGCGTGGGTGCTTTCGCGCGTGCGCAGGTATGTAGCCGCGGGAGAAGAAACGGCTATAGTTTCGGACGGACTTGCAAGGCTGCTCAACGCGTTGATAACGGCATATTGCGCGGGCAACGGCTATTCTCCCGTGGTAAAAACGCTCATAAAGGAGCTGGACAAAAACCTCTCCGACCCCACTTTTTCGCTCGAGTACAGTATCTCTTCTCTGCCGCTCAACTATGACTATGTGCGCAAACTCTTCAAAAAGGAAGTGGGGCTTTCGCCTCTGGAATATCTCACTTCCGCGCGAATGGCGCGCGCAAAGGACATAATGCTTTCGGGCGTAACAAACAGGTTTTCGCGCTATACCGTCTCGCAGATAGCCGAAATGTGCGGCTATGCCGAACCGCTGTATTTTTCGCGTGTGTTCAAAAAATTTTACGGCGTATCCCCCACGGAATACGCCGCAAAGCTCAGGCAGTAAGCGGTTTTTGCCTCTTTGCGCGTGTTGCGCAAAAAGGCGTAAATAAAGATTGCAAAAGGGCGGTCTTTGCCGCCTTTTTTCAAAGAAATTTTTTAAGGGCGCATTCGCAGCTCTCTTCAAGGTTTATAAGCTGCTGCAAAAGGTTTTTGACTTCCTCGGTCATAACGCTTTCGCCCTCGGTCATGGACGTCTTTAAAGAGGTTATGCCGCTGACCGTGCCGCGTATCATCATCTGCGCTATGTTGGAGCGCGAGTTGTCGTTGGCGGCGTTCATCTTTATCGCAGACCACATCATCGCCTTTTTTATGGGCGAAGGCTCTTTGACTTCCGCGCCGCTCATTTTTGCTATGCGTGCGGCTTCGGCGCATATTTTTTCGTATTCTTCATGCTCGCGCAGTATCTCGTTTTTAATGCCTTCGTCGTCTATCTCTGGCAGGATGTCGGCGATGGAGGTGAGGGCGAGCTGCGCGTTGCGGTAAATTTCTGCAAGAATTTCTTCGTTGCTCTTGGCGTTTTCCATAAATATCTCCTTTAAAAATATTTTACAATTATTGTAGCCAAAGGCGCGAAATATATTCGTTATGCGCATAAAATGCTTGACTTTTGTCTTTAACTTATGTTAAATTATTTGTCGAGCCGTTCGGAACGGGCTAAAAAAGCGCAAAATTTTTTCAATGCCGCCCATGCCATTGGCATAAGTATCCGACGAGACTGGTCAGAGGAGGACATTTTATGTACGCTATTTTTGAAAACGGAAGCAAACAGTACCGCGCTTCCGTAGGCGACGTCGTAAAGCTTGAAAAGCTCGACGCGCAGGTAGGCGCAACCGTTACCTTCCCCGTCGTTATGTGCGCGGAAGAAGGCAGCATAAAGGTTGGCGCAGAAGTCGCAGACATGAAGGTTTGCGCACAAGTTGTTTGCCAGGGTAAGGACAAGAAGATTATCGTCTTCAAGTACAAGGCAAAGAAAAACGAAAGGAAAAAGCAGGGACACAGACAGCCTTTCACAACCGTAAAGATTACATCCATCGGCGGCGAAGTTGCTGAAGAGAAGCCCGCGGCAAAGAAAGCTCCCGCAAAGAAGACTGCTTCCGCAGCTAAAATGACGACCGCTGCAGGCGAAAAGAAGCCCGCAACCGCTCGCGCAAAGAAAGCTCCCGCACAGGAGACGGCTAAAGCCGAATAATCAAAGGAGGACAGGTTGAATGTTGTTTATTAAGTTATTCGCCCACAAGAAGGGCGGCGGTTCCACCGATAACGGCAGAGACAGTAACGCCAAGCGCCTCGGCGTAAAGCGCGCTGACGGACAGTTCGTTCTTGCAGGAAACATCCTCGTAAGACAGCGCGGTTCCAAGTTCAAGGCAGGCAACAACGTAGGTATGGGCAAGGACGATACGCTCTTCGCTCTTTCCGACGGCGTTGTAAAGTTTGAAAGAGTTGGTAAGGACGGAAAGCAGGTTTCCGTTTATCCCAAGGCTGAATAAAAAAATATGGCGAAAGTTGCGTTTTGCGGCTTTCGCCTTTATTTTACGGTGATATTATGGTAAAGTGTTACGCGCTTACAGACAAAAAACAGAAAGAATTTTACGCGCTCTTTGGCGATTACTATGCCGAGCTGGGCTGCGACGAGGACACGGAACATCTCCTGAACGAGTATGTCGTTGCAGACTTAAAGGCGGGGCTGCTTTCCGTATATCTTTTAGACGAAGGCGAAAAGACGGTAGGTTTCGTAATTTTTCAGACAGACAGAGCGGAAAACGAGTGGTGCAAAAAGGCTGGTTGGGGCGACGTGCGCGAACTGTACGTTGAGCCTTCGTCCCGAGGCAAGGGACTGGGCAAATTCATGCTGCTCACGGCGGAAATGTTTTTGCGCGAGGGCGGAGCGAAAGATTGCTATTGCCTGCCCGCCGAGGGAACGGAAGCTTTTTTCCTCTCCTGCGGGTACGCGGAGAGCGAGGAGAGGTGCGAGGAGATGGACTGTCCTTTCTTCACCAAGGATATTTCTTCTTCGCCTTGTAATTGTGAAAAACAATAATAAATATAATATATGCGGCGCGCTCGAAAGCGAGCGCGCCGCATTTTTTTAATTTGATAACATTATAAATATTTAACGCGCGTTAGGCAGTGCTTGCGCTGCCGAATGCGCCTCGTTTCAGTATAATAGTATGGCTTCGGGCGGTATCGCAAAAGTTGCCGAACGTTCCGCGCGGAAAGTTGCGTTGTCTTCGTGGTAGGTTCTGTGCGGCACAATATATATGCGTGCGAGGGGATACATTTCCTTCAGTCCGTCCACAAGCAAATCCCAGGCAGACATTTTTCTCGCAATTTCGGCGTTCATGTCGATGCACACGAAGTTGTTACCTTCATAAAGCAATCTTAAAAGATGTGCGCGTATCTTCATTATCGTCAGTTGCGGCACGCAGGTCTTGCCCGTGCCCGCGCAGTATCTGCACGGCGCCGTTAGCTGGGAAGAAACCGAAGGTCCCGTCCGCTTTCTCGTAAATTCGACAAGTCCGAATTGCGACATCGGCAGAACGTTGCACTTCGTCTTGTCGCCGTCAAGCGCGTTTTTAAGCTCGTCCACTATGGCTTCGCGGTGCTTTTCGTCCGTCATGTCGATAAAATCCACAACTATTATGCCGCCTATGTTGCGCAGGCGCACCTGCCTTGCAATTTCCCTCGCGGCGAGAATGTTTGTGTAATAGACGGTGTGTTCCAGGCTGTCTTCGCCCGTAAAGCTGCCAGTGTTGACGTCTATTACCGTGAGCGCTTCGGTCTTTTCTATCACGAGGTACGCTCCGTTATCCAGATCGGCGCGGGTGGAGGTGAGCGCGGATATCTGTTCCGTAAGTCCGAGGTCGTAGTACATGTCGCGCTTTTCGTCATGCACTTCGAAGCTCTTTATGCGCGCGCCCGTCAGCTTTATTATTTCCTGAACTTTTTCGGCGAGCTGTCTGTTGCCCACGCAAATTTTTTCCACGTCGAAAAGCAGATTGTCGCGCAGAACGCGCATATACATGGGGTAATCGGAGTAGAGCAGATCGCCCACCTGCGCGGAGGCGAAGTGCGACTTTATCGAGCGGTACAGCTTGCGGAAGTAATTGAGTTCCTCCGTCTTGTCCCTGCGGTTTGCGTAGGGTGCGGCGGTGCGGATAATCATTCCCTCCGCGCCTTTGCGCGTGCGCGCCGCGTCGAAAGCGAGGTTTTTTCTCAGCTCCGCGTCGTGAATTTTACGCGAAACGCCTATGAACGGCACCGTGGGCAGAAAAATAGTATATTTCCCCACGAACGAAAGGTTTGTGGTAACCTTTGCGCCCTTTTTTCCTACTGGCGCTTTGACCACCTGAACGAGTATCTCGTCGCCGGGCTTTAGATTGAGCGCGGAGGGCGCGTCTATCTCTTCGCCCTCGTACTTGTTGCTGTCGGGGACGAGGTCTTCAACCGAGAGGTAGCAGTTGCGCTCCAGCCCGCAGTTGACGAACGCAGCCTGCATTCCGTTTAAAACGTCGCAAACTTTGCCCTTATATATGTTGCCTACAATGTTTTTTCGATCTTCCGATTCATAGCTGAATTCGGTCAGCTTTCCGTCCTGCGTTACGGCATAAGATTCCATTCCGCAGACTTTGTCGAAGTAAACAGTTTTCTTTCCCATGATACAGTTCTTTGAAAATATATTTTAAAAAATTTCAGTGCGTTTTTATAAAAATATTCCTGCGCCGCGTTTTTATAAAAATATTCCCTCGTCAGCTCGGGCGGCGGTTTTAACTATGTCCTGCGTTTTGCCGCCGAAGCGCGAACAGAGATACGAACAGAAAAGGTCCGCCCTTAAGTTGTTGTCGCCGCAGCCGAGCGTGAAAAACAGTTGCTCCCCGCGCCGTTCAACGGCATATATGCGGGGGCGAATGTCAATTTCCCGTCCGCGCGTGTCGGTAACGGTTATGCTTTTTTCCGCCAGAAAATCTTCGATGTTAAAGGGCGCTATGCCGCTCGCCTTATAATCGCACGCCTTTATGCTGTTTGCATAGTTCTGATTTTCTTTTACGACAGAAAATGCGAGGCACTTTATGCCGTCGGGTGAAAATTTATTGAAAAGCTGCATGAAATCGCCCGTAAAAGGCGTGTCCGCCGTGGCGTATTCCGCAACCGATTTTATGCCCGTTCCGAGCGGGTTGTTCAGAAAAATTTTTGGGTGTTTGTGGAAACCTTCGCTGAACGCGAGCGGTATTCCCGCGCGGCGCATGGTGCGATATATGTGCCTTAAAAGGTCGAGGTGCGAAATGTATTCCGCTCCGTCCGTCTTGGTGTACCTGAAAGCTATCATTTTTCCCCCTTTGCGGCGGGGCAAACCTTCTGCAACCCGCAGCCCGAGCATTTTTTCGCGCAGCTGCCCGTAACAATGCCGTCGTAAGCGCGGTGTCGCTCGGTCAGGAAAAACTGCTTTTTAATGCCTGTATCTATAAAATCCCAGGGCAGAATTTCGTCTTCGCCCCTCTCGCGCGTGTATTCGTCCATGCTTATGCCGCAATCGTCGAACGCGCGCTGCCATTCGTCCTTTTTAAGGTCCTTGCCCCAGCCGTCGAACCGGCAGCCGTAAGAATAAGCCTTTTCTATGACGGCGCCCAGCTTTCTGTCGCCGCGCGCGAGAACGGCTTCCAGACGGGATGTGAAATAGTCGCTCCAACTGAGCGAAACGCCCTTTATATACAGCTTGTCTTTAAGCAGTTTCTGCTTTGCTTCGACTTCGCTCTCCGTCGCCTGTCTTTCCCATTGGAAAGGCGTGAAAGGCTTGGGTATGAATGTCGAAACGGACACGGAAATTCTCAGCGCCTTTGCTCGTTTTTTAGAGTTGTAAACGCTCTTTATTTTGTCGCATATGCTCCTTATTGCGGCGAGGTCTTCATCCGTTTCGGTGGGAAGTCCGAGCATAAAGTACAGTTTGACCGCCGAATATCCCCCGTCGAACGCACTTTCGGCGGCGCGCAGAATTTCTTCTTCAGTGATGTCCTTGTTTATGACGTCCCTCAGTCTCTGGCTGCCCGCTTCGGGCGCGAATGTGAGCGAAATTTTGCGCGCGTCCTGCGCAAAGTCGGCGTCGAAGCTGTCTACGCGCAGCGAGGGAAGGGCGAGCGTTACGTCGGGCGGCAGCGAACTTTTAAGGCTGCGTATGAGCTCGCGAAGATGGGGGTAGTCGCCCGTCGAGAGGGAGTTGAGGCTGACTTCTTCATATCCCGTCGAAGCGATGAGCGAACATGCCTGCTTTGTCAGCGTTTCCACGCTCCTCTTGCGCACGGGGCGGTAGATAAATCCCGCCTGGCAGAACCTGCAACCGCGATAGCAGCCGCGCATTACTTCTATTATAGAGCGGTCGAATACGCTCTCGCAGTTGGGCACGGGCTGGCTCATGGGGAAAATTGCTCCGTCGAGGTCGTCAATAATTGCCCTCTCGGGGGTATATTGCGTATCGAACGAGGCTATGCGCCCGTCTTGCGAATAATTTACCTTCATCAGCGCGGGGACGTAAACGCCCTTGATTTTTGCCGCCCTGCGGAAAAATTCTTGCGTTGCGCCGCCGCACTCGAGGTATAGGTCGGCAACGTCCGCGTCCGCGCTTTCTCCGTCGCCGATAAAGGCTATGTCAATAAAGTCGGCGAGCGGTTCGGGATTTACGGTGCAGGGACCGCCCACGGCGATTAACGGATAGCCTCCGCCCGCGCGGTCTGCGCGGCGCAGCGGTATGCCTGCCAGGTCGAGCATGTAAAGAAGATTGGTGTAGCACAGCTCGAACTGCAGCGAAAAGCCTATCATGTCGAACTCTTTGAGCGGCTTTTTGAGTTCGAGGGAATAGAGCGGTATGCCCGCTTTTTTGATTTCGTCGCCGAAGTCGGTGTAGGGCGCAAAGCAGTAGTCCGCCGCATAGCCGCGCCGCAAAAAGCTTTCCGCTACGATTTTTATGCCCAGATTGCTCATTCCCACTTCGTACAAGTCGGGGAAAGCCATGCAGAAAAAGAACGGCGAAGGACCGCATTTAACGCTCCCGAATTCGCCGCCCGTGTAACGCGCGGGTTTTTCCACGCGCGAGAGTATGTCTTTTAAGTCGTCTGTGTTTACAGTCATATATTCCTGCCCGCAATATGCCTTAGCTTTGCAAAATTTATTATATTTTATAACATTCTGCTTCATTAATCAAGTATTTTTGAGCGCGCACGCGCAATGCGCGTGCGCGCCTGCAACCGCAGGGCGAGCGGCTCAGACCTCTGGCAACAAAAATGCTTCAATTTGCTTACAGGCATTGACAAAAACAAACGCATTTGGTAAAATAATAGGGTAAATTCAAAATATTCAGGAGTACAATGATGAAATACGAATTAAAAGGCATTACAACCGAGCAGCTCTCCTTCAAACTCAACAGAGTAAAGCTCGAACCCAATCAGCGTCTCGACATCAAACCTCAGTTCTCGAGGCAGGTAAGAAAGGCTAACGATAACCCCAAGCTCATGTTTGTCAACCTCAAGGTTGCAGTTCTCAACAACGAAAAAGAGCCCAAGCCCTTCGATATAGAAGTTTCTCTTGTAGGCGTTTACGAGCTTGAAAGCGCTCCCAATCCCCAGCAGGAGAGGGATTTCGTCATCGAAGCTACGGGTATGCTTTATCCCTATCTTCGCACGGCGGTTACCAACCTCACCGCTCAGGCGTATATTTCGCCCCTCAATCTCCCCGTCATCAGCGGTCCCATTTTCCCCGAAGACAGGGATACCTACGCATTCAGCGTCGGCGATAACTGATAAATTTGCTTTTTTTGCGCGGAAGTCGTCTTCCGCGCTTTTTTTGTGCTGAAAAAAGCCGCGTGCAGCGGCGGGAACGAGCTTTGCGTGGCGGCGGAAATGCTTTTTTTCTTTAATGGTGCAGCGCGCCTTCCTCAATCGTCAGGTCGCCGCGTTTCGCGCGGCTCATACGGCGGCAAAGCGCGTAATTTTTATGTAATTGTGCAATTCGCCTTTCTCAATCGTTAATTCGGCGCGCGCCGCGCGTCTCGCGCGCCGCGCGCCGCGTTTATTTATCGGTTTAAACCGCAAATAGCCGCAATCGTTTTAATCATTATATATTAGTAAAGAAAAAATTTACAAATTAACTCAAAAAACGATTGACAAGCCCCTGCAATAATGTTAATATCTTAACACACACCAAACAGGGGTGTAATTTTTTTGTACGGAGTTTTCCAGATATGAAAGCAACATCGAGGGCAAAAATAACGTTTGAATGCACCGAGTGCAAGCACAGAAATTACGACAGCTACAAGAACAAGCGTAACGATCCCGACAGACTTACCATTTCCAAGTACTGCCCTTTCTGCAAGAAGCACACCGAACACAAGGAAACCAAGTAATATAAATTTCCTTATAAGCCTTGCCGCAAAATGCGGCGGGGCATATTGCGCTTTAATGCGCAGCTGTAACCTAAAAGCCGCAAGGCGTTTTAAGGAGAACTTATGGCTAACAAAAACGAAGTTAAAAGACCCAATATTTTCGTGAGAATGGGCAAAAAGCTCAAGGAAACTTTTTCCGAACTCAAAAGAGTAACCTGGCCCACATTCCCCAAGGTAGTAAAATCCACCTGCGTGGTACTCGTAGTGGTACTCGTATTCCTCGTGGTTATCACGGGCATCAACCAGGGCTTGCAGGCGCTTTTGGAACTTTTGACCAGCATAGGAGAGTAATCAGATGGCTGAAACACGCGAACAACCCTGCTGGTACATTCTGCATACCTATTCGGGCTACGAAATGATGGTCAAGGATTCGTTGCAGAGGTTAATCGAAAACAACAATCTGCAGGACCAGATATTTGACGTTAAAATCCCCATGGAACAGACCATAGAGGAAAAGAACGGCAAAAGAAAAGTGGTGGAGCGCAAACTTCTTCCCTGCTATATATTCATAAAGATGATATATTCCAACCAGCTTTGGTACCTCGTTACGAGTACGCGCGGAGTAACGGGATTTGTCGGACCTCAGGGCAGACCTATACCCATGAAGGAAGATGAAATCCGCAAGATGCGCCTCGAGGAAGTGGTTGTGGATGCAGATTTCGCAGTCGGTGACCGCGTCAACATCGACGCAGGTCCTCTGGAAGGATTTGAAGGCGTAATAACCGAACTCAACGACCTCGCGCAGAAAGCAATGGTAAACATTCAGATGTTCGGTCGTTCGACGGACGTCGAAGTGGAATATATTCAGATTAAAAAAGTAGAAGCCTGAAAAGGCTGTATCTTGGCGCGATAAAATTTGCGCAATAAAATAAGGATAAACCGCCAGACGGCGATTTACATATGTGGGAGAGCGGGTTAAATCTTTCATGGCCCATTCGTTATCACCACATCAGGAGGATTATTTAATTATGGCAAAAAAGATTACTGCGGTAGTTAAATTGCAGCTTCCGGCAGGTAAGGCTACCCCTGCGCCCCCCGTAGGTTCTACGCTCGGCCCTCACGGTATCAACATACCCGGCTTTACCAAGGAATTCAACGCAAAAACTTCGGCTCAGGCAGGACTTATCATTCCCTGCATAGTAACGATTTATCAGGACAGAAGTTTCACTTTCATCTTGAAGACGCCTCCCACACCCGTACTTATCAAGAAGGCTCTGGGAATTGAAACCGCTTCCGCTCGTCCCAACAGGGATAAAGTCGGCAAGCTCACCAAAGCTCAGGTGGAAGAGATTGCAAAAACAAAGCTCCCCGACCTCAACTGCTCCGACCTCGAAATGGCAAAGAGCATGGTAAAGGGTACCGCTCGTTCTATGGGCGTTACGGTGGAAGAGTAACGGGCTGAAAAAAAGCCCAAAAGTGGGAGAGGGATAATAAAATACACAAAGTCGACCCCTCGGATGTACCACACGGAGGATTAATTAATGAAAGTTGGAAAGAAATACGCAGAAAGCGTAAAATCTTATGACCATTTAAAGGCATATGACCCTGCCGAAGCGGTAAACATCGTTCTTTCTACCGCAAAGGCAAAGTTCGACGAAACAATCGAACTTCACGTTCGTCTCGGCGTAGACCCTCGTCAGGCTGACCAGCAGGTCCGCGGCGTTCTGGTGCTCCCCAACGGTACCGGTAAGGACAAGAAGGTTCTCGTCGTAGCAAAGGGCGACAAGGCAGACCAGGCACTCGCTGCAGGCGCAGATTATGTAGGCGCAGAAGAAATGATCCAGAAAATCCAGAAGGAAAACTGGTTCGATTTCGACGTAATGATCACCACGCCCGACATGATGGGCGTCGTAGGTCGTATCGGTCGTATCCTTGGTCCTAAGGGTCTCATGCCCAACCCCAAGAGCGGCACCGTTACGATGGACGTCGTAAAGGCAGTCAAGGAAGTCAAAGCAGGTAAGGTTGAATACCGCCTCGACAAGACCGCCATCATCCATTGCCCCATCGGCAAGAAGAGCTTCGGCGCAGACAAGATCGTCGAAAACTTCAATGCCCTGATGGATGCAATCGTAAAGGCAAAGCCCGCAACCGCAAAGGGACAGTATGTGAAGAGCGTTACCGTTACTTCCACCATGGGTCCCGGCGTCAAGGTTTACTTCAACAAGGGTTAATCAAAAAATTCAAAATCCGTCCGCATTTTGCGGACGGATTTTTTTATGTCTTACTCCGTCCGCGCGCCGTGAGATAAGCCGTAAAATGTTGCCCGCCGCCTCGGTATATCGTAACTCAAAAACATAGCTGATTGTCCTATCGCTGTAGTCGCGTAATTTCTCTTTAATTGAATTTGTTCGGGCATATGTGCCGCTCAATTAGTTTTTATCGCTTGTTGTGTGGCACATGGGAAATTAAAAAAACGCCGCTATTGCGGTCATATGCCCGCAACAACGGCGTTATGGGTATATCTAAATAAAACGACATAAACGCACGGCGTCATCTCGCGTTTTGAGCAGTGCGCCTACAATCCGAGCATGTGAGCGCCCGTCGGTATAATAAAAAGCTCACCGCGCATTAGGTCAGCGAACCAGCATATGCGCGTGCGAACGTCGGCGCGTTTGATCGGTTATAGCAGCCGTTAAAAAATTAAGCGCGCGGCACTTTATAAGTGCCGCGCGCATTCAATTTAAATATCTTGATTAAGCCGCACCGAGCAGCGTCATAAGGTTGAACTGATTGAATACTACGACGCATACGAGGGAAACGGTACTCATAATCTTTATGAGTATGTCGAGGGAAGGACCTACGGTATCCTTGAGGGGATCGCCTACTGTATCGCCGACGATAGCCGCGTCGTGCGCGGGCGAACCCTTGCCGCAGCCTTCAACGCCGCCTGCCTCTATGTACTTCTTGGCATTATCCCATGCGCCGCCCGCATTGCCCGTGTAAATTGCGAGCATTATCGCCGAAACTGTCGCGCCGAACAGCACGCCGCCGACGAAGTATGCGCCGAATATAAATCCGCACAGAACGGGGAACGCAATAGATATGAGTGCGGGAAGCACCATTTCTTTAAGCGCGCCCTGCGAAGATATGGTTATGCAGGTCTTGTAGTCGGGTCGCGTTTCGCCCGTCAGAATGCCAGGCATTTCGGTAAACTGTCTTCTCACTTCGCTGACCATCTTTCTCGCGGCCTTTGCAACGGCGTTTATCAGCATGCCGCTGAACATGAAGGGCAGTGCCGCGCCGACGATTGCGCCGACGAGTACATCTTTGGAGAACAGGTTTAATATAAGCGTTTCAATTTCTATGAACGAATACATGTAGCTCGAAAGCATCGAAACGGTGGCGAGAGCTGCAGAACCGATTGCAAAGCCCTTGCCGATAGCCGCGGTGGTGTTGCCCACGCTGTCCAGCTTGTCGGTTATCGAGCGAACTTCCTTGTCAAGACCGCTCATTTCCGCAATGCCGCCCGCGTTGTCGCTTATAGGACCGTATGTGTCTACCGAAACGGTAGCCGCAACGAATGAAAGCATGCCCATAGCGCCGCAACCAACGCCGTACATTCCGCCTACCACGAAGCAGAGGTAAATTGCTATGCCGAGGATGATGACGGGAAGCATGCAGGAAATCATGCCCGTCGCCATACCCTGAGTAACTGTGAGGGCGCTGCCTTCCTTGCTCGCCTGAGCGATTGCCTTTGTAGGTTTATAGTCATAGCTCGTATAATATTCGGATACGATGCCTATGAGTATGCCCGCGACGATGCCTATCGCGGCGGCAACCCAGGGCGAAATTTTGCCTATTGCAAAACCTGCCGTCTTGAGCTGTTCGTCGACTTCGCCTTCAAACAGGAACCAGCAGAGCAGAAAGCCGAAAATTATCGTAACGCCAGCCGAAATCCAAGTGGCTAAATTGAGCTCGAGATGGGGATTATCCGAAAGTTTTTTCTTGATGAGGGGGAAGGAGATGCCGGCTATGCAACCGAACAGACCTATTGCCGCAAACAGCATGGGGAACGCAACCATCTTTGCGTAGAGAGTAGTAGAAGCGAAAGTGTTGTGCGTGAATATTTCTATCGCGAGTATCGCGCAGGACATAATCGCGCCGACGTAGCTTTCAAGAAGGTCGGAACCGAGACCTGCAACGTCGCCCACGTTGTCGCCAACGTTGTCGGCAATGGTGGCGGGGTTTCTGGGGTCGTCTTCGGGGATGTGCGCTTCAGTCTTTCCCACGAGGTCTGCGCCCATGTCGGCAGCCTTTGTATAAATGCCGCCGCCCACGCGGTTAAACATTGCAATAACGCTGCAGCCGAGGGCATAGCCCGAAAGGATGAGCGAAAGCGAATAGTGCTGCTGGGTTATGGGGTTGATGTTGGTGGGGATGTTGCCCTGCTCGTCAAGAAGGAGCATGCCTTCGCCCAGACCGAAAATCATGTAAACGATAAATATGCCCAAAAGCGCAAAACCTGCAACGCACAGACCCATAACGCTGCCGCCGCGGAAAGCGACTTTGAGCGTCTTGCCCGTGTTGCGCGTTTCGTCGGCGGTTTTAGCAACGCGCACGTTGGCGTAAGTTGCTATTTTCATGCCTACGAAGCCCGCGCTCGAGCTCATGATCGCGCCGATGAGGAAAGCTATCATCGTTTCCCAGGAAATGACAATTCCCAGAATGCCTGCGATGACAACTCCGATGATTGCGACAATTTTGTACTCGTATCGTATGAACGCGTTAGCGCCTTCGCGAATGGCTGCTGCAATTTCCTGCATCCTGTCGTTGCCCTCTTTGAGCTTACGGACGAGGAAGAAATTGAGTGCGGCATAAGCGAGTGCAAACAGCGCGGCGAACAACACGAGTAACATCAACAGTTGTTCCATTTTTCAATTTTCTCCTTATCATTTATCTCAGAATTTTGCCTTTTACAATATACGACAAAAAACTCCGTCTTTTACATTATAACAGAGCAAAAGCCGCTTGTCTATACCATTTTTTAAATTTTTTTATGCTATAACATCGCGTGTGTGCGCCCGCACGCGCCATATAACTATTATATTGCGGTTTTACTCTCATTTTGTCGTTGCACCCGAAATATTGCCTGCCGCTTGCCGTCTACAGTTTGTAGCCGATACGCACAGCCCGCCGCCCGCACAGCCCGTCGCCTGCACCCGCCCGTCGCCTGCACCCGCCCGTCGTCCACTCCCGGAACCGCCTGCAACC
>ENA-UONV01000870-UONV01000870.1-human-gut-metagenome-genome-assembly--contig:-CS4-NODE-870-length-30698-cov-42.066867_pt1 | contig 30698 bp, 22 predicted proteins | sample MGYA00242461_ERZ724008 | MGnify/ENA metagenome assembly ERZ724008 | reverse complement strand
GAGTGTAGACACTGACGTATTAGCGTTGATATTTAATGTACCAGCGCCGGCGAGGTTTTTAATAAATGCCTCAGAGCCATTAACGTTGACGTTAGCACCCGTCTCTGCCGTGACGTTGCTATCCATTGTACCAGTCAAATTAACAACCGCGCCGTCATTTAACTGAGTACCTTGCTCGGCTTTCAGAGTGCCGTCAATATTGGCGACAGCATCTTGACCAAGGGTAACTTTGCCATCAGCAGTGGTTGTGCCATTTTTGAGATTCATTACAGAAGCTTCCATATCAACAGCACCTACCAGACGGTTGTTACCGGTAAGATTAATAGTCGGTGTGGCAGCATTCTTAGCGGCATCAATCTGAGCTTCAGCTTTTTTCTGAGCGTCCCCGCTTAAAGCCTCCCAAGTTAAAGCTGGTTTATCTTCAGTATCATTGTTATAGGCATCGACCAAAGCGTTTTTGACTTCGTCATTATCATTATAGTCAGTTGCATAAGCGGTATTGTTTTCAAAGTCATCTTTAGTCAGCTTGTTTTCTTCCAACCAGGCTTTCAGCGCAGCGTCGTCATTTACATCGCTCAGACTTTCAGGAGCCTTGTCACCTAAAGCATCCTTGAACTCATCGACTACATCGTTGCCACTTAGTTCTTCGCCAGCTAATTTTGTTTTGATGCTATCAACATAAGCATCTATTTTGGCTTGAACGACATTCTCTTCATTGCCATACTCTGTTCCCAAAGTACCGGCAACATTCTCGAGGTCGGAAGCGCTGATTTTATTCAAGGATTCAGCAAAAGCATTTCGAGCTTCTGTTTCAGCTTTACTAATTGCGGCAGCACCATCGAATTCAATTGTGCCTTGGTTATCGGCAACCAAGAAACTGTTGTCGACGTTGATTGTACCGCTGTTAACTTTGAAATCAGCTACTGCCTTTTTTGTACCGGCAATCAGCATACCGCCGTCAGATAAGTTAATGGTTCCGCCGTTGATGGCAATACCCTTATAACCGGCGAGAATGGAACCTTTGTGGTAATCCTTTCTATCATCCTCAGTAGTACCCGGCAGCAAGTCATTCTGACCGCTGATGTTAATGACGGCACCGTCAGATACCTCTACCTTACCAACTTCGATACCGCCGCCGTTGGTGATATTTGCCGTACCGGTGAAAGTAGCCTCACCCTGATTGTATCCTTGGCCATCAAGGGTGCCAAAGATACCGTTGCGAACATAATCTTGACCTTCTTGGAATACGCCTGAAGCAGTGACGTTTCCGATGGTGAACTCACCAGCAGCATCAGTAACACGAGTTTCTGAGCTACTGTAATTGCCTTCATAGACCTTGTTCTCAGCAGCATAAGATACCGAAGCGGTCATAGCTGCGGCAACCAAGGCTGTTGTAAATAAAAGTTTATTCTTCATATGATTTAACTTCCTTTTTTTGTCCTAACGTTAATAAACAAAAAACCACCTGCACAAAAGGTGGTCGGAGAGTTCGAAAATCATATACCATTAAATGACTCTTTTAGCCTTTTAAACCAAGTTCTGTTTAGATAGAATATGGTTCTTGGACATACGCTAAAAGCTCCCCGACCATATTACTATGAATCGGGGATATATTCATTGTTATCATAAAAGACAGATAACAATTTGACGATGTTATATCCTAACACCGAATGGTATAAGAGCTTTCGACAGCTCCGTACCCCTTGGGTACTAAATACAGTTCAATCCGTATCTGTAGTTGAGCCTAAACTTTCATTCTCGGGGAGTCAAGACATTTTTGGTTAATGAACAGTTAACAAACCAAGGGAATCCGCCACCAAGAAAAAAAACTGCAAATCAGGGGAATAACATTTTATATCCGGTGCGAAACGGCATCAAAAAACCTGCGGGATTTCTTCCGCAGGTTTTTTTGTTTTAGGAGTTTCCGTTTCTAGGAATTAACCTAAGTCAGTCTGGTTAATTCATCCAGCATTTCGTCTGCTGCCGTAATAATCTTGGTTGCAGCCGAATAAGCACGCTGGGTAACAATCATATTTGAAAATTCAGTTGCCAAGTCTACCGTAGACTGTTCCAGAGCACTGGAGGCAACCGTGCCGGCGCCGTTGGTACCGGCCATTTTCAACAGAGCCTGACCGGAGCTGTCGGTTTCTATCCAGGCATTACCGGTTAAGGAGCTCATACCGTTGGCATTTGCAAAAGTTGCTAACGGCAGGATTGCAATCGGGCGGGTTTCACCGTTATCATACAGAGCGGTGACAACACCGTCCTCGCCGATGCTTACGCCGGCGTAACTACCAAATTTTGCACCGTCCTGGTTGATATAGTTGGTAGTGAAGTTACCAGACAAGCTGGTTAAACCGTCGTTGGTGCCCACGTTACCCATAGACAGGCTGATTGAGGTGCCCTGTTTGTAGCCGTTGTTCATATTCTCGGCGCCGTTTGCCCATTCAATCTGCAAATCATTTACAAAGAAGTATTTGGGCGTACCGTCCTGGTTGAAACGGACAGAGGGAACGACAGAACCCTGCTCAACGTCGGTATTGTTGGTGTTAAAGGTGTTTCTGATGGTTACTGCCTGACCGGCCATATTAACCCAGGAATCGCCGTCGCGGGCCGTACCGACAATGTTGCCGACCTTTGAAAAATCAAGCGTCATATCCGGACCGGTGGTCGAGGGGATAAACTCAAGGGTTGAACCGTTGGCAGAGACTCTGTCCGGCTCATCAATATCCTTGCGGATGGCATCGGCCAAAGCGCTGGCAATTTCTGCCGCAGAAGTTGCGCCGGAAATGTCTACGCCGCCAGCACCATTGGTAAACGTATAGTCTTTACCGTTAACCGTTACTGTTTTGTTGAAATAATCAGCCGGATTATCAGAAGTAAAGGTTACCGAACCGACGTTTTTAATATCATTGTCGATTGCCGGAATGGTGAACTGGCCGGTCGGGATACCGGTTTCTTGTACCGGGTTAACCGCAGACTGGACGCAGGCAAGAGTCTTGCTGCAGTCGATGGACAAAGCGCCGCCGGTCAGAGACTGGACAATCTGGATGCTGTTGCCGCTGGCGGTAAAACGTTTGGCGCCGGGCATAACGTCCTGGATTTGTTCAGCAAACTTCTGAGCGAAGTCGCTGGCGGAAACAATGCCGGTAGAAATGTCAACAGCATAGCTGCCGGGATCAGTCACGCCAGCAGGATTGCTGGTGAATACAAATTTGTAAGTTTCGCCGGTGGTGTCATCCTTGATGGTGATGTAAGCCCCCTCGGCAGGAACATCGGTAAACTCAAGCTGGCCGGCTGCGTAGTAAACGTCGTTGCTTTCGTCGCCGAAAGTTTCGTAGTTGCCGGACAGGGTTACGGTTGCGGCACCGCTCGGAATGCTGGCCGACATTCCCCAAGAGTTGGAAGACTCTTTGGTATAAGTCAGGCTCATATTGCTGGAGTTGCCCAAGCTGTCATAAATCAGAGCGTTAACGCTGTGACGGCCTCCGGCGCTGGGAACCGACGGATCATAAACCGGGTCGTTAGCCGGCAGGTTGGCACCGTAGTTAATCTGCTGGGTCGGGGTTGCCGAACCACCGATGGTGGACAGGTTAATCGGGCGCAGGTTGCGGTTATCAACGATATTGTCATTGATGTAAACCGTGTCGCCGTTGCTGTCGTAATAAGCTTTCATATATTTTACGCCGTTGATGTCAACGATATTGGCGTTAGAGTTGCCGTCCCAAGGCAGCAGAGACCAGCCTTGCAGGTAGAAACCGCTGGTGTTCTTGAGATAACCCTGGTTATCAATATCGAAGTCGCCGGCACGGGTGTATGCCCACATATCGCCTTCAGCCGGGTTGGCAGAGGTGTTTACGACAAAGTAGCCGTTGCCGCTGATACCCATTGCCGTGGACGAAGAGTTAGCCGCCAGCAAACCCTGAGCGTTAATGCCCTGTTTGGACACAGGCTGCACACCGCCGGGCGAATAGTGACTGCTGGAGGTTTGTTTTGTTACCAAGGTTTGAAAAGCAACCGAATTGTTTTTATAACCAATGGTATTTACATTGGAAATGTTGTCAGAGATAGCGCCCATAGCCGTAGACTGAGCTGCCAAGCCTGAAATTCCTGATTGTAATGCACCAAATAAACTCATTTTATTTCTCCTAAAACTTTAATAATTAGGCCGAAGCTGTTTCATTATTGTTGTTGTCACCCTCTTCGGCCGGAGGGGTTTCGGTCTCACCGTCGCCATCGCCGCCTTCGACTTCTCCGCCTTCGCCGTCGTTATTATCGCCGTTGCCGGTGTCGACTTTGTCAAAGTAGTCGTCGTTGCGCATGGTCAGGATATCGCCGAGGTTTGCGGTAACAGCGTTGCCGAGGCCGATATAAATACCGTTGCTGTCGCTGGCCACACCGGTAACCTTACCGAAAATCGTCGTGGTGACGGTTGCGGAGCTTTCTCCGGTGGGAACCTTGGGCGAAACGACAATCTGATAAGCGCCGTCTTCGAGCTGGTTACCGTTAGAATCCTTGCCGTCCCAGGTAAATTCGTGGGTGCCGGAAGTGGTTTCGCCGGTCTCGGAGTAAACGACCTTGCCGTTCATATCCTTAACAGTGATTGTTACAGAGCTTACATCCTTGCTTAAGGTATAAGCCGCTTTTGCTTTGCCCCCTTCTAAAGGCATTACATCACCCAGTACTTGAGCGGTTTTGCCGATGTATGACACTGCCTGGGCACCAAGGTTGGAAATCGTCAGCGACAAAAGGTTGTCCAGTTTGGTATTGGTCTGGATGGCCTGTTCAACGCTGGAGTATTGTACCAACTGGTTGGTAAATTCCGCAGTATCCATCGGATCTAACGGGTCCTGATACTTCAACTGAGTGGTCAGGAGCGTTAAAAAAGTATTCATATCAGCAGACAAAGTCTGGCTGCTGGCATTGGTTTTAGCCTGTCCGCTTTGGACGGTGCCTGTGATTGAGCTGATATCTACCATAGCAATTCTCCCCTATCCTAAACTCGGATGTTGAGCCCCTTGGCCGGGGTCCACTCCGACATATTGTCATTGCCGGCGAGTTCTTCATTGGCTTCATTTTCAAATACATTGCCGATGAAGCTGCGGAGCTCGGAATTTCTTTCCTGCTCGTAGCCGGCCTGTCCGCCTTCACGGAAACTAAAGCTCAGGCTGCCCTCATCGGTTTGGAAACCAGCATCGTTAAATGCTTTTTCCAAAGTCTGGATTTCTTTTTGAAGCACCTCCATGGTTTCAGGACGGCTGGAGATAATGTGAGCCTGCAATTTTCCATCCTTGGAAATACGCATTTTTACCTCAATGTGTCCTAAATCTTCAGGCTTTAACTGAATGTCGATTTTATCAACGCCTTTAACGGCAGATTTGGTAATATTTACTTTTACCTGGTCAACGACTTCTTTGCTCATTCCCTTATAAATGTCACGGAAAGAAGCGTCATTAGTTTTGGCATTTGCTTCCGCCTTGGCCGCATTGACAAACTCGCTGCCGGAAGCACCGGCATGAGACACGGCGGCAGAGCTGACCTCTGAAACGCCGGAAACGGAAGACGGAGCAGAAACGACGGCATCGGCGGCATCAGCCTGGACGGCGGCAGTCATTACGGGAGCCACAGTTTGTACGTTTGCCTTGACGTTAGCCGCATTCTGGCCGTTAGCGGCAACAGGCTGCGCTGCGGCGTCAGAAGAAACGAGCTGAGACGGCTTTGCAAAAGAAACCTCGCTGTCGGCATCTTGTGCGGCGGCCTGCAAAGCTTCTTTCAGCGTAATTTTGTCTTTAACGAGATCTGTCGGCGCGGTGTAGGCAATTTTTTCCTCTTTAACCTGAACGTCGACCTTAACCTTTTGTTCGCCGCCTAATTTTTCATCCAGAGCGACAGCCTGTTCGGCAAGCCCTTCGTCAACATATGCGGCGGCCTTATCAGCCTGTTTAGTCTGAGCCTTAACCTGCGGGGCAGCAATGTCGGCCCCTTTGTCCTCAACAACTTCAACCGTCTCGAGAGGCTTGGCGGCTTCCGCAACAACCGTTTCGGCTGCGGTATTTTTTACAAATCCTTCGGGAGCGACAACGGCAGCGTCTTCAGCAGCCACGGGAGCAGAAACTTCCGGGGCGGCGGCAGCGGCGCTGCGCATTTGCTGCAAGAACTCGACACCGCTCATCTGTACGGTTTCACCGGTTTCGGCGTTAACCATTGTAACAACCTCGGCAGAAGCTATCTGAGCCTCCGTCAGGGCGAAGTCGGAAAGCTTAACCTCTTTGCCGTCAATAACCGCCGTTACATCCATATTCGGCATAACTTCTTCAACCGACGGCAGCGGCGCGGCATCCATTACGGGAGACGGAGCTTCGACAACCGGAGCCGCAATCTGCTGCGGAGCCTCTTCAACCCCGGCAACCGGCGTTGTCAGCAAGGTTTCCGGAACGGCGGCATCAACATTTGCAGCCACGACGTTTTCGGCGACAACGACTTCGGCAGCGGCAGGATTAACTTCTTCCGCTACGGGCGCCTGGGGAACATTCTGCTGCTCGGCAGAAGCCGGAACAGCGGCAGAATCGTCAGCTTTTGCGGCCTTATTCTTTTTGTTTGCAGGTTTGTTTTCCGACGAAGAAGAAGCCTTGTCGTTATCTTTAACGTTTTTGTCATCAGAAGGCTTAGACGTTTTCTTGTCTTCTGCCGAAGCGGCGTTTTGCTTGTCATCAGCTTTGGAAGCGGGAGTCTTTTTGTCATCGGCGGCAACATCCCGGTTGTCAACCGAAGATGTTTTGACCTCAGGCTTGACGTCAACTTCCGGGCGAACCGGCAAAATATCCATCACCATAGAAGTCTGACCGAGGAGACTGGCAAACCCGGCACCCAGCGCCTGGCCGGAAGCAGCCACGGCGGCATTCTTATTAAACAGGAGCGGATTTACTGAATTATTGATATCTTTAACTTCCATTTTCATAAGCCTTCTAATAAAAAATTTCAATCTTCTGACATTTATGCAAAATGCGTGCCAATTTTTGAGAGACGCATCGTCGTCATATTTTGCCCCTTATATATATAAAGTATGAAGAAACGCAGGAATCATTTAAAAGTTGTTTCGATTAACATTCGCAACCGGAATTTTCAGAAAAATGCAAAAATACAAAAAAAACGAAAAAAATTGATTATTTCAGCACAAATCAGAGCATAATTTGCAAAAAATTACGTTTTTTGTTGTTTTTTTATCAAAAACAGGGTATCAACGACTCAGAAATTTGTTCGATTTAACATTAACTAGAAAGAGAGAATAATCTTATGTCTAATCCCATCGACACCAAAGTCATCAGCAAGCTGGCTGAAATACTTGATAAAAGCAACTTGACCGAATTGGAATACGAAGACGAAGGCTGCAGAATCAGCCTGAGCAAAAACGGCGGTGCAGCTGCTCCGACTTTTGTTCCGGCTCCGATGCCCGCTGCTCCCGCTCCGATTCCGGCTCCGGCCGCTCCGCTTCCGGCACCTGCCGCCGTCAGCGCTCCCGCAGGTCAGGCTGAAGATTATTCCAAGAGCCCCAACGCCGTCAAATCTCCGATGGTCGGCGTCGTTTACCTTTCTGCCGACCCCAATACGCCGAACTACGTTAAAGTCGGCGACAGCGTTAAGGAAGGCGACATCGTTTGCCTGATTGAGGCCATGAAGACCTTTAACCCGGTTAAAGCCCACAAAAACGGCACGGTCGCCAAGATTCTGGTTGAAGGCGGCGATCCGGTCGAATACGGCGAACCCCTGGTTATCATTGAGTAGTGGAAACAATTTAGGAACACAAAATGTTTGAAAAAGTACTGATTGCCAACCGTGGCGAAGTAGCATTGCGCATCCATCGCGCCTGTCGCGAAATGGGTATAAAAACCGTGGCCGTCCATTCGGAAGCCGACGCCAATGCTATGCACGTCCGTCTGGCCGACGAAGCCGTCTGTATCGGGCCTGCCCGTTCTACGGAATCCTATTTAAACAAGTCAGCCATTATTTCCGCTGCCCTGATTACCGGTGCAGACGCAATCCACCCCGGTTTCGGCTTTTTGTCCGAGAATGCGGACTTTGCAGAGATGGTTGAAGAACACGGCATAACCTTTATCGGCCCGACCTCGGCACAAATGCGCCTGATGGGCGACAAGATTACCGCACGCAAGGCCGCCGAAGAAGCCGGCCTGCCGATTACGCCCGGTTCTCCGGCACTCGAAAGCGTTGAACATGCCATTGAATGGGCCAACAAAATCGGCTACCCGGTAATTGTCAAAGCAACGGCCGGCGGCGGCGGCAAAGGCATGAAAATCGCCTTTAACGACGAAGAGATGAAAGAGGCTTTCACCATGGCCAAGGCCGAGGCCAAAGCGGCATTCACCAGCGACGTGGTTTATATGGAAAAATATCTGCAAAAACCCCGCCACATTGAAATGCAGGTGCTGGCCGACAAATACGGCAACGTTGTTCATTTGGGCGAGCGCGACTGCTCTATCCAGCGCAATAACCAAAAAGTCATTGAAGAAACGCCTTCTCCGGCTCTAAACCGTCAGCAGCGGGAAGAAATCGGCGAAATCATCCGCAAGGCTATTGAGAAAATCGGGTACACCAACGCCGGAACGCTGGAATTTTTGTTTGAAGACGGCCGTTTCTATTTTATGGAAATGAACACCCGCTTGCAGGTTGAGCATCCGATTACCGAAGCTGTTACCGGCATTGACATCGTTCGCGAGCAAATCCGCGTTGCCAGCGGTGCCGCTCTGGGATATACCCAAGACGACGTCACTTTCAGCGGCCACGCAATTGAATGCAGAATCAACGCCGAAGATCCGGAAACTTTCGCCCCCTGCCCCGGTAAAATTACCGAATGGCACGCTCCGGGCGGCCTGGGCGTTCGCGTTGACTCCGAAATTTATTCCGGCTACAGCATTCCGCCGTTTTACGACAGTATGATTGCCAAACTGATTGTCAGCGGCAAAACCCGCAATGCAGCCTTGATGAGACTGCGGCGCGCGCTGGAAGAATTTGTCATCGAAGGCGTCAAAACGACTATTCCGCTGCACCAGGATATTATATCTCAAGCCGAATTTATCGACGGCCAATATAATATTCACTGGCTGGAACAGTTTATGGCCAGAAAATACGGCAAATAGACATCCGCCTCATTTCAAGAAGCCCCGGTCAATCCGGGGTTTCTTTTATAAAAAAAGCTTTTTTCCCGCAACGTTATTTTTCTGATTGCATTTATCTCCGGTCATAGTAAACTCGACTTGCGGTTCAGAGGTGAACCGTGGTGTCTGAAAAACATCTCATGTAAAATCCACCTTGTGGTGGAGTGGCCGACATAAGCGTATTCGTACGTCGAATAAGGCTGACTGCATAATCACAGTTTTTGAGCTCCCCGCCTTTTCTTTTTAAGAAACGGCGGTTTTTGTTTTCAATTAACAAATAGGAGCTAAAAAATGATAACGGAAAATATGAATTTGAAAGAAATCCGCAAAGCTTTGGGGCTGGAGTTGTTTCTCCGCCGCCGGCAAAAGGGAATGAGCCTGTTCCATATGGCTCACCACATCAAAATCGACCGCCGGGTGCTTGACCGGGCGGAAACCGGAAAACCAGTGCCGATTTATACCCTGATGCGGATAATCAGCCATTACGGCAAAAAGGTCCGTATTGAACTGGTGGAATAAAAACAAAAAAGCCCTGTTTGAACGGAGGGCTTTTTCTTAAAAAAATTATCGGGCAGAATCAATATAACTGCGGACATCCGTGCCAAAAGTCTGATCAACGTATTTGGTCAAATCAGACGGCTTTTCATGGAAGCGCTCCGCTTCGGCCTGAGCCTGCAAAACCTCGTCAATCTTCAGTTTCGACTCAATAGCATCGCGTTTTTCCGCAGCTGTGGGCGCACCGCGAACTGCCGCCAGGTTAAACATAATATGGGCGGTGTATAAATCTTTGGTATATTTTTCACCGCGGGCCAGAATATCGCCCAAAGCCATCATGGCGGGAACATGCCCCTGGCTGACGGCCAATTTGAGATATTTAACGGCATTGCCATAGTTTTGGGGTAATCCGAGACCATTGACATACATCAGAGCCAAAATATACTGCGCTTCGTCAAACTTGGCTTCGGCAGCCGTTTTCATCAAAACAGCAGCCTTTTTATAATCGCGATCGCGAAGACGTCCGGTGTAATAAGCATAGCCCAGCATAAACTTGGCGGTAGGGTTATTCAGTTCAGACCCTTTTTCAAACATATCCATTGCCTGGACGGTGTCTTTGACCACGCCGTTGCCGGTGATGAGAATGAAGGCCAGATTAACGGTGGCTTCGGCATTGCCGAGTTTTGCCGCTTTTTCGAACAAAATCGCCGCCTTGGCGGTATTGCGTTCGATGCCGATACCGCTATAGTAGAGGCTGCCGAGATTGTTGAGGCCGACATTGTCGTTTTGCATCGCTGCCTTGGCATAGTACTCAAACGCCTTGTCATAGTCCACCTTGGCGCCGTTTTCGCCGTAAAGATAAGAATATCCCAACAGCAACTGGGCATTGACATCGCCTTTTTCCGCCAGCTTAACGGACTGCTCAAGCGGCGAAAGGCGTTTTTCATCGGCGACATTCAGCTTGGGCGCCTCATCCTTTTTTTTGCTTTTGAAGTTAAGGAAAGAGAAGATGCTGTCCTCATCATCGTCTTCGGCGGCCTTTTTTTCAGGTTTAGACGCCTCGGGAGTTCCGTCGAACAAAGAGATAAAGGCGTCGTCATTACCGGCCAATGCCGGCGTCCCTGAAAAACTGACTGCAAGCAGCAGCAAAAGTAATAATCTCAGCATATTTTTCCCTAATATTTTAATCTTTTGTTCTGAGTGGCGATATATGTGAACATATTAATGTTGCCCGCGGATTTTGCAACCTTTTTATTGTCTTTAGCGACAGACTGGGGATTCAGATATATTCTTCCGGCCTCTTCTTCCCGGGCGGGAACAGCCTTGACCGGATAATGGGGCAGTTTTACGTGGCCGTCGTCCATTGCGCGGAGAACTTCATACTCGTCGCTGTCGGCGGCAAGATAGTGAGCGTCAAGATGAGCACCGTCGAACCCTTTCATACTGTAGCGGTTTTCCACATCGCGGATGTCTGCGAGATATTTTCTTTTAATCTCCGGCAGATAGCGGTCAAACACATCGTACAGCTGGTCGGAGACATAACTGAAAGTATTGCTGTCGAGCGCCTGGACGGTCCGAACGTAAAAGTTCTCGCGGATGTAGTCCCGGCATTCGGGATAAGTGCCGTCTTTTTGGGGCTCTTTACCTTCATAACGAAACTGGTCTTCCATAATGCGGACGTCTTTAAGAACTTCAATATTTTCCTTTTCAAAGCCGGCACCGCTGACCTTGCGGATGTCTTCCTGAATCTGGAACAGCTTAAGTTCTTTTTGTTTTTTGGCAATATACTGTTCATGCGTCATTTTTTCCGGTTCGGGAAAACCGTTGATTTCCGTCTCAAGCGTCCGGTAAACCTCATAGCTCTTATGCGTCATTTTATAATATTTTTCGTATACGGCAGTCATTGCCATAAACTCGGCCTTAAACCCGCCGGGCAGATGTCCGATGAACTTAAAATCGCGGTGATTGCGCGGATTGTCGGAAAAAGCCAGACGCTGCGCGGGATTAACGGGCAGAATATTCCCCTTATGTTTGTCTTTAATCTCAAAGGGGTTTACAAAGACATAAGGATCTTTTTCCATAAGCATAAACGTGCCGCGAACGTCTTTGAAACGGTTGCAGATAGTCGTGCAACGGAGAATGTCGTTAACGTTTTCGACAGGACGGGGAACAGCCGCCAACTGATGACGGCAACGCGGGTCGTCGACATGCCCCTGATAGCGCCTGACAACCTCCCGGCATTTGGCTTCATATTTGCGGGCATAATTACTGTTCGGGCCTATTTTTTCAATTATACGCTCAATAGACTTCAGCTTGCCCAGCGAGACATACAGCGGCTGGCCGTTGTCGTCGTGAAACTCGAGAACCATAGAGGTGAACGGCGCAATGTGCTGGATGAGATAAAGATTTTCGCGATCGACCTCTCCGGTGTCAATATTTTTATAATATACCCGGGGCTTTTGGCCGCGCGAACGGCAAATGGCGTCATAAAGCTCCTTATAGGGAGCCATCGTATTTTCGCAATAAGGACGCAGATAGTCGTAGTCAAACTGCGTTATGGTACCGTCAGCCAAATAAGAATCAAGCTTTTGCATTCTTATTTCGTCCTGCTGCTTTTGGATCGCGTTGACCTCGTCAACAGAAAGATCAGACAGTTCGCGGCCTTGTAAAATTTCCGCCAGTTCCTTATCATATTTAACCATAACGACGCATCCCTATTTTGTCCATTTGTCACAATACAATAAAAGACAGCTTTGAGCAAGCTTAAAAAGACAAAGTTATTTAGATTAGATAATTCTTATTTTCTTCAATCCTACCCGAAAAGGCATAAAAAAAGGCGGTATCTGCTACCGCCTTTTGAACATTTATACTGAAACTTAGAACAGTTGCAGCACACCCTGGGCGGCTTGGGAGGCCAAACTCAAGGAGTTAATAGCCAGCTGCTGTCTGGTTTGGAGAGCCAGCATATTTGCAGACTCTTCGTTCATGTCGGCCAAGGTCAGGTTATCGGCACCTTCGGTCAATACATTAACCAAGCTCTTGGTAAAGTTTTGACGGTTTTGCACGATGCTGTAGTAGTTACCATAGTCAGAAGCCATAATGCGCAGGCTGCTGATAGCCTCTTCGGTCTGAGCAATGGAAGCCTCAATATCTTCATTAGTCTGCCAGTTGTTGACAGCTTCGTCCAACATCAGGCCGACGGAAGACGCATCCGTACCTTTAACTTCAATCTGAGAAGAACGGTCTTCGTTGAAGATAACGGTTAAGGTGTTCATCTGCAACAGGTTAATACCTTTGTAACCGGAATCCTGAGCCAAGTTGTCAATCTGCTCCAAAATCTCGTTGAACTGCAACGCGTATTTCTGACGGTCGGTGTTAACCGCAACGGTAGAGGTTACGTCATTGGTGGGATCACCGGTTTCGGGATTTTTGCCCAAGCCGGCCAAATCTCCGGCGCCTGTTGCTTTGATGTTATAGCCGGCTTTTGCGGTATAAGTGATTTTGCCGGTTTTCTCATCGACCTTAATGTCGACAATCTTGGCAAACTCCGAACCGCCGGCTTCAATAGCGTCGTTAACAGCGCCAACATAATCTTCAAGATTTTTAGCTGCCAACTGAGTATCCGTCAATGCATCATTAACGTTTTTAATCGCAGCAGTCAGTTTTGCATCCAAAGCAGTACCGTCGGTTCTGGTCACTTCAAATTTCAAAGAAGTACCGGCAGCCGTTTTATGCTCATCAGGATCATCTTCATCGCTAAATTTAGCCTGCAGGCCCTTAATGTCGGTTTTGGACGCAACATCACGGGCGGAGTTGGCAATAGCCTTAGCCTGCTCCACAAATTCGGTAATCGCTTCAATGCCTTCGTTGGCTGCCTGAATTGTCTGAATGCCCTGTCCCATACTGTCCAGCAACGCGTTCAGGTCGTTGGCACGGTTGTTTAAGGACTGAGCGGTGTAGTAGCTTGCGGCGTTGTCAATTGCCGAGTTAACTTTCAAACCGGTCGAGAGGCGCTCTTGCGTCATATCCATTAAGCTCTGGGTATTCTGTAATGACAACAAGTTAGTACGCATACTCGCTGTAAGTGAAATATCTGCCATTTTCTTTCTCCAATACTTTGGAACAATAACTTGTTACCGCCTCTAATGACGCCACAAGTTTGTCATTATTTATTCGTTACCTTTTTTATTTATGCCCATATGCAAACTGACAGTTACTGACCGGACAATTTTGGTTAAAAAACCGCTATCATTCACTTTACATTTACATCAGCCTATAAACTCTCTATATATATTCAAGCAACTTTTTGCTCTGTTTGTAAACAATTTATTAACTTTTTTTCTAAAAGACTCGCAAAAAAGTTAATTTATCCACAACTTATATAAATTTTATAAGCCTTTAGAACCTTTTTTTCAAGGTTCCGGGCACGGGAGATTATCACCCTTTACGGCAAAACTCTCCGATAAACCACCATGCAAATAGTATGCCAAAAACATAAATTCGTACCTTTGCAGCGCCTTTGCAATGCACAAAAAAAAGCAAAATATTTAAGTTTGCGCACCGGCAGAGCTGGGCAGGAAGAGGAAGAGGAAGAGAAGAGAGGAGAGGAGAGGAGAGGAAAGAAACAAACGGAATGACGAAAGGGTCGGCGCTTATGCCGGCGGCAGAGCAAAGGACGAACGGGCAGAAGCAGATGGGGTATGGGTATGGGTATGGGTATGGGTATGGGGTGTAAGGGTGAATGCCGGTGGGCGGGAGCGGATTGGATATCAAAGTCAGCAAAACCTCAATATTTCATCTAAGGTTGATTGGATACGGTGCAGCATTGCCGCTGTCACCCGGCATTCAGTCTGACAAAACAATTTTTCAATCAGGCGGCGGATAAACAAAGAAAAGGCGGTACCGAGTACCGCCTTCAATATGATATTCTTTGTGCTTGGAACTAGAACAGCTGCAGCACGCCCTGGGCAGCCTGAGAAGCCAAACTCAAGGAGTTAATAGCCAGCTGCTGTCTGGTCTGGAGGGCCAGCATATTTGCAGATTCTTCGTTCATATCTGCCAAGGTCAGGTTATCAGCACCTTCGGTCAGAACGTTAATCAAGTTCTTGGTGAAATCCTGACGGTTTTGAACGATACTGTAGTAGTTACCATAGTCAGAAGCCATAATACGCAGCTCGCTGATTGCGTTTTCAGCTTCTGTAATTGATTTATTGATGTCTTCATCAGTCTGCCAACTGTCAATCGGATTGCTGATTTTCAAACCGGTAGAAGACGCATCAACACCCTTAACCTCAATCTGAGAAGAACGGTCTTCGTTGAAGATAACGGTTAAGGTGTTCATTTGCAACAGGTTAATACCTTTGTAGCCGGAATCTTTGGCCAGGTTATCAATCTGTTTCATAATTTCGTTAAACTGCTCGGCATATTTCTGACGATCGGTGTTGACGTTGACGGTAGAGGTAGAAATATTGGTTACAGCCCCATCGTCGTCCTTGTCACCTTGTCCGGCAAAATCTCCGGCACCAGTTACAGAAACCTGATAACCAGCCTTTGCAGTAACGCTGACTTTACCATCTGCAGTAACATTAAATTCCATAACATTTTTAAGGACACCTGCAGTGTCTGCCGCCAAAGCTGCTTCAATTGCTGTTTTAAGCTCTGTTGCGTTTTTTCCTTTTAATTGATCTGCAGCTAATTTTGCGTTAACTGCTGTAATCGCGTCTGAGATTTTTTTCTCATCGCCATCTCCTGCCAAAGCGGTTCCATCAGCCTTTTTAACAGCCAAGGTTAATGCCGTAGCATCAGCCGTTACGCCATCGACACCCGAGAACTTAGAGCTTAATGTTTTAACATCGGTTTTAGATGCAGCGTCACGAGCGGAGTTGGCAATAGCCTTAGCCTGCTCCACAAATTCGGTAATCGCTTCAATACCTTCGTTTGCTGCCTGAATTGTCTGAATACCCTGACCCATGCTGTCCAGCAATGCGCTTAAGTCGCTTGCACGGTTGTTTAAGGATTGGGCGGTGTAGTAGCTTGAAGCGTTGTCGATTGCCGAGTTAACCTTCAAGCCGGTCGAGAGGCGTTCCTGCGTGGTGTCCATCAGACTCTGAGTGTTCTGCAGGGACAACAGGTTTGTACGCATGCTCGCTGTAAGTGAAATATCTGCCATTTTCTTTCTCCAATACTATGGAACACATAACTTGTGACCGTCTTACTGACGATACAAGTTTAGAATATCATATTTTTTAGTTCGTTTAAACCCTTTTTTTCATAATAGTATGTTCTAGCGCATATTTGCAAATAAATAGTTAATGACAAGGAGTTCTCAAAATACGGCGGATTTCCGGGACTTGAGAGGCCTAAACTCACATCACTTTCTTTACATCAGCCTGTCAAACATTTTTCTCTGTTAACAATTTACATCAGAGCTTATGAATAAATTATTAACAATTTTGAAAAAAAGACTCGGGAAAATGTATTTTATTTACATCTTACAATAAGCTATAAGCATTAAGAGCAGGATTTCAAGGTTTCGCCAAACAATTCTTCCTCTTTTTTGAGCAGCTTGTCGGCGTTTTTAATGGCGCTGTAATAATCTGAATTAATGATGTTTTCGGTTACCGGCGCAATATAGGGAATCAGGCTCGGCGCGGCTTTTTGCAAATCGCGGACATACTCAAGGTACATATCCTGCAATTTGTCGTCACCGCGGGAGAGATACATTTGCTGAACCACAAAGTAGACCCTTTTGCAGGGCGTGTTGGCTTCTTTTTCGCGGAGAATGAATTTTTCGCGCAGGATAGGAACGTTCCCCTCAATATAAAAACGCGTACGCTCGCCGTCATTGGTTATCAATGACTCGCCGATGATAATGCTTTCATGTGGTTTGAGTTCGATTTTAAGGGGCATAGCCGTCTCCTTTCCGCTTAGTATTAGTATAGATTAACTTCAATTGCGCTCCCATTATATAATTGTTTTTATTTTTTTTGCAAATCTTTATTTTTTTATGTATAAGTAATTAACAAGTAAAAAAACAAGGAAACCAAATGACTACTTTTAAAAAGACGCTTTCGACCGAAGAAAAGGAAATTTACCTTAAAGCACTTATATATATATTAAGCAAGGAAGAGAGAAAATGCGCGGACAATGACGAATATCTGCGTCAACAGGCCGAGCAGGCCGGGTTTGACCCCGCGGCCGTCAAAAAAATCAAGCCGGCAAAAAAAGCCGACGATTTGATTAAGGAACTGAAACAGGTTTCCAGTATGCGGCTCAAACGCTACATCATCCGCGAAATGATTATGCTGGCGATGGCCAACCACGAGCTCAGCGACGAAGAAATGGCCGCAATCTATACCATCGGGATGAACATCGGCATCAAGGAAGACAAAATCAACGACTTTTTCCTGTGGGCTGCCGAAGGGCTGGAATGGCAGCTGGCCGGCGTTAAACTGGTGGAAGAAGATTTATAATACAAGAGAATAAGATGTTTGAGCCGCCAATTTACACGATAAAGTCGGCCGGTTTGGCCTTTGGCAACAATCAACTGTTTCGCAATGTGGAATTCTACATCAACCGGGGAGACAAAATCTGCCTGGTGGGGCGCAACGGCTGCGGAAAATCCACCCTGCTGAAAGTTATTGCCGGAAAACAGGAACCCGACCGCGGAGAAATTTTCATTCAGCCGGGAACCAAAGTCGCCTATATGCCGCAAGACCCCGACTTCAGCGGGTTTGCCACCCTGCGTGACGTGGTGCTGGCCGGACTGCCGGCCGACGAACACGGGCTGGAGTACAAGGCCGACATTCTTATCGGGCAGCTGGGCATTTTGGAACAACAACCGGTAGCAAGCGCTTCCGGCGGCGAAAAACGCAAGGCCGCCCTGGCTCAGGCGCTGGTTTCCGAACCGGACATTCTGCTTTTGGACGAGCCGACCAACCATCTCGACCTGCCGACAATTGAAAAGCTTGAGAAAATCATCGAAACCTTTAACGGTGCGGTGATGCTGATTTCGCACGACAGGATGTTTCTCAACAATACCTCGAAGACGACTTTCTGGCTCGACCGCGGCGTTATGCATTGCAACAACAAAGGCTTTAAGTTTTTTGAAGAGTGGCAGGAGCAGGTTATCAATCAGGAGCTGATTGAGCAGCATAACCTCAACAAAAAAATCGAAGAAGAAACCGAATGGCTGCACAAAGGCGTGACCGCCCGCCGCAAACGCAATATGGGACGGCTGCGCAAACTGCAACAGCTGCGGGCCGAGCGGCGTAATCAGATTAAGCAGGCCGGCAGCATCAATCTCAACGTGGAAGAAGGCGATTTTCGCTCCAAGCTGGTTATTGAGGCCAAGCATATTTGCAAGAGTTTCGGCGAACGCGAAATTGTCAAAGACTTTTCTACCCGGGTGATTAAAGGCAACAAAATCGGCATTGTCGGCCCTAACGGCGCCGGCAAAACCACCCTCATCAAGCTTCTGACCAAACGATTGGAGCCGGACAGCGGATTTGTGCGCATCGGCAAAAACCTGCAAGAGGCTTATTTTGACCAAAACAGGCTGACGCTCGACCCGAAAAAAACGCTCTGGCAGACCTTGTGCGACAAAGGCGACCATATTTTGGTACACGGGCAGTATCGCCATGTGGTGGCATATCTTAAAGACTTTTTATTCAAGCCGGATCAGGCGCATTGTCCGGTGGCGGCGTTGTCCGGCGGAGAGAAAAACCGCCTGATGCTGGCGGTTGCCCTGGCACAGCCGTCCAACTTTCTGGTTTTGGACGAGCCGACCAACGATTTGGATATGGATACGCTGGACCTGCTGCAAGAGGTGCTGGACGACTATCAGGGGACGATTCTGATTGTCAGCCATGATCGCGATTTTCTTGACCGGGTGGTAACTTCGGTCATTTATATGAAAGGTGACGGAACGGTCAGCGAACACGCAGGAAGTTACAGCGAACTGCTTGAAAAAATTAAGGGACAGCAGGAAAACACCGCGGCAGCCAAGCCTATTGCAAAAAAAGCCGACAAAAACAAAGAAGACAAGCCTTCCGCCGCCAAACCGGCCGGCAACAGCCGCAAGCTCAGTTACAAGCAGCAGCGGCTGCTCGAGGTTTTGCCTCAGGAAGTGGCTAAACTGGAAGAAGAAATCGCAGCCATAGAGGCCGAGCTCGGCGACAGTTCGCTTTACACCGAAAATCCCGAAAAATTTGATCGTCTGACCAAAGACCTCTGTGCCAAGCAAGAAGAAAAAGACGCCAAAGAAAGCGAATGGCTGGAAATTGCGGAACTGGCCGGCGGCAGCGGCGCAGGCAACGTTTAAGCAAACCCAGGGATTGTTTGAAAGAAATATGCCGAACGGACACAGACTTTTGCGGTCACAAGCCGACGGTGAAACAACTCGAATCTAATTCTCCCGAGGATAAACGACTTTTCCGTCGAGCACGTCTTTGATAGTGTATAAATCCTGACTGACCAAAATCAGTTCTTCCGGACGGACTTTTTCCACATTCAGCTGCTGTTCCTGGCTTTCGACAATTTCCAGCATATTTTCATAATTGATTTTATCCGGTCCGTGTTTGGACATATGCTGCAAAATGTTCCGGTTGGTTTTTAAATTCTCTTTTAAATAAGCGGTTTTAACCGCAGCCTTAAGGCGCTGTTCAACATAGAAAAAACGGTCGGCGTCCCAGCCCTCGTTCTTCAGCCAGCGAACCAGCTGCGGAGAAAAGCCTTCCGAGGGAATGGTATTGGTGAGAGAAATCTGCAACAACCCGTACCGGCTGATGTCCTTTTGCATAAACTCAGACCACAACTGCAAAAAAGAGACGGTTTCCGGGTATGTTATCGCTTCGCCAATCCGGGGCGGGTTATCAAAGCCGTAAAGGTTTATTTTGCCCAAACGCGGCAGCGGCGTGCTGATAATCCAAGCCAGCAAAACAACCGCCGTAAAAAGAACGGAATAACGATGACGCTGTAAAAACATGGCTACCACCGCAAATTGGAGATGACGTAGTTGGGCGAAACGTCAAAATTATTGGACAATTCGCGGGTTTTGGCAACATCGGGAATATACCCTTCGCCCAGAAAGTTTACATGTACGCCTTTGGACACCAACATCGAATCCAAATTCAGCAACTCAGCGCCCTTAATATCGGTGGCAAGGTTGTCACCGATAACCAAAACAGAGCCGGAGCTGCCGTCAAGACAATAGTTGAAAACAGCGCTGTCCGGTTTGCCCAGCGTGATAATCCGGCCGCCCATTACCGCATATTGCTCGGCAACGGCACCGGGAGCCAGGCAGATTTTGCCGTTTTTGAAACTGGAAGTGTCATTGCCGGCACAGACAAAAGGCAGCCCCAAGGCAGCTGCGTGTTCCAAGGCCGGCAGATAAGCTTCGAGCGTATCAGAAACGTCGGCAACTTCATTCATATAGATGAAGTGAGCATTTTCCACCCGGTCAACGGGCTGAAAATCTAAACCGCTGAACACGCCGTCATCCGCCGCTGAGCCCAGGTGAAAGTAATTGTTGCCGACGGCGGCGAAATCTCCGCTGCGGACCTTGAGCTTATAGTGCAAGATTTCGCCGGCACTCATAATGCAGCTAAAGACATTCATGGAAACGCCGTTTTTGAGGAAAAAACCGGCAATCGCCGCCACCCGCTGAGCCGAATTGGTGAGCAGAATGACTTTTTTGCCGTTTTTATGAAGGCTGTTCAACGTTGCGGCAACATTGGGAATCAGGCCGTTGCCATCCGTAACGACGCCGTTAAAACCTAGCAGAAAAGTGTCATAATTATCGGCCACTTTCGATAAATTGACTATGGGTTTTATCATTTTCATTCTTTAGATTCCCGTATTTTGCACAAACTTTGGACAAAGAATAGAAGATTTCTGCGATTATGACAAGAAAATAAACAAAGTTTTACACTTAAATAGCCTTAACTTCCACCCAAAAACAAAGCCGACAGAAACAAGTTCTGCCGGCATTGCAAAAAGGGTGAACGATTATCAGAAAAACAAATCGCGTTTGCCCTGCCTTATCTGCTCCATACGCTCCAAAAGCTTCGCTTTCAGCGGGCTGCTGTCGGGATAGTCGCGGACTTCGCGTTCAATCGTCGGCAGCGCTTTAGTCCGGGTCGCTTCGCTGGCGTAGTCCTGCAAAAATTCCAACAACGTCAAAATGCCGTTGGGCGTGCAAAACTGCTGGACAAATCCCGGACGGGCGACTTCCATAAAATGTTCGCCGGTTCGGCCGAGGCGGTAGCAGCCGGTGCAAAACGAAGGCAAAAACCCGGCTTCGCACAGCTCTCCGACAACTTCATCCAGAGGACGGTCGTCGCTGAGGCAAAACTGGCTCCGTTTGTCGCTTTCGTCCTTGCTCAGAGAATATCCGCCGATACCAACGTTAGAGCCGGCATCAATTTGCGAAATTCCGTAGCCAATGGCTTCGTTACGCAAGGCGACCGGTTCTCTCGCCGTCAGAATCATTCCCGTGTACGGAACGCTCAGGCGGATAACCGCAATCATCTTCATAAACTCGCGATCGCTCGGCGCATACGGCGGATGATTGGAAAAATCAGTGCCTATCGCAGGTTCGATGCGCGGAAAAGAAATGGTGTGCGGACCGACGCCAAACTTCTGTTCAAGATGTTTGGTGTGGTAAAGCATTGCCAAAGCTTCAAACTTATAGTCATAAAGACCGATTAAAGCTCCCATACCTACGTCGTCAATTCCGGCTTCCATCGCACGATCAAACGCAAACAGGCGCCAGAGGTAATTCGACTTCGGGCCGCTGGGATGACGCGCCTTATAGGTTTCGCGGTGATAGGTTTCCATAAATATCTGGTAAGTTCCTATTCCCGCCGCCTTGACGGTCTTAAAACCTTCAACATCAAGCGGCGCAGCATTAATGTTAACGCGGCGGATGGCTCCTTTTCCCTCTTTGACGCCATAGGTCTGACGGACGACCTCGGCGATGAATTCCGGGCTGTAGCGCGGATGTTCGCCAAAGACTTCTATCAACCGTTTATGCCCCAGAGACTGCAAGGCGCGAATTTCCTGCTCCAGACGCGAAGGCGTCAAGGTATCGCGGACGACTTCCTTGTTGGAACAGCGCAAACCGCAGTATTCGCAGTTGTTGATACACTCGTTGCCGATATACAACGGTGCAAACAAAACAATGCGATTGCCATAGACCTTTTTCTTTAACGTGCGGGCGGCTTCTTCGATTTCTTCAATCAGTTCGGGGTCCGTTACATTTAAAAGTGCGGCCATTTCTTCCGGCTCAAGACACAAACACTGCGCAACCCGGCTGATATCCAGCGATTTTTCAATAATTGCGCGAATACGTCCCTTGTCGTTGCAGGGCTGACCCAAAAGCCTGAAAATTTCATCTTCGGGGATAAAACTCTCCAAGCCGGTCACATCTACTTGAGGCAAACCGTAAACGGTGCCAAAATGTTCATCTTTTTTCATCTTTTTTGAGATTTTAATAATGTTAATACTAATAGTTCCAAGATTATTTCAATTTAGAACTATTTAGACAAAAGTCAAGCGCCGGAAATTTTATTTTATGCGCCGGTAAGCCTCCAATGCCTCGGGAAACGGCTGGAGCACCCGTTCCAGAACGCCTTTGAGTTCGGAAATGCAGACGCCGTAATTGGTAACCGGCACGTCAACCTGTTCACAACGATTGATACGGGAAAGGATTTCCCGCCGATTCTGCATACAACCGCCACATTGAACCACAACCCTGTAAGCCGAAAGGTCAGCCGGAAAATCGTGTCCGGCAACATGATTGATTTCGAGTTCTTTGCCACTTTTGGCTCGCAGCCAACGGGGAATCTTTACCCGGCCGATATCATCCTCAACAGCATGGTGCGTGCAGGATTCCGCTATCAGAACCCTATCGCCGTCGGAGAGCCGGCGCAGTACCGCCGCTCCTTCAACCAGGCGGACAATGTCGCCTTTCAGCCGCGCCATCAGAATCGAAAACGTGGTGCAGGGAATGTTTGACGGCGTATTGGCAACCATAAAATCCACGACCTGAGAATCACATACCACCAATGCCGGCGGTTGTTTGAGATTAGCCAAAGCAGCACCATATTCGCTTTCTCTGACCACCATCACAACCTGCCCATGGTCGAGGCCGTCGCGGATGGCCTGCACCTGCGGCAGAATAAGGCGGCCCTTGGGCGCTTCAAGGTCTATCGGCACAATCAATACGACGGTGCTTCCGGCCGGCGCCAAATCGCCCAGCAGCGGCGGCGTATGAATAAAATCTTCGGGAACGACTTTCAGCAAAGCCGCCTTAAAGCGATTGAGCACTTCGGTACGGCTGTTTGCATCGGTCGAGTTTACGGCAATGCCGTCGCCGTCGGAGGGCAGAATGTCCGCTTTGTTAAAAATTTTGACTACAGGCAGCTTCCGTGCCGCCGCCTCGTCCAAAATCTGTTGTTCATATTCGCCGATGCAGTTGCCTTCGCAAACCAAAACAATGACATCGCTGCGTTCAAAAACGGCACGGGTTTTCGCCAGACGGGCGTCCGACAAAGCGGTTTTGTCGCCAAAACCGGCGGTATCTAGCCACACGACCGGTCCTACAGGCAAGAGTTCCTGTGTTTTTTCAATAACGTCGGTGGTGGTTCCCTCCTCGGCTGAAGTTATCGAAATATCCTGGCCTGCAACCAAATTCAAAAAACTTGATTTTCCGGAATTGACCCGCCCCATCAGGGCTATATGGAGGCGCATTCCTTTGGGCGATTTATCCATTGGCAAAAGTCCTTTCAATTAATGCGGTGATGGCCGGAGAGGCTGGTGATGACGTAATTTGCTATCGTCAGCCCAAAGATAGCGGTGATGGTCGGCAAAGACCCCAGCGTATGACGGACACGTCCGGCGGAAGCATCGTCTCCGTCAAAGGCCAAAGCCGTTTCGGGCAGGCAGACTTGCTCGTCGGAATAAACACAGTTGATTCTGCTGATTTCAAGGCCGCGTTTGCGCAGCCGTTTGCGGATAAACTTGGCAAGGCCGCAGTTTTTGCTGGCACTCAAAGTTCCGCATTTGATAAACGAGGGATCGGTTTTTAATGCCGCCCCCATTGACGAAATAAAAGGTATTCCGCGTTCATAAAGCGCTTCCATCAGACAGCATTTGGGATTAAGCGCATCAATGGCATCCACCACGAAGTCAACCGGAATGTCCAGCAGCTGAGGCAAGGTGTCGGCATTGACGAACATATCTCTGGTTTCGACAATACAGTCGGGATTAATGTCCAGCACCCGGCGGCGGGCAACCTCGGTCTTCTTTTGTCCGACAGTCGAAGTCAGCGCCAAAATCTGACGGTTGATATTGCTCTCATCAAAGACATCAAAATCAACCAAAACCAGGCGTCCTATCCCGGAACGGGCCAATGCCTCCAGAGCATAGCCGCCAACCGCGCCGAGACCGACAACCATAACGGCGGCATTTTGCAAACGGGACAGCCCCTCATCTCCCAAAAGCATTCGGGTACGGGTTAAACGATCAGTTGCAGACATTGATAAATCCTAACGCATTTTGATATGTTTGACTAACAAATTCTTCCAGGTTTTCTCCGCGGGCCGCCGCCAGTTTCTCTGCCAAGCGGGGCAGAAACGCCGGCTCAGATTCCCGGTTTCGCTCCAACGCCTGATAAGGACCGTCGCTTTCGAGCAGCAGACGAACGGCCGGAACGGCGCGGACTACGTCTTCGCAGCTTGTTTTCTTCAATATCGACTGCGAAAAAGAGACATAGCCGCCCGCAGAAACAATCTTGGGCACAACCTCCTGCGGACCGGTAAAAGAGTGCATAACAAACTGCGGCGGAAGCTCTGTCCAAACCTTTTGCAGCCATTCCCACGCCTTGACGGCATGTACCAACAACGGACGTTTAAAAGTACGGGCAAGCTCGGCCTGAGCCCGAAAAACCGACAATTGCGGCTCAATTTCCGAATTATGCAGGCGGTCAAGACCGGCTTCTCCGACCAGCGCTGCGGGGCAACGCCGCAGATAAGTTTCCAGACGGTTTTCCCAACCGGGACGCGCCTGCCCGGCATACCAGGGATGCAAGCCATATGCGGGAACAACCACTTCGGGATAGGCCTCCGCCAAAGCGGCAACCTTGGGCCAGTCCTCCTCAGTCACGGCGGCACAAACAAATTTTTCGACACCGGCAGCCCGTGCGCCGGCAATTATTTGCGGTGCACTTTTTGTCTTATAATCTTGCAAATGGATATGGGTGTCGATAAATTGCATATTAAATGTGACCTGTAATTGAATTTGTTAGGATTTTAGGTAATTATGAGCGTTTTGACAAGACCAATATTGGAAATCGATTTAAACAATCTAGTAGATAATTACAAGATGCTGCAAAAACTGGCGCCGAAATCCGCCAGCGCCGCCGTTGTCAAAGACAATGCTTACGGCCTTGACGCGGGAGTTGTGGCAGACGTTTTGTATCAGGAAGCTAACTGCCGCAACTTTTTTGTAGCACATGCCGTGGAAGGGGAAATCGTTGCGAATGCCGCTCCCGAGGCAAAAATTTATGTTTTGCAGGGAATCGGCGAAGACAGTCTGCCGGTATTTAAGCGTGTACCGCAGTTGGTTCCGGTTATCAGCAGTCCCGAGATGTTTGCCTTTTGGAAAGAAAACCGCCTTAAAGGCGTCAAACCGGTCATCCATGTGGAAACCGGGCTGAACCGCCTGGGATTCAGGGAAAAAGAGCTGGCGGCATTAAGCCCGGAAGATATTAAGGAATTCGGCATGGTAATGTCGCATCTGGCCTGTGCCGACGAAAAAGACCATTTTATGAATGCACATCAGTTGGAAAATTTCAAGCACATCAAGGAAACTTATTTTCCCAAACTTCCGGCTTCATTGTCGGCTTCCGACGGCGTATTTCTGGGAGGCGACTTTCAGCAGGACGTCGTTCGTCTGGGAGCGGCGATGTATGGCATCAACACGGCGCCCTATCGTGAAAACCAAATGAAAAACGTGGTTCGGGTCAAGGCTCCGGTTTTACAAATTGAAGAACTGAGCAAAGGCGAATTTGTCGGTTATTCGGCAACTTATCGTGCCAACACCGACCGTAAAATCGCCATTATCTCGATTGGTTACGGCGACGGTATTCCCCGCTCGCTGTCCAACGTGGGCAAAGTCTTCTTTAAGGTTGGCGGCAGACTTAACGAAGCCAGAATCATCGGAAGGATTTCAATGGACAACATCATTTGCGACATTACCGGAATCGAGCATCTGGAAGTCGGAGACACCGCATATCTGGCAGATGATTTTTATACGCTTGACGACATGGGACGGGATGCCGGCACAATCTCTTACGAGATTATGTCGCGAATCGGAAAGAATCCCCGTTATGACCGCCGTTATATCGGATAAAAAAACAGAAAAAAGCCGGGATAAACATCCCGGCTTCTTGTTACTATTTTGTCTTTTGCTGACTTTGCATAAGCGCTTTTTTATGGCTGTTAATGGATTCTTTCATTTGCTGGAAGGCCTTTTCTCTGCTTTCCCGGCTAATGTTGGCGCTTGGCCTGTCATTGAGATCGTGTACGGTAACTTTGACATGAAGTTTACCGTCCTCACCCTTGCTTTCGACAGCATGGACAACACCTTCGTCAGTCAACATTCTGTAGTTGGTTACGCCGTTTTCAAACTTACTCTTCAGCTTGCCTCTGCTGAGTCCCAAACGCTCACCGGCAGCGGCAACATCTTCCGGAGAAGCCGCGGGAAGCCTGCCGTCATTGGTCATCAGCATATTTTGAACAATGGGGTTAGAGGTATTGACTTCGGCATTCTTCCGATCAACCAAACCTGCTTCTTCAAAACGATCGACCATCTTCTCAGGCAGTTTGGAAACCGTCACTTTGGTTGAGCCGATATCACCGTAACCAGGCTCATAGGGGCTCAAAATCAGCGTGACCTTCTTGCTGGCAACATTGCCATCATCATCAATATTTTTGGCAACCAGACCGTTTACATAAGAGATGTTCCGTTTGCTGATGGTTTCCGTCTTGACTGCCTGGCCGTCCAATAAACTATAGACATCAAGCTTGTCCGGATCCTTGGCATTCGGTTTGACCCAGATTGTAGAGGCCGAAGCACCGCCAACATTTGCGGTACCGTCAGCCTTGAACTGGCCGACCTCGGCAACTTCCTTGCCATACTCACCCGGCAGGAAGTAATAAGCCTTGTGCATCGGTTTAGCCCCGTTATCGGCAACACTATATTCAACTTCTTCCGGTTTTACTTCCACAACCGGCTCAACGGGTTGTGGCTTGGTTTCAACAGGATCTTCTTTTATTTCAACGACTTCCTCCACTTTGGCTTTACCGCCGCCGTTGTGGTAGACAGTCGTCAGTTTGCCGTCGCAATCAATGCTCTGATGGCGGTGGACACCGGCACCGGTATAGGTATTATCGGCAAAAGCAATGGAGTCTGCACCTTTGTAGTAACCGATTTTACCACCATCATTGGGGTCCATATTAATGGTTGCCAATCCGCGATGGATGACTGCCTTTTGAATATCGTTAACTTCTTTACATTCAATATCCAAATCAATCAGCAAACGAGCCGCGTGACCGCCAAGTTTAGTGGTAAACAATTTGTTGACTAAGGCTTTGTCGCCGGTACCGTTTTTGATTAACTCATTCCACTGTTCCTGTGTTACACCGACCCGGTTCAACTCATTGGACAGGTCCTGATTGTCGCGGATACCGATATACTCTTTCAGCATATTGCGGTGATAGAGATAATCCGCAGCAGTCATACCGCTAGGTTTGCCTTCCAGATGATTTTCATTAGAACTCGCTTCCAGAAGAGTCATCAGTTCCTTGGCGGTTCTGACCTTGACGCCGTTTACATTCAAATCGTCGTATCCGGTATTGCTGTTGCGCGTTGTGAAAAACGACTCTCTGATTGTCGTTTTATAAGTAGTCATTGAGAAGTTTTCACCGTTAATCTGGTTGTAAACGTTTTCCGGAGCTGCACCGCTTCTGGCTGCAGCGTATTCCTGCGCATTCAGAGCATTGATGCGTTCCTCTTTGCCGTTTAATATCGTTTCAGCGGCAACCGGAGACTCAGTTCCGGCGCGGGCAGCTTCCACTGCCTGGAGAGCATTTTTAAGATCGGCAGGATATGCTGCTTCCGAAGCCTTGACAACCTTGCCCAAAGCGGCCTGCAATTTTTCAGAATCAACCGATGAGAAGTCATAACTGCGGTTGAACCAGCCGGCCGGATTGTACCAGGGTTTTGACATTCCCAATTCATGGGCAAGTTTTGCAGAAAGCGAAGACGTTTGCGCCTGAGTCAGAATATTGTTCCAGTCGGCGGTATTGTCCAGTTTGGCCACTGCGCCGATGACTTCGGCATGATTATGTGCAGCCTGTGCCCCGAAGAACACGGCGGAAGCACCGGAAACGGCTACGGAGACATTAGCGCTGGTACGTGCCTGTTTGGCGCTTTTATATCTTTGATAAGCCGCAACGCTGCGGTTCTTTATCAAATCTTTTTTGGAAGCCTTAACGCGTCTGTGCGCAAAGACGGCAACCGTTCCGCTGATGGCCGGAGACATTGCATAACGGGCGAGAATGCTGCCGGCACCACCCATAACGGTTCCGCCCACTGCTCCGACAACCAATGTCGTTCCGACTTTTGTCTTGTAGTTGAGGTCTTTTTCTTTCACAGCCTTGAAAGCGGCTTTAATCTTTTTGACATTGCCGTAGCTATACTTCAAACGGGCGGCAAAACCAAGTTTTTTACCAATTTCTTTTTCATGCTGACGACGTTGTTCGCGCAGTTGGTCAATTACCGGAGAAACCGAGGCATTGGCAAAATTCCATCCGGCATAAACGGCAGCCGCGGCGATTGCGGTTCCGGTAGCGGGAGCCGACGCGGTCAGAGCAGCCAGAGATCCAACCGTAACTCCGGTGCTGATAAGCATACTCATACCGTTGTTGTTGAGCAGGCGGTAAAGATTATCTTTGCCAAAAGCGCGTTTTGCCGTTTCACGGACTTTTTCATAAGCTTTTTTATAATTTCTCAAACCAAGGTAGAGATTGCCGAGTTTGGCTTTCAGAATCCCTTTGTGTTGTTCGTATTCAAACTGTGCGGCGGCACTGTCGGCACTCAGAAAATCCTTGTCGACAAGAATATCGCCTTTGCCATACAACAAAGAAGCCGCGTCTTTAATGTCAGCAGACATCTGAGGAACCAGCCGGCCGTCAATTGCGGTATCGCGCAGAGCATAGCGACCGGCCGCATCCTTTTCAAAATCGCCGGCCGTCAGTTCGACCATATTTTCGCCAACCTTGGAAATCAACAAAGATTTGGTAAACTCGAATTCTACGTTTTCAATGAATTTTTTACGTTGGGCAATCGTCGTCTTGTTTTCAAACAAAAACTGCGGATCAATCATCGTTGCCTTTGACGCACGCAAAACCGACGCCCGGAACAGAGCGTTTACGGCAGCGCGTTTTTCTTCGGCATCAAGCGTTTCGACCTCTTTTTCGCCCATTTGGGTGATTGTCATACGGCTGATGATGTTTTCCAGATTTTTGAACTGAGCCGAAACCTTATCTGTTTCCTTGCCGTTTTCATCGCGTTCAAAAAGTTCAAAATTATTGTCGGTAAAGCTCAGCGCCCGCTCGTTGCGAACCATCAAACCACCCGGAACATTATCAACCCCGGCTGTTTTTTCCATAATCTGACGGAGATTTCTTTTGGTTTCTTCAGAGCAATGAGGCGTTTGGGTCAGGAGATAATTAAGGCTCTTCTCATATATAGTATTGTTAATCTCTTGTCCGGAGGCCAGTTTTTCGGCATGGGCATTGATTTTGGCATCTACCAGATGGGCAACATCCCGCTCGGCACCGGCCTGAAGCGGCGTACCGTTACGATCGGCGGCAATTACCGTAGCCAGACCGACAACATTAAATTCATCAATATCCCAAATCCGGTCATTGGAAGCATTAACAATTTCGGCAATACGGGCAGAAACGGCATTTTCCGCATCGGAACGCTCCCGGGCATTTAAGGCTGTATAATCCCTGAGGCCGTTGGCGAGTTCAACAGCATCGGTGATTTCAAGTTTGTAGGCCTCCTGACGCAAGCTGTCCAAATATGCATTCACTTTGCTTTCCAAAGCGGCATCGTCGGCAGCGGCAACTGCCTCTTTAATGTCAAACAACGAAATATCACTCAAGTCCCCTGATAAAATCAGTCGAGCGGTTTCCTGATCCATAGCCATAAATTTAACTCCTCGTTTTATAGTCAAAATCTCCAGTTGCTAAGAATATACAACATTTTAGAGATTGATTCAATAACTTTTTGTCAAGTTTGACGATTTTCTCGAAAAAAGACGCAAACTGTTTAATTATAAGGATTATAGCGCAAAAAAGTTAAAAATTTATCTCCATCCGATTGTTACAGAAATGTGAAAGTTTGCAAAAAAAAACAAAGCTTCGCTTCAACCCTCTGTATGACAACAAAAAAACCGCAAACGAATTCCAACAAATATGATTTGAAAAATTCAGGATTTAATGTATAATATAAGTGTGTGTGTATAATTATATCAAAATAGGTGGTGTGGTCATGTCCAAATCATTCAAATTGGTGCTGTTAGCAATAACAGCATGCTTCTTGGCATACAGCAATGCGAGTGCCAAGACCTGGTGGCTTCCCGATTGGCAAGGCGGTCAGGACTCTCGCGGTTCTGCTGACGACGGCGGCGGGGATATTGTCAAAGACGATTCTGATTGTATGAAACATTACAATCTTTATACAAAATGTCCTTCGCCAAAGTTATCTACCGGTGTGGTTCATCCCGTTGCCGGAATGACTTGTCAGAAGTCTTGTTATTGCCCTTCGGAATACAAATATACGTCTTCTAACTGTTCCGGTAAATATACCGTTTCCGGCGGTTCTTGCGACGGAAAGTATAATGATTGCGTCTGTAAATCTGAATACAGTCAAAACTCTTCAAACTGTAACGGGGAATAC
>ENA-UONV01000863-UONV01000863.1-human-gut-metagenome-genome-assembly--contig:-CS4-NODE-863-length-30827-cov-5.343559_pt1 | contig 30827 bp, 28 predicted proteins | sample MGYA00242461_ERZ724008 | MGnify/ENA metagenome assembly ERZ724008 | reverse complement strand
ACCTGAATCTTACGTGCCAACCGCACACCGCTTTTCTGCTGAAAGTGCCAGTCTTTTCGGGATATTTCGGCATATTGGGAACTCGTCAAAAATGGTGTAAAAACCTGAACCATGCGCGTCTGCCAATTCCGCCATACCTGCATATTATCTTGCTGCATTTCTGCGACTTCGTTATTGTATCACAAAAAAACCGTTTTGTCAATGGCAGAAATGCAAAAATCCTTGACTTTATTTTTAAGATTCCTCCCCGAAGACTTTACGCACTTCAGGGAGGACAGATTATACTTATACGCCGGCTTATATGCTAAAAGGTATTGGTGGCTCGTAATCTATTCTTATCTTCGGAAGCTTTTCGATGACCGAATAGCAGTCAACCTCGCCGGGGGCGTTTTCGCCGCTTGCCGGAGGGGCGAATATCTTTAATGTGAGCGAAGCGTTCAGCTCAATCTTTTTGTCAAAGAACGCCGGCATAAGGTCGATATAATGGCAGTTGGGAGATTTATAGAACCATCTTCCGTTTATCTCCAGCATCAAGTTGGAATCGTCGTCCTCGTCAAAGGTAAGCTCGCAGAAGACCGGATCCTTCTCGAAAGTCAGCGGAATTGCTATACCCTCGGCGTCCTCCGAGCCGCCCCAGCGAAGCTTTGCGGGCAAGGGCAGCTTATCGCCAACAGTCATTTCAGGGCTGAACCAATCGCTGTGGATTATATCGCGGTATTCGCGCAGGAGCGGAAGCTCTATGCCGACCTCGGGGTTGTTGGGGTCTTCCCATTCAAGACCCAGCCTGCCCCTGTCGCGGAACTGATACATGGTAAAGCCGGTGAGCCAGCTGCCCTTGTTCTCGACAAGCATATCGCAGAAGCGGCGGAATATCTTGCACTGGTCATATGGACCGGTGACATCTCCGTCGGCGTTGTGTTCGCTCATTACCATAGGCTTATCCATGCCGGTTATTTCCTTGTAGCGCTCATAGGTCGCCTTGCAGCAGTCGTAAACAGGCTGCGCTCCGGTGTAGCCGTGCGAATGTCCGCCTTTGAGGGCGACATCATTCGGCCAGCCCCAGTGCAAAGACATATATTTGTCTATCGACCATATATCCGTCTCCTTGGCGGCTTCTAAGAAAAGCTCCTCCATGCCTATCTTTTCGGGATTATCCCTTTCCTCCCCTGCCGCGCCTGCGCAGAGAATGGTTTTAACGTTGGGAGCATACTTATGTATTATCTTCGCAAACCGCGCAAAGAAGTCCGCTACTTCCTTGTAAGAAGCCCTCTTGTTAAAGGAGAACCAGCTTCCGGTGGCTTCGTGATTTATTCTTATCATTATTCTTCCGAACGGCAGTAAGTCCTTTGCGATGGCTATAAGATGCTCGTCTGAAACGGCGGGGTCAACCGTTAAGGTAAGTATAACGTCCTGCCCGTGGCGGCGGATGTCGCGCATCTGCTCAAAAACAGGATCGTCCTTTTTGCCCTCTAAGCCTCCGCGGTAGGGGAAATAATCGTCGTAGGGGTAGCCCCACGCGTTGGTTTTGTCCTCCGGCGGGAATGCAACGCTTGCGCGCACCGGCCAGCCCTTGTCAAGCGGATAATAGCAATACATAAGGTTTACGGCGCGGTGAGGTCTGCCAAGCTTGTTTAAAATGTAGTCTTGATTAACATACTCTCCTCTTTCGCTGCCGTCGCCCAGATCGACCGCGCACATCGCCTTGCCCATGTGCAAAGAGTATACCTCGGGGTTTATAATATCCATAGTCATCGTCCTTTCAAAAGCGGTATTTTCGATTTCATATTTTATGCCGCCTGCCGTGCGATATCTCTAAAAATCGCCGAAAACGGCTGTTTTTGCGGGATTATCGCGCGCGGCGCAGCATAAAACGCACGTTAATATTCTGCAATTTAAAGTATAAAGCATATATCCGAATAAGTCAACCGTTTTATTGAATTTTGCATAATAATTCACCCTTCTTTGCTGTTTTTTTGACGGAGTAGGAGAATATCCGAAAACCATCATGAAAAAACGGAAAAACAGTTGAAATTAAAATAATAAAGTAGTAAAATAAATATTCGGTTTGAAAGACAGATGTTTTTTACTTTTTGTATATTATTTTATCATTATTACAGATATAGAGGTATCAGACGTGTCAGTAAATTCGCTTAAATCAAGGGACAGAAGCATGGATATGACTTCCGGCTCGATATTCCCGAAAATAATCAGATTCACCCTGCCGCTTCTTTTGATGGGAACTCTTCAGCTCCTTTACAACGCGGCGGATATAGTTGTTGTAGGCAGATGGGGAAGCGACGCTTCTTTGGCGGCTGTAAGCTCGACCGGAGCGCTTATTAACCTTATTGTAAACGTTTTCATGGGACTGTCTGTCGGAACAAGCGTTGTTGTTGCCCAGCACTTCGGTGCGGGACGAATGAAAGACGTCAGCGAGACGGTTCACACCTCGATAGCCGTTGCCGCGATAAGCGGTATAGCGGTGGGAGTGTTCGGATTCTTTGCGGCAAAGGGAATGCTTGAGCTGATGGATTCCCCCGAAAACGTCATCGACCTTTCGGCGCTGTATGTTAAAATCTACTTTATCGGTATGCCGGCGAATATGCTTTATAACTTCGGAGCGGCGGTTCTGCGTGCCGTCGGCGACACCAAGCGCCCGCTTTACTATCTTTCCATATCGGGAGTTATAAATGTCATACTCAACCTTATCTTCGTAATAGCCTTTAAGATGGACGTTGCAGGCGTTGCGCTTGCTACAATCATATCTCAGGTTGTGTCGGCGGTGCTGGTGCTTGCCTGCCTTATGCATTCCGACGGTGCGATAAAGCTTTATGTAAAGAAGCTGCGCATACACAAGGATAAGCTTATAAATATCCTTTCGGTTGGACTTCCTGCCGGCATTCAGGGCTCTATCTTCTCTATCTCGAATGTTATCATTCAGTCATCAATCAACTTCTTCGGCGACGCTGCAATGGCAGGAAGCGGTGCAGGCGCAAATATCGAGGGCTTTATCTACATGGCAATGAACTCGGTATATCAGGCGGCAATAACCTTTACCAGCCAGAACTTCGGTGCGGAGAAGTATCGCAGGATCAAAACGGTTGCTTTTGAATGTATGGGACTTGTAACCGCTGTAGGGTTGAGCCTCGGCATAATTGTAAAGCTGTTCGATACCCAGCTTCTTTCCATATACACCGACGTTCAGGCGGAAATCGAATTCGGCGTTATAAGAATGTCGGTAATACTTTTAACCTACTTCTTAGACGGCACCATGGACGTTATGGTTGGACTTCTGCGTGGAATAGGACACTCGGTTCTGCCGACCGTCGGAACGATTGCCTTTGTATGCGGATTCAGAATGTTATGGATATTTACCTTCTTTGCCCAATACAAGGCGTCTGTAAACAACGACCCAGCCAAGTCGCTTACTGTGCTGTTCCTCTCCTACCCGATATCCTGGATAATGGCAACCCTTTCGCACACCATATGCTTCCTTGTTATTTTCGGGAAGATGGTTAAGAAGGCTAAAGCGGAGGGAAAATGGTAAGAAATTAAGGTGAGCTAATAATCCCGATGAAAATAAAAGTTATTGCATTTAATAAAGATATTATAGATGATGTTTTCGATATACAACAAAAGGCATATAAACTGCTCTTTGACAAATATCAGGACAAAGAAACAAATCCGTATATGGAAAGCAAAGAGGTTGTATTGGAAAAATACACCCGGCCGGGCACTTACGGATATGTGTTTATTGAAAATGACCTGCCTGTTGGCGCAGTCAGGATAGCAATGAAAAATAATGTTTGTAAGGTATCTGCATTAGCCGTTTTGCCTGAGTATCAGAACAGAGGAATAGCGCAGTCGGCACTGCGAGAAATTGAAAAAATACATGGCAGTGCAAATAAATGGGTATTGGATACTCTTATGCAGGAAGCAGGAAATTGTCATTTATATGAAAAGCTTGGATATGTCAGAATCGGCGAACCCAGAATCATAAGCGATAAATTAACCATTGTTGGCTATGCAAAAGAAATCAATCCGGAACAATCACCATTTTAGTAAATGAAAATATAAATATTGCTTATGAAAATCCGAAAGAATGAACAATCATGTCAGAACAATACTAAAGCCCTGCAAAGAGCTTGGCGTCGAGCTTAGCGTTCCAACGGTTGACCGTTAAACTATTTGCAATGAATGAAAAATCGTGTGTATATAATGTAAAAGGAGACACGATGACAGAATACAGAAGCTTACAGGAGCAGGAAATTAACCGCACGCTTTTTCGCAGCTTTATCCGCCGTCAGGTGGTGGATAAATGTTTCCGCCGCGAGAACGGAGCGTGGGTTGTCCGCTCCGACCCTTTTATCGACGACTGGACAGAGGAGGACTATCAGACCCTTATCTGCTGTCTGCGCAACACGGTGCGCACAGGCGGGCTTGTTCTCGGAGCATTTTCAGGCGGTGAACTGAAGGGCTTTGCGTCGGTGGAAAGCAGATTTTTCGGAGGAGAAAACCGATACTTTGACCTCTCTTCCCTTCATGTATCAGAGGATATGCGAAGAAAAGGAATCGGGAAAGAGCTGTTTATGTCTGCTGCAAAGTGGGCAAAAGAGCAGGGAGCAAAAAAGCTGTATATTTCCTCTCACTCCGCCGTCGAAAGCCAAGCGTTTTACCGCTCAATGGGATGTGTTGAAGCGGCTGAGTATAATCAGAAGCACGTGGAAAAAGAACCATATGACTGCCAGCTTGAATACATATTATAATGGGATCCCGATTACAAATACTCCGCTATAGCACTTTCAAAAGAAAAGTGTCATAGCGGAGCATTCTTTATATGACCGAAACCGCCGCAAAACATCAATTCTGCGGCGGTTGTTATATGCTTTTTATAAATCGGTATTATAACGCTTTACTTTTTTGCGGAGAAAGATATACGAAATCACCGACGGGATTCCCAACCAAATCAGCACCGCACTGGCTGTTACAATCTCAAAGTTGGGGATAGTCAGCGCGCCTGTCAGGTATAAAACAGCGACCGGCAGGGATATATAGCCTATAATTTTATGGGCGAGGTTCCATGTTTCTTCGTCCCGCACAGTCCACGGCAGACGAAGCCCCGTGTGCCTGCTGTAAGGAAGCCTTGGAGAGATGATTCCAGCAAAAATCATCACGCAGATAATAATAAGCATGGCAAGCATTTTTTCCTGATTTTCGGTGAAAGCAATCACGCCCGAAGCGATCAAAACGGAAATAATTATACAAGCAATAAGCATGCATATATTAAAGACGGTTGTTAAGCGCAGAACTCCGATTTTCATGTCGTCGGTTGTAACGCTTGTCAGCAGAGCAAGGTTGCGATACAGAATAATTACCGACGCCAGCAGACAAGCTCCCACCAAGACAATGGAGATTATTTCGTTTTTTACAGCCAGGGCTGCAAGCATAGCCGCAAAGGACAGCAGCAGGATTATCCCTCTTTTGCTGTTTGCCCTGAGCGCAAGCTTTTCTTTCCGATTCTTTTCGGCAAGCTGTTGGTTAAGCCTTTCCAGTTCCTCCGCAAGGCTGCTTTGCTCTTTTTCGTCGGAGCTTTTTTCTATATCAAGAAGCTGACCGACGGATACTTCTAAAAGCTCCGCTATACGCATTAATATATCAGCGTCGGGCACCGACAAACCTGTTTCCCATTTAGAAACGGTCTGCCTTACAACGTTAAGCCTTAATGCCATTTCTTCCTGACTCATTCCTTTTTGCTTGCGGTATTTTTTAATGTTTTCGTTTATCATGTCAAGACCGCCTCCTTGTATAAAAATTATAGCTTAGGTGCGCTTGGCAGTCAAGCAACGAAAATTAACATTGACAGAACTACAGCCATAATTGCGGTCAATAAGACATCATGCCATATATCAGAATGTATTTCCGACGGATAATGCAGCTTTACACTCTTCGCAGCCGGTTCAGAGCAGCTTGTTATCTACCCCAGCTTCTCCCGCAGCTCCCCCAGCACCTTCTTTTCCCTGCGTGACACCTGCACCTGAGTCATGCCAAGCCTTTGCGCGGTCTGCTGCTGGGTCAGGTTTTTGTAAAATCTTAGGAATATCAGCTGGCGGTCGCGCTCGTCTAAGGTGGAAAGAGCCTGATTTAAGGCAAGCTCGTCGGTTATTTTTATGTCGGGAGGGTCAACGGGCAGGTCGAGCTGGGTAAGCTCGCCGTCGTCCGAGCTTGCGGTAAGGCTGACAGTGGGAGAGCTTACGGCAATCGCTTCTATTACGTCCTGCCGTTCCAAACCGCATATTTCGGAAAGCTCATCAAGCGTTGCACTCCTGCCGTTCTGCGATTCAAACCGCTCGGCGGCTCTTGTAACGCTTAATGAGCGTTCCTTTATGATCCGCGATACCTTTACCGCCCCGCCGTCGCGGAAAAGGCGGCGGATCTCTCCTAAAATCACCGGAACGGCATAGGTGGAAAAGCGCACCCCGCGGGATTTGTCAAAGGCTTTCACCGCCTTTACAAGTCCCATGCAGCCTGCGCTGTAAAGCTCTTCATATTCAATTCCCTTTCCCCGGAACCTCGAAGCGCACAGGCGGACAAGACCCAAGTTGCCTTCAACGCTTATCTCCTCGCCGGGGAACTGTTCGTTTTTTTCAAAGATTCGGTTTTCGGTTATCATCTTATCTTATCATATCAGCCAAGCTTAGACCGCAGTTTTTTGCAAAGGACAACGGTTGTACCCGCTCCCGGCTTGGATTTTACGTCAACTCTGTCGCAGAAGCTTTCCATCACCGAAAAGCCCAGACCCGAGCGTTCCTCGTCCGGCTGAGTGGTGAAAAGCGGCTCCATCGCCTTTTTAACGTCCTCTATGCCGCAGCCGTGGTCCTTTATTCTTATGTAGATAAGCCCGCTTGAATATGCCTTGGCGGTAAGCTCGATTTCGCCCACCGCGCCGCGGTAGGCGTGGACTATGCAGTTTGTAACCGCCTCGCTTACGGCGGTTTTTATGTCGTTAAGATCGTCTATGCGCGGGTCGTAAAGCCCTACAAAGCCGCTGACCGCAAGGCGGGCGTATCTCTCGTTGACCGAGAGCGACGGAAACCTTACCCTGATTTCGTTGATAGGTTTTTCAGCCATTTATATCTTCCTTTCCTTTTTCTGTGACAGACAAAGCCTCGCTCTGTTTTTTCTGCCCATTCTGCTCGGACATTTTAACAAGCTTGTCCATTCCGGCAAGAGTCATTACCTTTTCTATATAAGGAGGCATTCCCGCAAGCTCCACCGTTCCGCCCATTGCCTTCATGTTTTTATATCTGCCCATAACAAGCCCGACTCCAGAGCTGTCCATAAAGGTGACAGACGAAAAATCAAGAATCAGGTGGTTGGGGTGGTTGTCGTTAAGGGCGGTATCGATATCCATGCGCAGCCAGCGGGCAGAGTGATGGTCGATTTCGCCGCTGATGCGCGCAGTAAGGCTTCCTTCGCCGCTTGGGCTGATGTATACTGACATTGCTTTTCGCTCCTTCCTGTTTTTAGTAAAGATTAGCATGGGATTGATAAGAAAAATGTCAAAACGAAGACATAGAACAGGCGCAGCACCAAAATCCGGTACTGCGCCCTGTTCTTATTATTTTGTTGACATTCAGCAGTCGGTTATGTGAAGCTCCTGCTTAAGCGCCTTCTGAAGAACGGCGGAAACGTTTAAGCCGCTTTTTTTGGCTTCAAAATCAAGCCACGAAGGAAGAGTGACGTTTCTGCGGACCGTCCGCATATCGTTCTGCCTGCGGTATTCCGAAAAGTCAACAGCTACAAGTGAAACTATATCGTTTTCAGTTTCTTTTATGACTGCTTTCACTTCTGATGGTGTGGGCAGAGCTTGTTTTCTGTCCTCCATCTCAATGCCGATTATTCCGATTGCATCCTTTGCCATTTCGAGAGCGTCCGTCAGGGTGTCGCCCTCGGTGTTTATGTTGAAATCCGGAATATAGACGACAAAGCCGCCCTCTGCCGGTGATATCAAAATAGGATAAGCTTCTTTCATGATACATCATCCCCCTTTATGCATTACTATACACACAAAATGTGTATATGTCAACACTTTTATATCCATCACAAAAAAATCCGAAAAAATTTCAAAAACCCCTTGACATCTTTGAAAAAATGGTTATACTATATATTAGCACTCGGAGATATTGAGTGCTAAAACTTAAAGCTTTTAATTGCCTAGAGTGTTTGGGGTGAGTGATTTGGATGATAGGAAGCTGAGAATCCTTGCGGCAGTTGTTGACGAATATATAAGAACCGGCGAGCCTGTGGGCTCCAAAGCCATAATGAGCTATATAAACGCCTCCAGCGCGACCATCCGCAACGAGATGGCAGAGCTTGAAAAGCAGGGATATCTTGAACAGCCCCACACCTCGGCTGGCAGGGTTCCCACCTACTCCGGCTATCGCCTGTATGTAGACCAGCTATTGCAGACCGATCCCCTTTCGGATGAGGAAAAGCAGGAGCTCGACGGTATGCTTCCCGAAAACGAGTATTCCGAAGAAAAGCTTGTTAAATCCGCCTCGAGGGCTTTGGCAAAGATAACCAGCTGTGCGTCGTTCGTTTCGAGCGAGAATCCAAAGTTTTCGGTGATATCCAAGGTTGAGGTAATCCCCACCGGCAAGCGGCTTTATGTGCTTTTAATGATAACCTCGACAGGCAAAATCAAAAACCGCACCTGCCGGTTAGAGCTTGATTTAACCAACGAACAGCTTGAGTATTTCACAAGCTTTGTAAAGCAGAATTTAGAGGGCGTCCCGCTGGGAGTTTTAAGCGATGAAATGCTTGAAAAGCTTGAAACCGCAATGGGAACATACCTTATTGCAATGTCTCCGCTGGTTCAGGGGATATTTGATATGTCCAAGGAGATCACAAAGCGTGATGTTGACATAAGCGGCGCGCGGAATCTTTTAGACTGCAAGGACATAGATTCCCGCGAGCTGATAACATTCTTCGACAACGGCGACGAGCTGCGCAGGCTTATGGACGACAGCTTCAGCGGCATACACGTTTTGTTCTCGGAGGAAGACGAAAACTTCCTTGTCGGAAATTCAAGCCTTGTAAGCTCGAACTTCTTAAAAGACGGCAAGGTTGCGGGGCATCTGGGAGTTATAGGTCCCATGCGGCTTGACTACAAAAAGATTATTCCGTATGTTGAATATTTCACCGATAAAATCACCGAAATTCTTTCAACTAACGACGATATAATATACAACGACAATGATGCAGAGGATGAAAACGAAGATGAGTAAGAAAAACGAAAACGAAGAAATCAAGAACACACCCGAAGCCGAAAATCCCGAAACGGCAAATCCCGAAGCGGAAAATCCTGCGGAGGAGGCTGCGGCTGAGGAAAAGTCCCCCGTCAACGAGGAGCTTGAAAAGGCTAAGGCAGACTTAGAAGCCGCACAAAAGGAGCTTGCCGAGTACAAAGACAAATACTTAAGGCTTATGGCGGAATACGACAACTTCCGCAAGCGCTCCGTAAAGGAAAAGGCGGATATCTACCCCGAAGCAACCGCAAAGGCAGTCGAAGCATTTTTGCCGATGGCGGATAATTTCGAGCGCGCTTTAAGCACCGAAACCACCGACGAAAAGTATAAGTCGGGAGTTAAGATGATATACTCTCAGCTCGGCGAAGCATTCAAGTCGCTCGGCGTTGAGGTTATAGACCGAGTTGGAGAGACCTTCGACCCCAACCTTGAAAACGCCGTAAGCCGGATTGAAGACGAAAACCTTGGCGAAAACGTTGTTGCGCAGGTCTTCCAAAAGGGCTACAAGCGCGGCGACAGGGTTATAAGACACGCGATGGTGGTCGTCGCAAACGTCTGATAAAATATCACGAAAACAGCGGCGAAAGCTGTTTATATACATTATCTAATAAAAACTTTAAACTCAAAGGAGAGAAAATATTATGTCAAAAATCATAGGTATAGACCTTGGTACAACCAATTCCTGCGTTGCCGTTATGGAAGGCGGCGAGGCTGTAGTTATCCCCAACAGTGAGGGCGCAAGAACCACCCCCTCGGTTGTAGGTATCTCTAAGAACGGCGACAGACTTGTCGGTCAGGTTGCAAAGCGTCAGGCTGTTGTTAACTACGACAACACCGTTATTTCCATCAAGCGCCATATGGGTTCGGACTACAAGGCAACCCTCGGCGGCAAAACCTACACCCCTCAGGAAATCAGCGCAATGATCCTGCAAAAGCTTAAGGCAGACGCTGAGGCTTACCTCGGTGAAAAGGTTACCGAGGCTGTTATTACAGTTCCCGCCTACTTCACCGACGCTCAGCGTCAGGCAACCAAGGACGCAGGTCAGATTGCAGGTCTTAATGTAAGACGTATTATAAACGAGCCTACCGCAGCAGCTCTTTCCTACGGTATCGATAAGGAAGAGGAGCAGAAGGTTATGGTTTACGACCTCGGCGGCGGCACCTTCGATGTTTCCATCATCGAGATGGGCGACGGTGTTACCGAAGTTTTAGCGACCGCAGGCAACAACCACCTCGGCGGCGACGATTTCGACCAGAGAATAATCGACCTTTTGGTATCAGAGTTCAAGAAGACCGACGGAATAGATCTTTCCAAGGATAAGATGGCTATGCAGAGACTTAAGGAAGCCGCTGAGAAGGCTAAGATCGAGCTTTCAAACGTTCCTTCCTCAAACATCAATCTGCCGTTCATCACCGCTGACGCTACAGGTCCCAAGCACCTCGACTACACCTTAACTCAGGCTAAGTTCAACGAAATCACCGCTGATCTGGTTGAAGCAACCGTTGGTCCCGTTAAGCAGGCTCTTTCGGACAGCGGACTTTCCACCTCAGATATTAACAAGGTTCTTATGGTCGGCGGTTCTTCAAGAATCCCTGCCGTTGTTGAGGCTGTAAGAAAGCTCACCGGCAAGGAGCCTTTCAAGGGAATCAACCCCGATGAATGTGTTGCCCTTGGTGCTGCATACCAGGGCGGCGTTTTAGGCGGAGACGTTAAGGAAGGCTTACTCCTACTCGACGTTACTCCCCTTTCGCTCGGTCTTGAAACCATGGGCGGCGTTTGCACCAGAATTATTGAGAGAAACACCACCATCCCCACCAAGAAGACCCAGATCTTCTCCACCGCTGCCGACAATCAGACAGCTGTTGACATAAACGTTTTGCAGGGCGAGCGTGAATTTGCAAAGGACAACAAGCAGCTTGGTATGTTCAGACTGGACGGCATTGCTCCCGCTCCCAGAGGAATCCCTCAGATTGAGGTAACCTTTGATATCGACGCCAACGGCATAGTTCACGTTTCCGCAAAGGACTTAGGCACCGGCAAGCAGCAGGATATAACCATCACCTCCTCCACCAATATGTCCAAGGAGGATATCGACAAGGCAGTGCGTGAGGCTGAGGCGTTCGCCGCAGAGGACAAGAAGAAGAGAGAAGACGTTGACGCAAGAAATCAGGCTGACCAGCTTGTATTCCAGTCGAAGAAGTCTCTTGAAGAGTTCGGCGACAAGGTTGCAGCTTCCGACAAGTCCGACTGCGAGGCTAAGATAGCTGCGCTTGAAGAAGCTCTTAAGGGAACCGACATAGAGCTTATCAAGTCCAGACAGAAAGAGCTTGAAACAAGCATTCAGGGAATCGCCACAAAGGTATACCAGCAGGCAGCTGCTCAGCAGCAACAGCAGCAAGGTCCTCAGGGAGGAAATCAGGGCGGATACACTCAGAGCAGCGGCAATGATGACAACGTTGTAGACGCTGAATTCACCGACGCTAACTGATCATAACGCAGGCAATCCCACAAACAAAAAATATAAATTGCGATAATTAAACAGACCCAAGGCGCATGAGGATATCTGCGCCTTGGGAAAGTTTCTTATCATTGATTTAACGGAGTTTTACGATGGCAGACAAAAGAGATTATTATGAGGTCTTAGGCGTTTCAAAAAGCGCAACCGATGATGAGCTGAAGCACGCCTTCAGAGCACTTGCAAAAAAATACCACCCCGACCTTCACCCCGATGACCCCGATAAAGACGCCGAAGCAAAGTTTAAGGAAATAAACGAGGCTTATGAGGTTCTTTCAGACAAGGATAAGCGCGCAAAATACGACCAGTTCGGCTTTGCGGGGGTAGACCCCACCTACGGAGCAGGTCAGGGCGGCGGAGCATATGGCTCATACGGCTCGAGCGGATTCGGCGGCTTTAGCGGATTCGGAGACGTTGGAGATATATTTGAAAGCTTCTTCGGCGGCGGATTCGGCGGCTCGCAGAGGTCGAACCCCAACGCTTCGCGGCGCGGTCAGGACATAAGAGCCAACCTTACCATCAGCTTTATGGAAGCCTGCAAGGGCACAAGAAAGCAGGTAAAGGTAACCCGCTATGAATCCTGCCCCGACTGTCACGGAACCGGAGCCAAAGCCGGAACAAGCGCGGAAACCTGCCCCGACTGCCGCGGCACCGGAACGGTAAAGGTAAACCAGCGCACCGCTTTCGGAGTATTCCAGACCACCCGTCCCTGCGATAAGTGCGGCGGCAAGGGCAAGATAATCAAAAGCGTCTGCCCCACCTGCGCAGGTCAGGGAAGAGTTAGAAGCGTTTTGCAGCGCGAGGTTGAAATTCCAGCCGGCATCGACGACGGTCAGACCCTTAAGGTTCAGGGCGCGGGCGACAGCGGCATAAACGGCGGCGGCTACGGCGATCTCAACATAAAGGTAACCGTTAAGCCGGATGATATGTTTGAGCGCGAGGGCTTTGACGTTTACACCGAAATACCCATATCCTACATGCAGGCAACCTTGGGCGACGAAATAGTCGTGCCGACTATCGACGGCAACGTTAAGTACACCGTCCCCGCAGGAACTCAGACCGGAACGGTATTCCGTCTGCGCGGAAAAGGCATAAAGCGGCTTTACCGCACCGACCGGGGCGACCAGTATGTTACCGTTAAGGTGGAAGTCCCCAGAAATCTTACAAAGAAGCAGGCAGATCTGCTTAAAGCCTTTGACGATTCGCTGGACGACAGGAATCAAGCAAGCAAAAAAAGCTTCTTTGAGAAGATGAAGGACTATCTGAACAGCTGAAAATAAGTATAACAAAAGCGATATCAGGAAAATTCACCCGATATCGCTTTTAAATTGTCGAAAAATTGAACTCCTATTTTGTTGCAATCTATAGGTATAGTTTGAGCCATTGCTGAGTGCAGTGATGGACGCACTCCGTGCGCCCATAGGGAAACCCCTTACGGTGGTTTCCCTTCGGAAAAACAGTCCACCGGACTGTTTTTCTTCTACCTTTCCTGCGTTTCGCTTCGCTGGAGATTTCGCTCCCTGCGGGGAGCGACTTGGGGCGCCGCCCCAAGACCCTGCCAAAGTTTCGCGATAGCGATACTTATAGCCTTCTCGAGAAAGGGTGGGCGGAAAGCTTTTAGTTTTGTGCCATTGATACTTGGATTTATCTGTAAAAAGCGATATCAGGAAATTCACCCGATATCGCTTTTTATTTTGTTATTTACTTGACAATCGCGCCGTATGCGTCATCAATATAGAAGCTGTCCTTTCCGCTTGCGGTTTCGACATACAAAAGCATTGCAGTCGCGCCCTCCGGAATTGTAAACTCAGGATTTGCAAGCGTTACCCACTCGCCCTTTGCCGCTTCAACGGCGGCGACCTCGGCATAGTCGGTCTGACCGTTTATATTATATTGCAGGGTCAGCTTGAACTCGACCGTCTCGGCGGAATCCTGCATAGCAGAAACTCCAAAGCTGTAGGTGTTTCCCGGGATGAAGGTGTTTGCCCTAAGGCTTCTGCCTGCGCCGTTCCATGCGTCCTGCCTGCCGGTTACCTTTAAGCACTTGCCCAAGCCGTCCGCCCTGTCGGACGCAGACACGTTCGAGCTTCCGCGCTGTTCCCAGCCCTCAGTGCCCGAATCGAAGGAGCAGTTGTAGTAATAGCCGTTTTCGTCCGGCTCCTGCGGACCTGCGCCCTCTGCCGGTGCGGGTATATCCCCGCCTATTTCCAACTCATTTTTAAGAATATCGGCACTTCCTCTGCTCTGATAGCCCTCGACGGTCAGCGAAGCTTCATAAAGCTTGCCCATCTTCATGCCCAAAGCCTCCCAGCTTGCAAACACCTGCCCGACGTTTATCTCGCCCTTGCTTTTCTTTTCCTGACGAACGCACCAGTACTGCTGGAAGGTGGTGTTGCCGTCGATGGACGGCTGATTGTAGCGGGTAGTCTCATAAATGTCATAATCTGCACCGTCTAATTTGATGGTTGCGGTGGGGTTTCCTCCCGGCGGACGCCAGTTGCCCCACGATTCTACGATGTAATACTCCACAAGCGGCTCGCGCGTCCAGCCGTAAAGAGCAAGGTAAGAGTTGCCGTCGGGGTTGTAGTCAACATCATAAGAAAGGGTGATGTTGCCGACCTCCTGCCACGTTTTGGTGCAGTCGAACTTCATTCCCCTGCGGAACAGGGCGTTGTTGATGTCGCTCCACTCGCAGCTGAATCTGCCGTCTTCCTTAAGGGTCATGCTGGTGGTGCCGTTGTCCTTCCAGAGCTCATAGCCATAGCCATCCTGCTCGCCGATTTCGCAGTCGGTAAGAACGCGGTAATCGCCCGAGCCGGCATTATCGCCGCAGGAGCAGCCAAGAATCACGCAGAGCGCAATAGTCAAGGCGGTGAAAACCCGCATTGCCCTTGAAAAAGCCTTCATGTATTTACCTCCTTTTATAAATTATTGGCATACTACAGCTGCGCTGTCAGCGCGATTACGTTCCCAGAGCTAACGGTTATGCTCTCCAAGCATAAGCTCGCTAAGCTCCTGTATGCGTTCCGGCGGGAATGGCGGTTCGCAGAGCGGCTTTAGAGCGATTCCCATAAGCTTAACCGGATTATCGTCTGCAGCCACGCGGTTAGAGCTTAACGCTCCGCACCGTCTGCACCGGTGGACAACCGCCCATTCGCCGTTTTTTCGCACCCAGACGGAACAGCGTCCATGATGCCTCCGCAGTCGGCGGCACGGTCGCCCGGTTCAACGTCTAAATGCAGGCTTGAAAGGCAGTTGGGACAGTGGTTGCGATGTTCGCTTCCCGCGCCCTCCGGCGTTACTATCCAGCCGCAGACCTTACAGGTGAAGGTTTCGTTGCAGGGATGGGTTTTGTAGTAGCCTTTTTCGTATAATTTTCTTTTGTTTTCGCGATTCATTAATTTTCCTCCCATAGGATTTAAGCACTGACCTTACGAGAGGAATGGCTTGTAAATAGATTTGCCAAACCTCTCGGTCAGGCTACAATCTCCCTTACATGATTATTTTTCATAAAAAACAATCCTCCTTTTTAAATTAGTATGATAATTATATTACTATTTTGTTGGATAGTCAAGAGAGATTCCCGCAAAATCCTGCATTTTATACTTATTTCCCATTAAAAAGTGTCTGGACCATGTATGGTCGTTGAATCGTCGCAAAACCCATGGCACAGCGGTTTTGCGGCGATTTTATGCAGGTTGCCAAAGCAACCCTTGTACACTTTTATGGGAAATTAGTATTACCCTCTTGACATCTCCGCAAATATCTGCTATATTAAAACAAGTGTTTTAAAACATCAGTTTTAGAAAGGAGACTACGCCATGCCGCCGAAAGCAAAATTCACCAAGGAAGAAATCCTATCTGCCGCCTTGGATATAGTCCGCTCAAAGGGAATAGACGCGCTTACCGCACGCTTGCTGGCAGACGCTCTTAACAGCTCTCCCCGCCCGATATTTACCGTATTTGCGGGGATGGACGAAATCGTCCGCGAGGTTATCCTGAAAGCTAAATCGCTCTATGCCGAATACGTCAGGCGCGGGCTTACCTGCGTGCCGCAGTTCAAGGGCGTTGGAGTGCAGTATATCTTATTTGCAATAGAGGAGCCAAAGCTGTTTCAGCTGCTGTTCATGAACGAACGTGGGAGCGTTCCGCCGCTCTGCGAGGTTTTGCAGCTTATCGAGGACAGCTTTGAGGAGATTCTTGCGTCCATCACCAATGCCTACGGCTTCGACCGCGACACCGCACTAAGGCTTTACTATCATATGTGGATATACTCCCATGGCATTGCAACGCTCTGCGCCACAAAGATGTGCAGCTTCACGGCGGATGACATAAGCCGGATGCTGACCGAGGTGTGCGCAAGTCTTATAAAAAAGATAAAGGGAGATGGCAAGCTATGATTCACGCGCAAAGCATAATCAAATACTACGGCATAGGCGAAAGCCGATTTCAGGCTCTGCGGGGGATAGACCTCTACATTGCCAAGGGCGAAAGCGCGGTGATTTTGGGGGCGTCCGGCTCGGGCAAGTCCACCCTGCTCAATATCCTTTCGGGATTGGAGCGCCCCGACGGCGGAAACGTATTTTACGGGGACGAGGATATTACCACCCTCTCCGACTCAGCCCTGACCCGCTTCCGTAGGGATAATATCGGGTTTGTTTTTCAGCAGTACTATCTCCTTTCCGGCATGACGGTTGAAAAGAACGTCCGCATGGGTGCCGACCTTGCTTCTAACAGCGATTACATAGACATAATCAAGGCGGTTGGCTTAGGTGAAAAGCTTGAAAAGTACCCCAGCCAGCTTTCGGGCGGAGAGCAGCAGCGGGTTGCCATCGCGCGGGCAATCGCGAAAAAACCGAAGGTGCTGTTTGCCGACGAACCCACCGGCGCACTTGACGAATCCACTGGCAGGCAGGTACTTAACTTCATGCTTAAGCTGCAATCCGAGCTGGGCTTTACCCTGATTATGGTAACGCACAACTCTAACATCGCCCAAACGGCAAAAACCGTAATAAAAATGAACAGCGGCAGGATAGAATCGGTCACCAAAAACGATTCAATCAAGACCGCCTTCGAGATTGGCTGGTGATTCGGCATGATAATAAGCTTTAAAGACTGCTTTAAGCTTTTGGGCGTGATGATATGCGCCTTCTGCGCGGTGCTGGTATGCTCGATGTTTATAAACTACGGCATAGATTTTAAAACGATTGAATCGCAGATACTTCCGCAGTATGTCTCCGCCTACGAAGCTATATCGCTTTCGGGCAAGGTGACTTGCCTTGTTTCGGGCGGGTGCTTGGGGCTTACGGCGGCTGTCATGCTTATCTTCTACATAAAAAACTATGTCGATTCGCACAAAAAGGAGCTGGGCATACTTAAAGCCCTTGGATACAGCAATTTAAGGATATCCGCAGGATTTGCGGGCTTCGGGCTGAGCGTTTTTGCAGGCACGGCGGCAGGCTTTGCGGCTTCAAGGCTTGTAATGCCGATTTACTACGAAATGCAGAACGACAAGGGCTGGTTTCCTGATATCCCTGTGGGGCTTCATCCGGCCGTCTTTTTGGGACTGGTAATACTTCCCTCCGCCGTGTTCGCGCTGTTGTCGATAGCATACGCCGCAGTAATTCTCAGAAAGCCCGCTTTGTCGCTGCTGCGGGAGAGTGTAGCGGAAAAGCCTGTAAAGAATGTCCGCACGCCAAAAAAGCACCCCGAGCGCGGCTTTTTGGCTGAGCTTCGGGCGGTAACGCTGAGCCGCAAAAAACTTTTAACGTTTTTTGTAATCTTTGCGGCATTCTGCTTTTCCTCCATGACCCAGATGTCCTTTTCAATGAAAGACCTTGCAAGCCCCATGATGGCAATATTTATGATATTTATAGGGCTTCTGCTGGCAGTTACGGCGTTCATCCTCTCGATTACCTCGGTGATAAAGGGCAACTCAAAATCCATAGCCATGATGACCGCAATGGGATATTCCGAAAAGGAGTGCAGGAGCGCGGTTCTGGACAGCTATCGTCCGCTGGGATACATCGGCTTTGCAGTGGGGACAGTCTATCAGTACCTGCTTTTAAGAGTGATGGTGGACGTTGTTTTCAAGGATGTCGCCGAAGTCCCCGTATACAAGTTCAATTTCCCAATGATGTTTATATCCCTCGCGGCGTATATCGTCATATATGAAGCCGCGATATACGGCTACTCAAGGCTGTTAAAGCGGATATCGGTAAAAGAAATAATGTCAGAATAGCATAAGAATCCGCCCCGAAAGGAGATTATCCTATCGGGGCGGGTTTATTTTATGCTCTTATATCAGCGGCGACAGCCGCAATTTAAATCCGTTGGCGAAGCCAACACCGAATCTCTTAACTTTTCTCTCTTAACTCTTCTCTTTTCACTCGGCGGCGCAAGCCGCCCTTTCTATCGCTGCTCAAAATACGCGCAATTATCTGTCTCGCTCGACCCGCCTATCCATAATTGGAATTTTCCAGGCTCGGCGGTAAAGTTCATATCTATATCGTAGAACTTTAACATATCCTCATCTATTTCAAAGCTTACCCTTGCGCTTTCGCCCGACTTTATCGTCAGCTTTTTAACGCCTTTAAGCTGCTTTACAGGGCGGCTTACGCTTCCGGCGAGGTCCCTTATGTAAAGCTGAACCGGCTCTGCGCCGTCCATGTCGCCGGTGTTTGTAACGGTGACCGAGGCGGTAATCGTCTTGCCGCGTTCAAGGATATATCCCGAAAGCTCTACCTTGGAATATTCAAATTTAGTATAGGAAAGTCCATGACCAAAGGAATAAAGCGGCTTGTTGGGAACGTCCATGTAGTTGGAGACAAAAGGATAATACCTATCCTCGTTCGGCTTGGGACGACCTGTGGGAAGCTCGCAGTAGCACATGGGGAGCTGACCAGGACAGTATGGAAAGCTCATCGGCACCCTTGCCGAGGGGTTAACCCTGCCGAAGATTATATCCGCGACGGCATATGTACCGCATGTACCGGGGAGCCACGCTTCCACGACAGCAGCACAGCACTTGTCAAGCTCAGGCACGCAGAGCGGTCTGCCGCCGAACAGCAGGGCAACGGTGTTTTGGTTGACGTTTGCAACCGTCTCAAAGAGCCTTTTGTGAGAAGCACTCAGCGAGGTATCGGCAACGCTTTTTCCCTCGCCTGTTCTTGACTGATCCTCACCTAAGCAGAGAATAACCGCGTTTGCAGAAGCACAAGCACTGATAAGCTCCCCACTCGCTTCGTCCGTAGCAAAAAAGCTGATATCGGCTTTGGGGTAAAGCTCTTCAAACGCGCGGCGCAGGGTTACGGTATGCTCCGGCTGGGCAAATATCGCCCACGAGCCTGTTATGTCACGGCTTTCGGCAAGCGCGCCCACCACTACTATCTTTTTGGAGGTGTCAAGCGGAAGTATGCCGTTGTTTTTGAGCAGAATTGTTGTCTCCTCGGCGGCGCGGCGGCTAAGATTCAGAAATTCATCGCAGTAGATATACTTCTTTTCTGCCTCCAACGAGCCGTCTTTATAGGGATTTTCAAAAAGTCCCAGCTTGTTTTTAAGCCTTAAAACCCGCATGCAAGCCTCATCAATAGTCGCCCCGCTGACTCTCCCCGCCTCTACCTCTGATTTGAGATGGCTGAGATAAGCGTCGGACATCATGTCTATATCAACGCCGGCGTTCATAGCCTTTTGCGCAGCGTCCGCCTTGTCGCTTGAAGCTCCGTGAACCAAGGTTTCGCCGATGGCATTGTAGTCGGTTATAAGAACTCCCTCAAAGCCGAATTTATCCCGCAGGATATCGCGATTTAGCTTGCGGGACAGAGTTGCGGGAAGCCTGTCTATCGTGTTGAACGAGGTCATAACAAGCTCTGCACCCGCGTTAATTGCGGCGTGATATGACGGAAGATAATCCTCCGCAAGCGAGCGTTCGCCGACCTCCAAAGCGTTGTAATCCCTGCCGGCAGTAGCTCCGCCGTAGCCTGCAAAGTGCTTTACGCAGGAGGCTATTCTGCCCTTTTCACCGCAGTTATCCCCCTGAAAGCCCTTTACCGCGCTTTCGGCAAAGCGGGAGTTGAGATATACGTCCTCGCCGGTGCCCTCCATAACTCTTCCCCAGCGGCTGTCGCGGCAGAGGTCTGCCATCGGCGCAAAGGTTGCATGAAGTCCCGCGGCGGAGCATTCCTTTGCGGCGGCTTCGCTTATCTTTTCGGTAAGTTCGGGGTTAAAGCTTGCCCCCTGAGCTATCGGAACGGGAAAAACCGTGCGGAAGCCATGAATCACGTCAGCCATGAATATAGCGGGGATATGGTGGGGCTGATGGGCGATAAATCCGTCCTGAATCTTTTTAAGATGCTCAAAGCCGCACTCGCCTAATATGCTTCCAACCTTGTACTGCCGGCTGTCGTGGATGTCAAACGCCTGTTCGGGACCTGTCAGTGCCATATGGTTGCCGTAAAAGCCGCCGTGAAGCTGACAAAGCTGGTCTATCTTTTCGTCTAAAGTCATATCGTCTAAAAGCTGCAAAAGTTGATTTTCGGTCATATCAAGCTCCCCTTTAATATTAAAAAATTTGTCGAAATGTATAATACCATTTTGCATTTACGCATAGTATTAGTTTTTGACTTAAAATCAGTATAACATCAGCGGCGGCGGTTGTCAATAGCCGCATAGTATGCCGTCATCCGTAATACTTTCTGTCAAGACACCGGTATCTCACCGCCTGAGCTATGTGCTTGCGGTCGATAACCTCCGAGCCGTCCATGTCGGCGATGGTTCGCGACACCTTTAATATCCTGTCGTATGACCGCGCGGACAGTCCCAAGCTGTCAAACACCTGCTTTAATATGCCGTCAGCTTCGGGAGTTACAGGACAGACCTCGTGAAGAATATCCGAGGTTATCTGTGCGTTGCAGGTTATGTCCGTTCCGGCAAAGCGTTTTTGCTGGATGTCTCTTGCGCGCTGCACCCGCTCGCGGATTACGGCGCTTGGCTCTGCCTTTGCGCCCGAGGATATGCTATCGTAATCAGCCGGAGCGACCTCGATGTGCATATCAAACCTATCGAGCAGCGGACCAGAAACCTTTGAAAGATACTGCGAAACCTGCTTGGGCGAGCACACGCATTTTCTGGTGGGATGCCCGTAATAGCCGCAGGGGCAGGGGTTCATAGCGGCGATTATCATGATCCGGCAGGGGTAGGTCACAGTTCCAGCCGCGCGGGATATTGTAACCCTGCCGTCCTCGATGGGCTGTCTTAGTATTTCAAGAGTGGGACGCTCAAACTCGGCAAGCTCGTCTAAAAACAGCAAGCCGTTGTGTGCAAGGGATATTTCGCCCGGGCGTGGAACGCTTCCTCCGCCGGACAGTCCAGCCGAGGAAACGGTGTGGTGCGGCGAGCGGAAGGGGCGGACGGTTATCAGCGGGGATTCGGGGTCGATAAGTCCCGCTATCGAATAGATATTGGTGGTTTCGATAGACTCTTTAAAGCTCATTCTGGGCAGGATGGAGGGCATACGCTTTGCAAGCATGCTCTTGCCGGAACCCGGCGAGCCTATCATAATAACGTTGTGTCCTCCGCATGCGGCGACCTCAAGCGCTTTTTTGGCGTACTGCTGACCCTTTACATCGGCAAAGTCGAGCGGGTCGTCGTAGTCCTTTATGTCGGGGACGTATGGCTTGGCAGGGGCTATCGTTTCCGAGCCGGTGGCATAATCCAGCAGCTGCCTTAAGGTATTCACGCCGTAAACCTTGATGCCCTCCGCGACTGAAGCTTCAAAGGCGTTTTCACTCGGCACAAAAAGCCGCTTTATTCCGTGTTCCATGGCATACAGTGCCATTGGCAGCACTCCACGCACTCCCCTTACCTCGCCGCCCAGCGAAAGCTCTCCGACAAAGGCGGAGTCGGCAAAGTCCTCGTCGTTTATCTCGCACATACCCGCAAGTATCGCAACGGCAATCGAAAGGTCATGAGCCGAGCCGGACTTTTTAACGTCTGCCGGAGCAAGATTAACAGTAACCCTGCCCTTGGGGAAATTGATCTGCGAAGAGCGGAATGCCGAGGCTATCCTCTCCTTGGATTCTCTTACGGCTATATCAGCCAAGCCCACTATTTCAAACCTTTCAACGCCCCTGCTTACCTCAACCTCAACATCCACGCCGAAAGCGTTCATTCCGAAAAGTCCTATACTTTTTATTTTTGAAAACATCTGCCGCAACCTCCCATGTATATTATTTACATGATACAGCATTTTGCCACATATTTCAATATCTAAATACAAAAAAATCCGTCTGAAGAGCAAAACTTCTCCGGACGGCTTAATGCTTGATCAATTCTTCTTTTTCTTTTCGGGATTTTCCGACACGCTTACTACATAGTCCGTGTTGATTACCTTAACGCTTCCGTCCCTGGCGGTGACGGACACCCAGTTTTCCGAAACGTCGTCAACCGTGACCGTTTCCCCAAACGAGGAATTGTAAGACATAATGTAGCACTTTTTTCCGATAAATCTCTTTAAAATTTCGTTGGACATCGGGTTTAATCTCCTTTTATTCTTTTTTATGCGGCGGACAGTGTTTCTGTTCAGTGCCGGCAGGATAATGCACAGATATATCACTATAAAATACAAATACCAGTATTCCATGCAAGCCCTCCCCATAGTCGCTGCGACCTTTATCTGATTGGATTATACTACATATCGCATTAAAAGTCAATCAATAATAGGGTTTGCGTCATTGACAACAGCTGAAAAAGCATTGTATAATTTAATATATACGCAAAGCATAATTCGGATATTTTTGTGGAGATGATATAAATGCTTAAAAAATTCCTGCAAACCGCGCTTGCGGCTGTTATTTCGTTTGCGACAATCTGCGCGGCGCTTCCGGTTACGGTTGCGCACGCCGAAAACCCCATTGTTCAGACCGCCTACACCCCCGACCCTGCTCCGCTGGTGTATAACGACACCTTCTATTTCTACACCGGACACGACGCCGACGGCGCATCCTACTTCACCATGACCGACTGGCGGTGCTATTCCACCACCGATATGAAAAACTGGGTGGATCACGGCGCAGTGCTTTCATACACCGATTTTGAATGGGCAGACCCCGACTCCTGCTGGGCGGCTCAATGCGTTGAGCGGGACGGCAAATTCTATCTCTATGTCACCCTTTCAACGACCGCTGCCGGCGGAGCAAGGGCGATAGGCGTTGCCGTTTCCGACTCGCCCACAGGTCCATTTAAGGACGCTATCGGCAAGCCTTTGTGCGGTCCCGACTGGGCTTATATCGACCCAACCGTTCTGATTGACGACGACGGTCAGGCTTATCTTTACTTCGGCAACCCCACTCTGCACTATGTCAAGCTTAAGAAAAACATGATAGAGCTCGACGGCGAGATAACCGCCACCAACATGACCAGCGAGCAGTTCGGCTCCAACGAGAATGCGGATTCGCTTTACACCGAGGGTCCTTGGATTTACAAGAGAAACGGCATCTACTACATGGTATACGCGGCTTCGGGCATTCCGGAGACTATTGATTATTCCACCTCCGACTCCCCCATCGGTCCGTGGAAGTATCAGGGCAGGATAATGGATAACTGCCCCACCAGCTTTACAATCCACCCCGGCATAATCGAATACAAGGGACACGCCTATTACACCTACCACACCGGCGACTTGGAGGGCGGAGGAGGCTTTACCCGCTCGGGTGCTATTGAGGAGTTCAAATTCGGCTCGGACGGTTCAATTCCGCATATCGACCCCACCCGCGAAGGTCCCGACCAGATCGAATACTTCAACCCCTACAAGCCCAACGAGGCGGAGACTATCTGCTTTGAAAAGGGAATTAAAACCGTCCGCGGAGAAAACGGTATATACGTCACCAAGGCGAGCAAGGACGATTACATCAAGGTTGCCGGAGTGAACTTTGCCGAAAAAGCAACCGGCTTCACCACATCCGCCTGCGCCGTAAGAGCGGATGGCACCATAAACATAAGGCTTGATTCCCCCGACGGCGAAATAATCGGCTCGGTAACTCTGCCGGAAGGCGAGGATGACGAGGCGTTTAAAACCGTCAGCTGTGATATATCCGGCGCAAGCGGCGTTCATGACCTTTACTTCACCTTTGATGTAAGCGTAAACCGAGGATATGTCAATTTCGACACATGGCAGTTTGATGGCATTTATTCCGAGGATGATTTTGCAGCCGCTCCCGCTTCGATAAAGTCTTCCGACAGAACGACAGTATTTGTCATTATGATAGCTGTTGTTGCGGTTGTTGTAGTTGCTGCGGTGGTTGTTCTGCTTCGCAGAAAAAGCGGTAAAAAGTAAATAACTGCACTGTATATGCTCTGCTCCCCTGCCTTTGCGGGGGAGTTTTTCTTATCTGTACAGATATTTGTACGCAAAATTAAAATTACCTCTTGACATTTTCAGAAAAATGAGTATTATAGTAATTAGAACGTATGTTCTATCTGACAAGAACAAATTGCCAAAAGCTTGAAAGAGTACGGCTTTCAAGTATTTGACACCACCGCACAAATTCGCTATGCCGAAAGCAGGAATCGGCATTTGCGTTTTTGTGCGGATTTTAATTATGAAAGGAATGATAGACTAAATGCCGGAAGCAATATTCGACATAACTGCAGACGTGACCCACAACAACCGGTCGTGCAGGGTTACGGCAAAGCAGTTCGACTCTAAATCGCGTTATCTGAAGGTGCATATTACCAATCGCGGCAGAGCCGTTATCGTCCCGCAGGGCTGCACGGTGCTGATAAACGTGAAACGTCCCGACAACACTGCCAAGGCGTTTTCGGGCTCGGTAAATCCCGACGGCACAGTAAAGGTCCCGCTGAACAGCTGGGCATTGGAGCTTGAGGGCGAGCTTTGCTGCGACGTATCCATAATCGGAACTGACGGAGACAAGCTTACCACAACCTCGTTTAATGTTACTGTCGAGCGCTCCACATATTCCGGAGATGATATTTCGCAGGAACCGGAAAGCATGGACATCATAGCCGAGGTGTTTGCAAGCCTGAACGAGGCAAAAAATAAAATGCCAAACTACATAATAGGTCCCGGACTTAAGGTATCGGGAAACACGCTATACGTTACCGCCGGAATAGGCGAGGGCGGAACAAGCATAAGCGTTGACCCCACTCTCACCGTGGAGGGTCTTGCGGCAGACGCCAAAGCCACCGGCGAAGCCATAAAAAAGATGACCAGCCTTGACGGAATCAAGGGTGACCTGTACGAAAACGTTGGCATAGGCACTTCGGACTTTTCAAAGTACTCAACTGATGTTTACAGCGCGGATGAGCTTAGCTACCAGCCGCCGGTTGACCCTGTAGATCCCGAAATCCCATTAAAGCTTACAAACAGCTGGGACTTTACATCCGGAAGCATGACCGATTCAATTGCCGGATTTACCGCAGTAAGCACAGGCTGCACGCTTGATTCCTCCGGCCTTACGGTTGGCAAGGCGGACGCAAGGTGCGCTCTGGGCTACGGCCTTATAACCCCCGGAAGCGCGATTGAAATAGACGTTGCGTCGGCAGAAGGCAAAATGGAAGCCGGCAAGCACGGAAGATGCTTTATGTTCTACGAAAATCCCGATGCCGGTGCTATCGCCGCGGGCTTGGTATACCGTCATCAAACCGGTAACTGGGCATTTTACTTCGGCAACTGGGGCAATGATCTGAGCAATGACAAGAATCTGTTCAACGGCAAAACCGTCCGCCTTGAAATGGACGACAAAGGTTATTTCTCGATGTATGTCGGCGGTGTGCTTGTAGGAAAATCAAACGTTTCATGGCAGGCGATATATTCGGGCTTTGCCATAGGCGGATATGCGGACAGCTTCTACAGCATTACCGTCTCTGCGGTTAGAATATACAGAAAGGAGCAGTAAAATGGCTGAAATTATTTTGAACAAGGCGGAAACGTCTACAGATTACGACAGGATAATTCGCTCGGTAAATCACCGCGGCTACAGCACCTCCGCTCCTGAAAACACCCTTGCCGCCTACCGCTTATCCAAGCTTATGGGATTTAACTACGTTGAGGCGGACATAAGCTTTACAAAGGACGGCGTGCCGGTGCTTTCGCACGATGCCACAATCGACCGCTGCTCCGACGGAACCGGAACCATCTCCGAAATGACCTACGAGCAGCTCAGAGCCTACGATTTCGGAAGTTGGAAGTCGGCAGACTATGCCAATGAAAAGATACCCAACTTTAAGGAGTTTATAAGGCTCTGCCGCTCGCTGGGACTGCACCCCTACATCGAGCTGAAATCAAACGGAGCATATACGGCTAATCAGCTGCATCTGCTTGTTGATACCGTTAAGAAGTACGGCATGGAAGGCAAGGTAAGCTGGATATCCTTCAACATCGATTTTCTGAATACAATAGCGGATTACGACCACAGCGCAAGAATAGGATATCTTCATGTGCCAGACACCGACGCAAAGATAAGCTACATGAAGAATATCCGCAAGCTTGGCTGCGAGATATTCTTTGACGCAAGCTATGACGGCGTTACCGATGAAATCGTTGCAAGAATGATTGCCGAAAACATCCCGCTCGAGGTGTGGACGGTTAATTCGGAGGATACGGTTAAGGCTCTGAATCCTTACATATCCGGCGTAACCTCAGACAGCCTTATATGCGGAAAGATTATCTACAACAAATACGTTAGCAGATAGTCCGGCAGAACAGAATCCATTACAACAGAGGTCGCATATAATAATGAAGAACTTATTTTACACAATCATCGGAGTTTTGGGAAGCCTTTTAACCTCGCTTTTCGGCGGGTGGGACGACGCGATAGTTACGCTTTTAATTTTTATGGCTATCGACTACATCACCGGCTTGATAGTTGCGGGGGTGTTTCATGCCTCAAACAAGTCGCCGAACGGCTCGCTTGAAAGCCGCGCGGGCTGGAAGGGTCTTTGCCGCAAGGGCGTTACACTGCTTGTTGTGCTGGTTGCAACACGTCTTGATATGGCTATCGGAACGCATTACATCCGCGACGCCGTTGTTATCGCCTTTGTCGCTAACGAGGCGTTGTCCATAATCGAAAACGCGGGGCTTATGGGGATTCCGATACCCGAGGTGATAATCAGGATGATCGATGTACTTAAAAAACACTCAGAAGACGGAGGCTGCGAAAATGGCAGACAGGATTAAGGGAATCGACGTTTCAAAATGGCAGGCAGATAAAAACGGAAACTCCCGCGTGGACTTTTTCCAGCTTAAGCAATCCGGCTACGACTTTGTTATACTGCGGGCTTCGATAGGGCTGTCGATGGACAAATCCTTTGACAGCCACTATAAAGCTGCGCAGAAGGCTGGTCTGCACATCGGGGCGTATCACTATCTGACGGCAAAAAACGAAAGGCAGGCAAAGAGTCAGGCAGACTTTTTCCTGAAGACAATAGCCCCAAAACGGCTTGATTACCCCGTCTGCCTCGACATTGAAAGCGACGCGCAGAAAAGGCTTGGCAGGGATAAATGCACAGATTTAGCTCTTGACTTTATGCAAAATGCCGAAAGAGCGGGATATTACACCATGCTTTATTCAGGCGCAAACTTCATAAAGAACTATCTCGATATGGAACGCCTTCGCCACTTCGACGTCTGGCTGGCTTGCTACACCTCGGAGGAAAGGCGGAATGAGCTTTACACCCACGATATTTTAGGCATATGGCAGTACAGCTCGTCGGTGGTTCTGCCCGGAGTGTACCCCGGACGGCTTGACCAGAACGTTGCCTACAAGGACTATGCAAAAATCATCAGCCGTGCAAAACTCAACAATCTAAAATAACCGCAAGCGTCAGTCGGAGCATTTGGCTTCGGCTGACGCTTTTTTGTGCGCAAGTTTAACGCTATGGTGAAAACATCAATAAATTCCGAGAATATGTTAAGAAATCCTTTGTGATCCCCTTGCCAACAGTCCGGAAAAATGCTATAATTAATTGATAGCTGTGTACCGCTCGTTCGGTTTTTCACGGCAATTATAGGGAAAACGCCCCGAAGCGCAAATGTCGGGACGGCAAAATCACAAAAACAGGCTGTAGGCTTGTGCCAATGTGCATATAAGCAAGGATTCGGGACAGCTTTAAGCCGATATGAAAGGAAAGGTAATATTATGCAGTACGGTTATTTTGATCTTGAAAACAAGGAATACGTTATAACCAAGCCGAATACTCCCGCACCATGGTGCAACTATCTCGGCTCGCCGGCTTATGGCGCTATCGTTTCCAACAACGCAGGGGGCTACAGCTTTGTTCAGTCGGGCGCGAACGGAAGAATCATCCGCTATCGCTTCAACTCAAACATGGCTCTGCCCGGAAGATATATCTACATAAGGGATAACGATTCAAGCGATTACTGGTCGGCAACATGGCAGCCTGTGGGCAAGCCGCTGGATTCTTACAAAAACGAGTGCCGCCACGGCACGGCTTACACCGTTATCACCTCGGAATACGCCGACATCAAGTCGGAGGTAACCTATTACGTTCCCATGAACTGCACCTATGAGGTTTGGCGGGCGAAGGTCACCAATCTCTCCGACAAGCCCAGAAACCTCTCGGTTTACGGCTTCTGCGAATTTACCAATGAGAACAACTACGAGCAGGATCAGGTTAATTTGCAGTATACCCTGTTCATCACCCGCACCACCTTTGAGGGCAACAAGATTTTGCAGCACATAAACGAAAACTCCGGCAAGGACTCAACGGGCTCCAACCACCGCGAGCGCTTCTTTGGTCTTGCAAACCAGCCTGTTTCCGCCTACAACGGCAATTTAGACAGCTTTATCGGCGCATATCGCACCTATTCAAACCCCATCGCGGTTGAATCGGGCAAGTGCGACAACGTTTTAAACTACAACTCCAACGCCTGCGGTGCGCTTCAGTCGGACATCACCCTTGCTGCCGGCGAAACCAAGGAGTTTATATATGTACTGGGTCAGCGCGACAATGCCGCCGCAAATATGATTCTTTCGAGATACGTAAACTCCGGAACCGTTGAGCAGGAGGTCGCCGAGCTTAAGGACTACTGGCACTCAAAGCTTGAAAACTTCTCCGTAAAAACCCCGAGCGAGGAGTTCAACAACATGATAAACGTATGGAACTCCTACCAGTGCTTTATCACCTTTACATGGAGCCGTGCGGCTTCACTTATCTACTGCGGACTGCGCAACGGCTACGGCTACCGCGACACCGTTCAGGACATTCAGGGCATAATCCATCTCGACCCCGAAATGGCTCTTGACAAGATCCGCTTTATGATCTCCGCACAGGTCGACAACGGCGGCGGACTCCCCTTAGTTAAGTTCAACCACAATGCCGGTCATGAGGACACCCCCGATCAGGCTTCATACGTTCAGGCTACAGGACACCCCTCATACCGTGCCGACGACGCTCTGTGGCTGTTCCCGACGGTTTACAAGTACATCGGCGAAAGCGGCAACAAGGCGTTCTTAGACGAAGAAATTCTTTACGCCAACGGCGGAAGCGACAGCGTTTACGACCACTTAAAGAGGGCTATAAACTTCTCGATGGAGCGCTTAGGTGCGCACGCAATGCCCGCAGGACTCTATGCCGACTGGAACGACTGCTTAAGAATGGGAGCAAAGGGCGAATCCACCTTTGTTGCCTTCCAGCTTTACTATGCAATGAACATCATGCGCGAGTTTGCGGCCGAGAGAAACGATGCCGCATATATCGAATATCTCGACAAGGTTCAGCCCAAGCTTGGCGAATCGCTTGCAAAATGCTGGGACGAGGACAGATTTATAAGAGGCATCCGCGAGGACGGCGTGGTAGTAGGCGCAAAGAGCGACCCCGAAGCCAACATGTGGCTGAACCCGCAGAGCTGGTCGGTTATCTCCGGATTTGCATCCCGCGAGCAGGCTGACAAGGCTATGGAAAGCGTTCACTCAATCCTCAACACCAAGTACGGCGTTAAGCTTTTGGATCCGCCTTACATCAAGCATATGTTCGGCGGCGCGATAATGCACATCTTCAACCCCGACACCAAGGAAAACGGCGGTATCTTCTCGCAGTCGCAGGGCTGGCTTATCCTTGCCGAATCCTTGCTCGGGCACGGCAACCGCGCGTTTGAATACTTCCTTGAAAGCTCTCCCGCTTCTATGAACGACAAGGCGGAGATAAGAGTTATCGAGCCTTATGTTCATGGACAGTTTGTTGAATCGACCGCTTCTCCGTTCGAGGGCAGAGCGCATGTTCACTGGCTCACCGGTACCGCTTCGACCGTCATGGTTGGCTGCATCGAGGGTATTTGCGGTATGCGCCCGAACGCCGAAGGACTTGTTGTAAGCCCTGCTATTCCCAGCGAGTGGGACGGCTTTACCATCTCCAAGAACTTCCGCGGTCATCACCTCGACATCGAGGTTGACAACTCCGCTCACGTTGAATCGGGAGTTAAAGAGCTCTGGCTCAACGGTGAAAAGCTTGAGGGCTGCCTGATTCCTGCCGACAAGATGAGCGACAAGAACACGGTCAAGGTTGTTTTGGGATAATCCCGAAATTGATAGTAAATATATGGGGCGGAGGCTTTGAGCTTTCGCCCTGATGTATATGGGGGAGGATATAATGTCTAAAAAGGATAAGCGCATATTCAATCTGCTTCTGGCATTTTCGGCATTTTTGCTGATATGCGCGGTTATAAATATATTTACGGGACACATCCTGGCAGCCGTCTGCGTTATTGCGGCTATGATTTTCTATTGGTGCATATACTATGCTTATCATGAGAAAGTCAAAAAAGACAGCGACGGCAAAAATGGGCTTGGACGTTCTGCACGAAAATTTTGACGGCAGAAAGCTTATCAATGTCAAGGCGAGGGATTTGCTTCCTTTTGCTTGGGAGATGGTGGTTTGCTGATGAGGTGAATTACTACTTTTATTGTTGTATTTGAGTATGGTTTGAACTATTACTTTGTGCAGTCATGGACGCACTCCGTGCGCCCATAGG
>ENA-UONV01000860-UONV01000860.1-human-gut-metagenome-genome-assembly--contig:-CS4-NODE-860-length-30903-cov-5.571739_pt1 | contig 30903 bp, 25 predicted proteins | sample MGYA00242461_ERZ724008 | MGnify/ENA metagenome assembly ERZ724008 | reverse complement strand
CATTTTTAAGCGGATTTCAGCTCCATGATTCTTCCAGAATCATAAGCCGAAAAAATGCCGCAAACCACTTGACAAATACGGAAATCCAATATATAATTATTGTTATATAACAAACGTTATAAAAAAGAGGGATAGCATTTATGCCGCCGAGGGCGAAAATCACAGAAGAGATGGTTGTAGATGCGGCTTTTCAAGTAACAAGAGCCGATGGTGAAGCAAACGTCAATGCAAGGACGGTTGCAAAGAGGTTAGGCTGCTCTACGCAGCCGGTAATGTATCATTTCGCGAAAATCGAGGACTTAAAAAGGGCTGTCTACGAAAAGACAGGCAGGTTCCACACGGAATATATAATGAACGTACCGCCGAGCCGTAACATTATGCTTGGTATCGGGCTGAATTATATCCGCTTTTCGGTTGAGGAGCCTAATTTGTTCAGGTTTCTGTTTCAGTCGGGCTTTGCCACCGAAAACAGTCTGTTTGAAATGGTGGATTCCGATGAACTGAGTCCTGTTATCAACGCAATGCAAAGGGCTATGGGTCTTACCGTCAAGCAGACAAAAGAGGTGTTTATAACGCTTGCAATGTTCGTCCACGGGTATGCAAGCATCATCGCCAATAATAACCTGAGATTTGACGAAAGCGTTGCGTCGGAGCATTTGAACCGTGTCTATCTCGGGGCAATATTGCAGCTGCAAGAGGGGATGACCGGAATAAGTCACATTCAGTCGGCAGGATAGTAAAAGAGAGGGGAAAAATTATGAGAAAGCTATACGATAGATTTGAAGTTACGTTTACATTGATATGGATTGCCGCCTACGTGATTTTGTTCAGCGTTGCGGATAAGGCGTCGGAGGCGCTGGGAATATACAAAATTATCACCGTGCCGGTTGGACTGCTGCTTGCGCTGATTCTTTTCGTCTGGATAAAAAGAAACGATCTGATGAAAAAATACGGTCTGTGCAGGTTTGAGGGCAACTTAAAGAACTATCTGTTCTTTATTCCGCTGCTTGTAATCATGTCAACAAACCTTTGGAACGGCGTTACAATGAAGGTTTCCTTCGGCGAGACCATATTACATATTATCAGCATGATATGCGTGGGCTTTATCGAAGAAATCATCTTCCGCGGACTGCTTTTCAAGGCAATCGGCAAAAACAACGTTATCAGGGCATTTGTTGTCACAAGTATCACCTTTGGCATAGGTCATATAGTCAATCTGATAAACGGCGCGGACTTCATATCCACCTGTTTGCAGATGTGCTATGCGATTGCAATAGGCTTCCTGTTTGCAACAATCTTCTACAAGGGCAAAAGCCTGCTGCCGTGTATCATTGCGCACTGCGTTGTAAATTCGCTCAGTGTGTTCGCCGTTACCGGCACGAGGAAGTTTGAGATAATCGTTGCAGTGGTAATGTGCGGCGTTTCGGTTACATATGCTCTCTGGCTGCTCAGGTTCGGACATACTGCCAAGAAAAGTACTAATATGTTTGACACCGACATAAGAGCGTGATCGGGTAAAATCGTGAATGAATAAACAAGAGCCGGGAGGATGGCAAATCGCCAGACCTCCCGGCTCTGTTTTTGCTGTTTTATCGGCTTGCGGACGGTCGCAGACTCAATGCGAAAATCCGCTAAATACTATTTCTTGATATGCCACTTTTTGGACTGGTCGGAGTTGTTCCAGTCAGCTCTGTTCTGCTGACCTGTCTGGTCAACTATCATCATCAGCTGACCGTTGTCATCGGTAACGCAGACAAAATCAACCTCGCCCCTCATGCCGTAGGGGAAATCAACGCCCTTGTAATGCCGTGAGATTCCCTCTTCAAGCGGCATATAGCCCTCGCCTGTGCCTTCGTAGCTTTCAAGCTCGTATACAGCCCAGCCGATGTGGTGGATGCACCTTACTATGCCGATGCCGTTGGCAAAGAAGTATTCCTTTTTGCCGTTCATGTAGTTGCAGCTATCGTTAAATCCGCTGTAATCGATTGTGAGCTTAAGGCAGTTTTCAAAGGTTCCCGCCGCCGTTGTAACCGTTCCGCCGTCCTCACAGGTGATGGAAGCGGTTATTTTATCGTTATAGACGCCGAGCGTCTTTTCGGCACTGTAGCCCGGCTTCCAGCCGTCGTCCCAGACGGCGCCGCAGTTGTTAAGCTCCTCAAGCATGAAGTTATGCAAAAGCATATACGCTGCGCCGTACCACTGCTTCCACTCGAAATGGTAGTAGTTTCTGTTGTCAAGAGACTTCACGCCGTCCTTAGAGTTGATTAAGCAGACTTTGAAGAAGTTCCATATGCTTACTTCCTTGCAGTCAGGCGATAAGTTGGGGCTGGAGGTGAGCATTCTTCTCATGGTGGAATCCGCTCTGTCCGAAACGAGTTTTTGGTACGTAGTTTTGGCAAGCTCTTGCATTCTTTTAAGGGTATTGAAGATTGCCATGCGCATACTGCCGTCTGAATCCCGGTCGTCATTATCGAAACGGTCTGCCAAGGTGTTATAGTCTGCCGCCAGCTTAAGCTTAATGTCATTCCAGCTGTTTTCGTCATATTTTACTCTTTCGACGGCGGTGAAGCTTGACAGCACAGCCCGCTCGCTGCCTTCTGAGAAGATAACCTCGTATTCCTCGCAGAAGTCAATACACTCGGGTGCAGAGCTGACATATTTCCAGCTGTTTCCAATTCCGAGGGGCATTTTTCCCGAGCCTGACTTAATATTATACTCATCAAGCACCACTTCGCCACAGTCATAGCATTTCAGCGACACGCTCTTTACTATGCCTACTCCCGGCTTGATGTAAAAGCTGATTCCATCCTTCTGCCAGAGTTCGCAGCCCTCAAACCGTCCGGCAGGGGTATCGACCGTTTCCGATGTGCTGACAAGCGTTGCACTGTGACCCTGTTCGCGGACTGTTTCGCCGATGCCCGCCTTGCAGGTCAATATGTCTAACCGCCTTACCGCGTAATATAAAATATATGAGAAGTAGCCGGGATCGTGCAGGCTAAATCCGGGCTGTGAATAAAGCTTAAGCTCGCCGTTATACATCCTTAAATCGTATGCCACTGCGCAGACCTGCTTTTTGAGATTATCCCGATTTTCTGAATACAGCCTGCACAGCTTTAATGCCGAAAGCGCGTTGGCGTAGTAAATATCCTGCGGCTCTAAAAGCTCCAAGGTCTTATTAAACGCTGCCGCAGCATTCTCTATTTCCGGATTGTCGGCATTGATATATGCATATCCCATCCAGAACCAGACATATGCCTGCGTTTTTGTGAATCCGTTTTCTTCAAGATAGGGCAGCTGGACGCTCTGCGCATATTGAATTTTGTCTTTTCCGGAGAGCTTGTCGTGCTCAATGGACATAACCGCTTGCATTGCGTCTTCGTTTTTGCCGTTGAGGGCGGCTTGCTTTAACCTTGCCAGAGCTTCGTCGCTCTTGTCGTCGGAATACCACCAGCCAAGCTGTAGTATATCCGCCAAGGCATGGTTCTTCTTTTCGGACTCCGGCAGTGCCTCAACCTCTTCAAGAAGCGGCTTGTAGGATGCCACAAAGTCGGTTTTATCGTCCTGATACCACCAATAAAGACAAAACTCCGCAACCTTTTTCATAACTCTTTCTACCAAGGTATCATCTATAGTTTCATTCATAGAACACAAATCCTTTCTGATTTTTTGTCTGCCGTCGTGAAGCTGCCGCTTTACCGTTCCCTCGCTTATGCTCATCTGTGCGGCTATCTGGGATATGGAAAGCCCCTCAAAGTAGTAAAGGCAGATGACCTTTTTCACCTTGTCCGTAAGCGAGTTTATGCTGCTGTGAAGCTGGGAATAGTCATCGCCGGATGAAAGCGAGTCTTCAAACGGCACTGCAAAACAGCTTTCATAGCCTGTGAACGAGTTGATGTCGATGTAATCGCGGAACTTTTGTGCCATTCCGAGCGCGCTGTTTCTGGCGATTTTAGCCACCCACTGCCCGAATTTCTCCGGGGTGGCAAGGGCGTCGAGCTTAAGCCATGCCGTTACAAAAGCGTCCTGAGCGGCATCCTGCGCCATGTATTCGCTTTTTACAATCTGCATAGCGGAAGCCATGACTACACGCTCATAACGCAGTACCAGGGCTTCGTATGCCCGCTGCTTTCCAGCAAGGGTCATAAGCACAAGGTTTTCGGTTGACTGCTTTAAATATTCGCTTACATTTACATCATCGCTCATGTCGTTCACTTCTTTCAGCTGTGGTTTGTTCTGCTTTTAGTAGCTACTATAATATAGATGTTTTTGAAATGAAAAAGGTTGAAAAAATCAGAAAAAATTTTAAAATATTTTTGCGGGACTGCTCTAAGCAAATCTCCGGCAAGCCTATAGCCACAATTTACTATAAACCTGCCGGAGATTATTATTATCAGGCGGAAAAGCGATATCCGCCGATTGATATATTATTTCAGCTGTTCCAAAAGCTCGAATATCAGCTTTCTTTCGGCAAGACCGTCCGAAAAGGCAGTCGCGCCGCCCGCGGCTGTGCCGAGCTTTAAGGCGTAATCATAATCGCCGCCGACAGAGCCCGCTAAAAATCCCGCGACCATCGAATCGCCCGCGCCTACCGAGTTTTTAACCGTTCCTCTGCACACTCCGCAGACATGTGTTCTGCCGCTCTGGTCAAGAAGCAGTGCGCCGTCGCCAGCCATGGAAACAAGCACGTTCCGCGCACCCATGTCTTTAAGCTTTCGGGCGTATTCCTCTATCTCGCCGATGGTTTTCAGGGTAACGCCGAACATCTCTTCAAGCTCGTGGTTGTTGGGCTTTACAAGATACGGCTTGTATTTCAGCACGTTCAGAAGCAGATCCTTTGTTGCGTCCACAACAGCCATAACCCTTCTGTCCTGCAAGCACTCCAAAATTCTTTCGTATATGTCTGAAGGCATACTTTCGGGGATGCTGCCTGCAAGAACGATGGTGTCTCCGTCCGAAACGGCGTCGATCTTGGTAAAAAGCTGCTCAAGCGCATTGTCGTCGATAACAGGTCCCTGACCGTTGATCTCGGTCTCACACTCCGACTTTATCTTTACGTTTATCCGCGAGAAGCCGCTTTTAAGATGCACAAAGTCGGTATCAACGCCGCAATCGCGCACGCCTTTTTCAATGGCATCTCCGGTAAATCCTGCAACAAAGCCCAGAGCCTTTGATTTAACTCCCAGCTCGGCAAGAACCATGGAAACGTTGATTCCCTTGCCGCCGAAGTAGATTTTTTCGCTTTTAGTGCGGTTAAGTCCTCCGACTGTGATATCATCCGCCTGAACAACATAGTCAACGGCGGGATTGAATGTTACTGTGTAAACCATTGTATTTGCCTCCTTGGTGCTTTTGCAAATTCTATAACCATTATAGCACATTGAGGCTTGTTTGTCCACTTAATTTGACTATGCTTGACAAGCTCAGACAGACCAACTATAATTTATCTGATAATGCTGATGTGGGAGGAATTGATATATGAAAAAGAGTTTAGCTTTAATACTTCTGCTATGCATTTTGCTTGGCTTGTCATCCTGCGGTTCAAGCCCCACGCCGGAATTGATATATAATGAGCAGAGCATAGCGCTGAGCGAACCCAACGATACATTTTCAAGAAAAGACGACATGGAGCTTAATTCTGTCGATGTCGTAACATATTACTTTGAAGAAGAAATTTTGCCGGAGGACAGAACCGATTGCATAGAAAAAACTCAATCAATCCTGAAAAGGATAGGCTATAATAAGGAAATTCATGTTTATATCTACACCGAAAGCATGTATGACAGCACGTATATCAGCAACGGCTCGGTATACACCCATGTGCAGCCGTGGGAATCGCCGGAATATATATCGTATTTGTTATCGGGGCTGTTCGGCGAATACTGCAATTACGGCGCAGTATATGGCTATGCCGATTATATATGCAGGCAGATAAACAAGTCGGCTGCGGATGAAAACGGATTTAGCCTCGAGAGCGGAGACTATTCTGCACTGGACTTAAACATCCTGTGCTTTAATCAGGACTTTGTATCGCAGAAAGATATAGATAATTCAAAGAAGGTATCCGCCGCTTTTGTCTCTGATTATATCGATGCGCACGGTATCGATAAATTTCACAAGCTGCTTATAAGCAGCGGAACGGTGGAAGGAGCGGATATATTCAGCCGCGAGCTTTCGCAATTCTATGCAAAGAACAATATCGATTATCTTCCATCGACTGTTTTATACGCTTTGGGCGGACATTCCTACGATTACATTGCAAAATGCCGGTATGCTGAATTTTACATCGAAAACGGCTGGTATGATGAGAATAACAAGCTGAATCTTTTGACGTATGAAAACTTTTTACATCAGAATTATGCTGATGTGAAAAAATTCTTTGAGATCAATTCCGAACAGATGGGCAAGTATCAGTTGCTTTTAGGCTTTGAGGAATACAATAACGACCTGAAGGTGTATTTTTCAAACAGCAAAAGACTGTCGCAGTACTCGTTCTATCAGCGCGGGAAGCACTCTATATACCTTATGAATGTTGATTCGCTGATGCATGAGTATATCCATTCTGTAACCGTTGAAAACAACCCCTCAGATTCAGGCTGGAGTGTGGAGGGAGCAGCAAGGTATTTCTCGTATAAATACGATTATTACGGAATCGCCATGCTTAACGCCGATTATAACAAGCCGTCAAGCGGCAAAGAGACCTTGTATGTGCAAGAGTACAAGGAAAAAATCGGTCGCGACATAAACATGGAGACAGATTTTACCGAAATCGAAAACATAGCCGTGTACAGCCGCAGCTATTACGATCCGAATTGCAGCTATGTTGCGGGTTCTTCGTTTGTTGCCTATATGGTGTCGCAGCTTGGAGAGGACGAGGTTATAGACATGATTTTCTCGGAGCAGGGCGTGGAGCAGTCGATGTATGAAGAGATGGTCGATGATTGGACGTCGTATATCAAGGCAAATTATGGGGATTACAGCAAGTATGAGTAGCTTTGATTGAAAGCAGTGCATCTTCCAACGAATTCGAGCTAAATTTAACGAATAATTCACAATTCAACTGATACAAACGGTTAAAAATGTGATATAATCAATGCATCGTAATTTTTGCATCCGTGCTTAATTAACGCGATTCAGGAGGAAAGGCAAATGATTCTTGAACTAAAAAACATAGAAAAATCCTTTGGCGAGAAAAAGGTTCTCACCGGAGTTTCATTCAAAGCAGAGGGCGGCAAAGCCTTTGGTCTGCTTGGCAGAAACGGCGCGGGAAAAACAACGTCTATCCGAATCCTGATGGATGTGTTCCCGGCAAACAGCGGCGAGGTGCTGATTGACGGCAAGCCCATCGACTACAGCAAAATAGGAATCGGATATCTCCCCGAGGAGAGAGGACTATATCCAAAAAAGATTATCATCGACCAGCTTACATATTTTGCGGAGCTTAAAGGAATGAGCCGCAAAGCAGCCGTGCAGTCAATCGACCACTGGCTCGACCGGCTTGGCATGACCGAATATCGCAACAAGCGGCTTGACACGCTTTCCAAGGGCAACCAGCAAAAGATTCAGCTCATCACCGCCCTTGCCCACAACCCCGATATCGTCATTTTAGACGAGCCTTTCTCCGGTCTTGATCCGGTAAACGCTATGCTTTTAAAGGATGTAGTAAAGGAGCAGATTGCAAAGGGAAAGATAGTTTTGTTCTCCAGTCATCAGATGAGCTACATTGAAGAATTCTGCGACAGCATTGCTATCCTCAACAAGGGCGTTGTCGCCTTGCAGGGCGATCTGCACGACATCAAGCGCGACTATCCCCGCGATAGATTGGTTGTACGCACCGAGTCTCCAAAGGCGATTATGGCTGATTTCGGCTCCTTATGCACCGTGATTGATAACGGCGATCTGATGATCCGGCTTGCAGACGTCTCCGAAAAGAAGTCTGTAATGACCCGTCTTGTCGAAAACTATGATGTTGACGAGGTAAGGGTGTTTGAACCCTCCCTCAACGACATCTTCGTGGAATATGCAGGCGACGCTGCAAAGGAGGACTAAGCAATGAAACAGTTTGAAAAGATATTATGGTTCGAGCTTAAATATTACTTTAAAAACAAGGTGTTTATCGGCGTAACGGCATTTCTGATGGTACTGATTGCAGTTGTTATGTTCTTCCCACGGATTGTTGCAGTGTTCGACACCGGCGACGTTCCCGACGCCCCCGAAGACATTCCAATAATGCTTGTAAGTGCTGACCTCGCGCAGTCGGATATGGTGTCGCAAGCCTTTGCCGCTTCGTTTGCGGACTACGACGTGCAAATCACCAAGGATGGGGTTGACACAATCAAGAGCAAAATCACCTCCGGCGGGGCGGAGTGCGCCTTTGTCATCACCGGACCGACCTCGTTTACATATTACGTTGGCAACCTTTCGATGTATGACACGAACGCCCGAACCGCAGCGGAGGTTATGCAGCAAATCTATCAGATGAACGCCATGATAAGCGGCGGTATGTCCGCCGAAGACGCTGCCGGCGTTATGAATGTACAGATTGAAAGCAGCGTCGAAAACCTGGGCAAGGATCAGTCGCAGAACTTCTTCTACACCTACATTATGATTATGGCGCTGTATATGGTTATCCTGCTGTACGGTCAGATGGTTGCAACCAATGTGGCGACCGAGAAAAGCTCCCGCGCTATGGAGGTTCTCATAACAAGCGCAAAGCCTACCTCGATGATGTTCGGCAAGGTTATTGCTTCATGTCTTGCGGGATTTATCCAGATAGTCGCCGTGTTCGGCTCGGCAATTCTGTTCTACAATCTGAATAAGTCCTACTGGGGCGACAACCCGATTGTAGACTCAGTCTTCAACATCCCGCCTGAGCTTCTGGTGTATATGCTTGTATTCTTTGTTCTGGGATTCCTTATTTACGCATTTTTGTTCGGGGCAGTCGGCTCCACCGCTTCAAGGCTCGAGGACATCAACACCTCGGTAATGCCGCTTACAATGCTGTTTATCATTGCATTTGTCGTGGTTATGTTCTCCATGGGCTCCGGCGATATTGACAACACCCTGATGGTGGTGTGCTCCTACATTCCGTTCACCTCGCCGATGTCGATGTTTACAAGAATCGCCATGAGCACTGTGCCGTGGTACGAGATAGCAATTTCAATCGCAATCCTTATCGGCTCGACGGTCGGCGTTGGTGTTCTGTCCGCGAAGATCTACCGCGTGGGTGTGCTGATGTACGGCACTACGCCCAAGATAAGCAGCATTATCAAGGCTATCCGCAAGGCGTAATCAAGTATAATTGGATTTGAATAAGTCATATAAAAAAGCAAGCGTCCGGCTGTTTGGACGCTTGCTTTTTATGTATCACAATAGTTTCATATTTTCAACATGACATCCACCATAAAATTCTGCTCGTCATGAGAAGCTCTGGCATAGCCGTTATACATCTCCGCAACCGAGGTGATTGACAGCAGCCCCAGACCCTCGCCGGTCTGCTTGGTGGAAAGATACCCACTGGTGCTTTTTCGCGCCTTGCCGTTAAAGCTGTTTGTGGACACGATATACAGGCAGTTTCCCTGCCTTACCTCAACCGACAGCGCAAAGCGGCGCTTTTCCACGGGCACGGTGTTGCAGCCTGCAATGGCGTTTTCCATCAGGTTTCCCATCAGACTCGATATATCCAGCTCGGAGATGGTCAGCGGCTCCGGTATGGCTATCTGCCACAGCGTTTTTATGCCCTGCGAGTCTGCCATCGACTTGTAGTAGTTGAATAAAGCGTTCAGAGCGGCGTTGGAGCAGTAGTTTACCGACTCCTCCGCCTCAAGCCGCTGCTCGTATTCCGCAAGATAGGTTTTAAGTCCGCTCAGATCGTCCTTTTCTGCCAGTGAGGAAAGCACATGAACCGACTGTCTGAAATCGTGCCGCAGAAGCTTTGTCTGGTTCATATGATTCTGCAAGGTCTGATACTGCTCCGCCTGCATATCAAAAAGCCGCGAGCGCTGGGTAAGCTCCATGTGCTTAAGCAGCACCTTTGCTATGTGATAGAAAATCACATGCAGCAGCAGGAACATAATAAGAAATACCGTCTCCAACGCCAGGAAGGATACATATATCCGTCCCACATAAAGAACCTGATAGGAGTACGGAACCATAAGCATATTAGTCAGAAACAAAACGCAGTGTACCGCCAGAAGGGGATACCATACCCCGGTGTCGGAAAGCTGTTCCACAAGACCCGAATAGATTTTCACACAGGGAAACGCCAAAGCTGCCAAAAAAGCATAGCATATTACAAGCTGGAACAAAGCCGCCTCGGTCGAAAAGCTTGCCGCTCCCGATTCGGGATGGAGGCGAGCGTCGAAGGCATAGGAAAACTGGGAGGGAAAGGTCATCAGGGTGCAAACGCCCATAAACACCGACAGCGCGCAGGAAAGCCCGACTCGTACGCTTCTGCGGTAAAAAAGAAAGAACAGCACCAAAGACGGCAGCAGTAACAAATTCATATCCAGATTCCATACATGGCAAGCCACGGCGGATAGGATGGCATATGGCAGGAAAATTGCAAGGCAGTATATAATCGTCTTTTTAGGGGAAAAGCGCAGACGGTTTTTCATCGGAAGATAGCACAGCCCCGCAGCCGGAAACAGAATCAGAAACTGCGGCAGAAGTGACAGGTAGGCTATTATATTTTCGATCATTTTTCGTTCCTTCCCATGTCCTGACGGCGGCGGATGGTTTCAAAGCTGCGGTTCATTACCGCCTGCTCCACCCGACGCGCGTCCCTTACACGCATTGGCAGGGAAATTCCGTTTTTCATGATACAGCAGCCATCCGCAAACGAGACAATATGCCCCACGTTCAGGATTATTCCGCGATTTGCAAGGAAAAACCGGTCGTCCTTGCCGGTGCGGGCTAAGAACTCTGCGGCGGTCATGCGCTGACGCATTGTCGAACCGTCGGCAAGGGTGATATTAAGATAATGCCCGTCGGTTACGGCGTAGACAATATCCTTTAAGAAGACCTGATATGTCTTGCGGTCGCTGACAAGCTCGATATATTTGTGCGTGAAGGGAAGAAGCCTCAGTGCGTCGTCAAGCACCTTGTCAAGGCGTTCGCTGTCTATAGGCTTGGAGATGTAATCAAAGGCGTGGCAGCCGAAAGCCTCCGGCATAAAATCGCGGCTGGAGGTGATGAAGATTATAAGACATTCGGGGTCGGCTTCTCTTAAAGCCGTTGCGGTTGCGATACCGTCAATGCCGTCCATATATATGTCAAGGAAGACTATTGAGAACATCTGCGGCGGTCTGCCCTTAACGGCAGCGAGGAACTCCTCCCCACCCGAAAAGGATGACAGCTCAATCTGCAGATCCCTGCTTTTGCTGTATGCTTTGCAAAGCGATACCATCTTGTCCAAAAACAGCATTTCATCGTCTACAAGCGCGATTTTCATCTCAGACATCCCCCATATCAACTGCATTTTATAAAAGTATATCACAAATCAATGTAATTTTCTATACCTCTTTAAGACGTTCCTGCCAGAAAACGATACGTTCCTGCCAAAACGCTGGATTTTTAGATTTCCTTCTGATATATTTACAGTGTACGAATACTTTACACACGAAGGAGATGTTATTATAGTGAATCTAAATAATTCACGCGAAAATAAGAACAGCGTCTGGCGGCGGCTTTTAAGCGTTGTGCTGGCGGCGTGCATGGTGATTTCCATGACTCCGACCGTTATTGCGGAAGACAGCCCTGCTGCCACGGCGGAGGGTAGCCCTGCCGCTAACACGGAGGGCACCCCGATTGTGACGACTTCGCCGGAGGTCGTTGCTTCTGCTGAGCCTGTCACTCAGGCGGCGGAAACGGCTGAGACTGCCCCGACAGAGCCTGCACCGGAGGTTACCACTCCCGCAGAGACTGAACCGGCAGTGACCGACCCGACAGATCCTGTTCTCGAGGAACCTGTTCCCGATAGCGAGCAGGTTCAGCTGATCAGGCAGCTTATAAGCGCACTCCCCTTTGAGGTTACCGAGGAGAACTCCGAAGAAGTCCGCATGCGCTTGCAGGAAATTTCAGATCTGTATTCCCAGCTCTCGGCGGCTGAGCAGGAAGAGGTTGATATAACACCATGCTTCTTGCTTCAGGCGCAGCTGGGGGAGCTTGATTCGGCGGCTATGCTGACAGGCGGAGCGACCGAGACAGAAGCCACGCTTGTTACGGGAAGCGATGACACATGGGAAGGCGGATTCTATAAAGTTTCCGGCGAAATCACGAATAGCAAAAGAGTTACAGTCCGCGGCAATGTAACCCTGATTTTAGAGGCTGGCAGCAAGCTGACGATAAAAAGCATTGGTATCTACAATGGCGGCAGTCTTACCATCAAGGGAAGCGGTGAGCTGGTGGCAGATTGTACCACCACCAACGAAAGCTTCGCGGGTATAGAAGTCAATGAGAACTGTACGCTCGTCATCGAAAGCGGCACAGTGTATGCCAGAGGCGGTGCTTCCTTTGGATGTAGTGCTGGTATTGGCAGCAGCTACAATAATTCCTGCGGCAGTATCATAATCAAAGGCGGCAATGTTACCGCCGTCGGTGTACAATCTGCCGCGGGTATTGGTGGCGGCTACAAGGGCAGCGGCGGAAGTATTACAATTACCGGCGGCACCGTAAATGCTACCGGCGTGCAGGGCGGCGCGGGTATTGGCGCAGCGAAGATGGCAGCGTCGGCAATATCACAATCAGCGGCGGTATTGTTACCGCAACCGGCTGCACCGGTAATAGTGCCGGTATCGGCGGCGGTAAATATAATACCGGCGGCACGGTTACCATAACCGGCGGCACCGTCATCGCTACCGGACTCAACGGTATCGGCGACGGCAAAAGCGGCTCCGGCTGCACCTTCTCCACCGGCGTAAACGGCAATGCCGTTATTACTGCGAACAGTATCACCGACAAATACAGCCAATCCGCATGGAGCGGCATAATATATGACAATGCAAACGGCGGAGTTTACGGCAATCAGACTTTGATCCAAGACCTCACCGCAGAATCCGGCAAAACCCTTACCATAAACGAGGGCAGCAGCCTGACCGTTCCGGCGGGCATGACCCTCACCGTTGACGGCTCAATCACCAACAACGGCACAATCATCAACAACGGCGGCAACATTGCCGTTAAATACGGCGGCGATATCAGCGGAACAGGCAGCATCACCGGCGAAGGCAGCTTCACCACCGAAAGCCTGACCGAGGAAATGGTTATCGCTCCCACGGATATAGCCGGCGGCAGTGCAGACCGTTCCGATGATGTCAAGGCAGGTATGCGGTATCAGCCGGTCACAATTTGCGGCAGGGAGTTTACGCCAAATCTCTCCGCATGGACGGTTTCGGCAGCAAAGGTTGATGATCTTACATATACTGTCAATTACACTCATGCTAACGGTACAACATTCAGCAAGACCGTCAGCATTTTACCGGCTGAGTTGACAGTAGCGGCTGTGGAAATCGCGGATAAAGCCTACGACGGCAATACTGACGCGGCTGTTGCAGGCGTTACCTTCACCGACCCCAACAGTGCAGAAGTAATCGTTGCAGACTACACCGCAGCGGCAGTGTTTGACACTTCGGATGCCGGAACCGGCAAGACGGTGACGGTAACCATAGCTCTTGCGGGAGACTCCAATTACACGCTGACAAGCGGAGAGTTTACTACAACCGGCAACATCACTCCCCGCACTCTGACCGAGAGCGATATCACAGTCACCCTCGATAACTACACCCACACATGGGCAGGCGAGGAAATCAAGCCCATTCCCACGCTGACAAGGGATAATAACGGCACACTCGTAACCATCGACCCAAGCGAGTATGAGGTGTCATACGGCAACAACGGCGGAGAAGGTCAAAGCTTCGGGTTTAATAAATCACCGTATGTAAGCATTACCGACAAAGAGGGCGGCAATTACAGCTTTGATAGTATATTAGAATACTTTACAATCACCTGCAATCATAATTTCGGCTTTACCGGCGGCAGCTGCACCGGCTGCGGAAAGCAAGCCGACGTTGAGGTGACCGACGGCACAACGTCGCAGGGCTACATCAGCACAACCGAAGCCCCGATTGACGCGACAAAGCTCAGAGAGATTGTTAAATACGCTGATACCCTATCAAAAAGCAGCGGCAATCCGGTTACTGTAAAGCTGCATTCCGGATGGGAGGTCCCGTCGGATTTTATCCTGAGAGTAAGCCACAGAATTAATTTTGTTGCAGATGAAAACCAGATATTTAAGGCTGGCTCAATATACAGGGACTCATCAGATACCGAGCTTACATTGGATGCTCCCAGCGGCACGTTTTCAAATGCATTTAGCTGGGAAGGCGCAAAATTCACCCTGAATAACGGCACAATTACAAGTGTTACGCTGCTCGATAACAATAGCTTCATTATGAACGGCGGAACCGTTGGGTATATATCGGATAATGCCGAAACAACCCCTTCTTCCGTCACAATAACAGGCGGAACAGTAAGAGTAACTCTTACCGCTCTTCCCGCAACAAGCCTCACCGTCACCGGTGGAACCATTGGAGAGCTGAAATATAAAGGAACCGGAACCGTCACCAACACCAAGCTATCCGGCGGCAGCTTTACCACAATAATCTTGCCCGAGGGAGAACCGGTAAGCTCGATTCTCGCAGATGGATATGCGTTCTACGATTCCGCAACCAACACCGAAGTGGCAGATACCAGCGTCAGCTCGCTTTCAGATGTATTCGTAGCAAAGGCAGGCTCTCATGTTGTATCTGCTGACCTTGACTTCACCGGCGAAGTAGAAAACCCCGGCGTTTTGGAGACAGACGGATATCACTGGGAGTCCATACCAAGTGCTGCGGACGAATCCAGAATGGTATGCACCCTCACGCTTAAGGACTGCATAGTCCCCGGCAATATAGCCCTGCCGGACAACGCCGAATCAATCACCATCAATTTGCAGGGTGACAGCAGCGTCGGCGGATTTGTAAGCACAATGACAAAATACGGGGAAAATTATAATGACCCGTTATATGGTTTTAATCTGACAATCACCGGTACAGGCTCGCTGACGGTGGGCGGAAGTCTCGGCGGCAGCAGCGGAGATAACAGCTTGCTTACCATAGACAGCGGCACGACGGTGACCGTCAACGGAAGAGTAGAGGCAAACGGCACTCTGATTGTCAATGGTAGCCTGACCTCATCAGTCATGAAGGACGCCGCTTATGTCGGCAAACTGTCAATCGGAGCAGGCGGCAAGCTTGCAGTTTCGGGCAGCGCGGGCGTCACCCTTAACGGCATTTACGACGGCAGAGGAATAGACTTAACCAACGCCTTTGTGATCGCCGAGGGCGGCAGCTTCACCGCCGACTGTCAGAGCTACAATATCAGGGTAATAGCTTCCGTGCCCTTAACGCCGGAACAGCAGGCGACAGTCTTCAGCATCCCCGAGCACTATCTCTCCGACGGCTACTCAGTCCGCTATGTGTCTGACGGCAGCAACAACCTGATGACCGTTGTCCACGCAGACGTCACCGACGCTACCATACTCAGCAACACCGGCATGGGCGGACAGCTGAAAATCAAGTATCAGCCCTACACGGCAGTGGTCGACCCTGCGGCTTACGATTACACCGGCTCGGCGATCATCCCGACGGTTGTCGTAACGAATATCATAGACGGCACGACTATAGCCCCTGCAAACTACACCGTCACTGCCAAAAACAACAACCTCCAGGGAACCGCCACGGTAACCATTCAGGCTGTCGGCGAGTATGATTTTATTATCACCAAGACCTTTGAAATAACCTGCACTCATACAGCCGGAAATAAGAATACCGGAGTATGCGGTATCTGCCACAAGCAGATGGTTGCAGGAGCAATTCGTTATAATTACACAACGCAGAAGGATGAGGTCAGATCCTTTGATGACCCTGTGGAGGCATGGAATTACGCACTTGGTAACTCATGTGACAATTTGAATATCTATGCGGATGTGACCGTTGATCAAGTGCTTGAAATCCCCGCGGGCAAGGATTTGTTCCTGAATGTTGAGAACAATAAAACCCTTACCGGCACCGCAGAATCAACTATTGATGTATATGGTCAGCTGGATTTTGGAAGAGGAACAATCGAAAACACCCACAATTGCAGTATACGTGTATATGCAGACGCTGATGAAAACGGTTTCACTGTTTTTCGAATGGATGAGCAGAATAAAACCGTTGATGGTGTTGAAGTGTATGGAACCGGCAAAGTAGAGCTTCGGGTGGGCAGCGTCACAGATCACATTACAGTGTCCGATGGCAGAACAGTCAAAGAGCTTTTGTATTTTAGATCTACCTATAAATCTGCCGACGGATGGGTTACCGGAGAAGCTCTTAATGCGACGACCTTGCGCGGTCCGGTGGATATTGTTGACGCACCGGTTGCATTTCAGACCGGCTATTCCGAAAGCAAGCTAAATCCGGAGTATAAGCAGGGCGGTAGCGTTGTACCTCTGTCATTGGTTGCATACCCAACGGACGCTATTGCTGATATGGCAATACAATGGTATGCTATAGTTGACGGCATCGAAACGCCTATCGATGGTGCTAACGCATTAAAATACACTCCGAGCGTTGCAGAGGTTGGCGTAACTAAGTACTTCTGCCAAGCAATCCTTGAAGGCTACACCGCCAGAAGCGAGATATTTACGGTAACTGTCACCCCGTGCGAGCATACGGGAATAAACATGGAAAATAACATCTGCGCAGACTGCGGAACGCCTTTGGCGGCAATGGTTTCTTATGTCCTCGGTTCGGGCGAACCGTCCGAAACTCCGCCTGAGCCTATCGCAAAGTACTTTGTAACTTTCGCCGACGCATGGGAATACGCACCACAACAGCACCGAGCGATTATACGGATGTCACCGTTTTCGCCGACCAGACCGTTGAAGCCCCGCTTGCAGTCCCAGCGGGCAGGAGGATATCCCTGTCGTCGCATATGGGCATAGAAGGCGGAACGGCAACGATTACCGGCACCGGCGAAGCAACCGTAATAGTAAACGGCGAGCTGCATCTTAGTGAAATAACCGTCAGAAATAATACTCACCACGCCATAAGCGTAGATTCGGCGGTCAGCGGTGAGGGAGAATATGCTCTGTCACTGACGTCAGTAGAATCATCGCCGACAGTTGTTGACGGTCTTGATGTAGCAGGCGACAGCGTAATAATTTACGGCGGAACTGTTGAAAACCACATCACCTTGCCGGAGGGCAGAAAAATCAGCGAGCTTTTAGAAGAATACAGCGGCAAGACCTTTAAATATGTCGCAGCAGGTGACAACGGCGTTTCAAGATGGATGTCCGCTGCCGAGCTTGAAGGCAGCAGCGTTAATGAATCCGTAACCGTTGCAAAAATGCCGGTCAGATTCCTGAATACGGATACAATCATGTATCGCTATGAAAAGGGTGCTGCGGCAGACGAATTAGTTGATGAGCCGGATTTTGATAACATAACTTACCCCACTGCTTCTGATGATGCAACAGTACAATGGTATAAGAAAGTCTCCGCAGACGCAGAGCCTGAGCCTATCGAGGGCGCAACCACCACCTCATACACCCCCGATACTTCGGCTAACGGCACAACTCAATACTATTGTGTAATAACTCTCGACGGCTACACCGCCACAAGCGGTATCTATGAAGTAACGGTTGCCGAGACGTTCACCGTAACCGTAACATCAAGCCTCGACGGCAGCACCGACACGACGGTTGCTCCCGTTCAAGGCGGCGGTCAATATGAATACGGTTATGAAGCGACGGTTACAGCCGAGCGCGTGCAGGGCTGCAAATTCCTTGGCTGGTACAACGGCAGCAGGCGGGTTTCTGCTGACTTCAGCTACACCTTCACCGTCACCGAAAATATTGACCTTGTTGCAAAATATGAGCCCTACGGCACGGCAACCGTCACCATCGAAGGCATTAACGGTGCTGAGTTTATGGTAAATAATGATGAAGCTGCACAGAGCACTTACACCACAGAAGCACCTGTCGGCACTCCGATAATGATTACCGCAGCAGACCCCGACAGAGTAAGCGCATGGCTTAACGGCAGCGACAAGGTTATCGGCAAGGGCGAAGAAATTACAGTCATTGTCACCGGCAACACTACAATCAAGCTGATGTATACGGCAGATGGTTCTTCCGGTCGGGCAATGGTTGAGTATGTCAGCGGATATGGTCAGCTGCTGAGCTATGAGTATTACAGCGCAGGCGATACAATTGTTGAGCCTGTTGCCCCCTCAAAGCTGGGCTATACCTTCACCGGATGGAGCCTTACCGCAGAGGAAATCCAAGCCAGGATTGCCGCCGGCGACAAGCAGATTACTGTAACGCCGGTGTATAAGCAGAACACCAATACATTCACGGTTACAGTTAATTATCCGGACGGCACTTCAGAGAAAGTTTCCGGTGCAGAGGGCGATATAGTTACCGTTACCGCTAAGGAGATAGAGGGCAGGGTATTCACCTGCTGGACAGCTTCTAACAGTTTGATTCTGAGCTACGACCCGAATTACTTTGTACGCTTATCGTCAGATGTAACTCTGACAGCCAACTATTCTGATAAAGCTGTTGAAGTTAAGCCTACAATAGCTATTACTGCTAAGTTTGCTTCTGTGGTAAACGGCAAGAATAAGGTATCGTTCACTGCGACAAGAAGTGTGTCGGAGATGGAGTATCAGATTATAGAGCATGGTATTATATACACCACAAACAGTGAACAGGGCAATGAAGCGGCATTGATTTTGGACGGAACTAATGTTAGAAAAGCTCAGTCCAGCGATATGAGCGTCAGTGGCGTTTACACATTGAACTTCACAGTTGGTGAATATGTTGATAACAAGCTGTATGTAAGAGGTTACATGATAGTACAAAACCTTCAGACGAATAATATTGAGACAATTTATTCGCTTGTTGAGTCAGGAAGCTTTAATGAACTTAAGTAAATAAATAGGAGGAAAAATTTATGGAAAAAGAACTGTATACAACTCCGGAAATGGAGATAGTTGAGTTTGACACAGAAGATGTCATTGTTACGAGTATTGATGAGGGTGAAGTAAGTCCATTTGCTTGATATTTTCCCCTGCCCGCAGACAGCCAACCTCTGTCTGCGGGCAATGCCCGTTTTGTAATGCAGAGCGCACCGCTCCGTATTCCAAAGCAGACATAACTAAATTCTGGAGGAACCATAATGAAAAAGCTTACAGCAATTCTTTCTGCCCTTGTGCTGATACTATCCGTCACCCCCGCGGCGTTCGCGACGGTATACTCCGAGGGGTATTTTAAGTACACCATCGCCGACGAATCCATAACCATAACCGAATATTTCGGCAGCGAGGAGACGGTAACCGTCCCTGCAATGATTGCCGGAATACCGGTAAATACCATAGCTTCGGGCGCGTTCTCCGGCAGCGGAATCAAAGAGCTTAACCTGCCCGACACCATCACCAGCATTGAAAACGGAGCCATCGACGCGGGGGTTGTTATCAACTACAACAGCAATCTGCCGTCCGGCGGTCAGACCCAGCCTGATCCACCGCAGCCCGATACGCCGCAGACTGATCCCACTCAGCCCTATTATCCCCAGCCGCCCTTGCCCGGACTTATTGCAAATCCGATTCCGCCGGTAACGCAGACACAGACCGAAGACGGCGAAGAGGATATAGTCGTCTCGGAGGAGACAGTTCCCGATGATATCACCGTTTCGGAAGCGACCACGGACGATAAAGCGCAGTCGGAACAGCCAAAGCAGACCCAGACTCAGGCAACCAAGCCCGCAAAGTCCGACGAGACTAAGCCTAAGCAGTCGCAGACAAATCAGCCGCAGCCGTCCCAAGAATCAGCCGCAACCACCACTCAGAATGCGATTGAGGAGGTAGAAATCGAGCTTGACATACAAAGCACCGAGGCTGTGACAACCGTCGCAGATGAAACCACCGATTCAACCGAAGAAACCGAAGCTGCACCCGCTGCAGCGTCCGAGCCCGACAAGGACGATTCGCACAAGCCTGCCGGAGCTGTTGCTGTCTCGGCTGTTGCAGCGGCGGTTATCGCGGTGATTGCAGTTGTCGGAGTGATTTTGTGGAAGAAAAAGAAATGAAGCAAATAGTTATTTCACTGGCGGGGAGAGCAATAGGCATAACCCCGCTGTTTTCGGAGCTTGAGCATTTTTTGCAGGACTACATCACCGAAGCCGCGCCCGATTTCACCGTTGGCGCAAGCGCTGCGGATATCGCCTTTGAGCGAGAAAAGTCCGCCCGCGAGGATAGGACAGAGGGTCACGAGATACGGCGCTTTTCAGACGCATATCTCGAAACGCTGGCAGTGTATCGGAAAATCGCGGTGAAGCTTTTAGACGACGACATACTGCTTTTCCACGGCTCGGCTATTGCCGTGGACGGCACAGGGTATCTCTTCACGGCGAAAAGCGGAACCGGCAAAAGCACCCATACAAGGCTCTGGCGGGAGCTTTTTGGCGAGCGGGCGGTCATGGTCAATGACGACAAGCCTCTGCTTTGTATTTCGGACGGCAGGGTAACCGTCTGCGGCACCCCGTGGGACGGCAAGCACCATCTGAGCAATAACATATCGGTGCCGCTGAAAGCCATATCTATTTTAGAGCGCGGCGCGCAGAACCGCATTGCTCCCATCACCAAGCGCGAAGCCCTGCCGATGCTTATGCAGCAGAGCTATCGCCCGAACGATACTTTAGCAATGATTAAAACCATGGAGCTTGTAGACAGGCTTGGCAGCTCGGCTGCGCTGTACCGTCTGCAATGCAATATGGAGCGCGAGGCGGCAGAAATATCCTACAAAGCAATGTCAGAAAGGAAAGATATAAATGAAGCTTAAGGATGGATTTATAACAAGACAGACAGACGGCGAACAGATTATGGTAACCGTCGGCGATGTGGGATTTGCGGGACTTGTCCGCTCCAACAAAACCGCCGCGTTTATTGTTGACTGCCTGAAATCGGAAACCACCAAGGAAGCAATTGTCGACGCAATGTCCCGAAAATACGACGCTCCAAAGGATGTCCTTGACAGGGACGTTGAGGGGATCCTTGCAAAGCTGCGTTCAATCGGTGCGCTTGATGAATAACAGCATGACCTACGAGCAGTATCTTGCCGAACACGGCTCGCTGACCTATACCTTTAAGGGAAGCAGCATGAATCCCATGCTCCGCGAGGGCAGGGACATCTTCGCCGTAAAGGCGAAGACCGCCGAACGCTGCCGCAAATACGACGTTGTGCTTTACCGCCGTCCGCCGAATCAATATGTCCTTCACAGAATCATCAAGGTCAGGGAGAACGACTATGTCATCATCGGCGACAACTGCGTAACCAAGGAATACGGCATCCGCGACGAGGATATCATCGGAGTTCTGACCGGATTTGTCCGCAAGGGCAGGGAGTATTCCGTTACAGACCGCAGATATCTTTGCTATGTGCATCTGTGGTGCGACTTTTTGTGGATACGTATAGGACTGCTGCGTCTGCGCGCGCTGGCGGGTCGGGTAAAAAGAAAACTGAAAGGGTGATTTTGGTGAGAAGCTGCGAAAAGCAAATTATCTATCTTATAGCCTGCGCCCTTCACGATACCGCACCTGACGAGTCTGTTGTTGCCGGTATCGACTTGGAAGCCCTGTTTCGCTTGGCTAACGCACATTCGCTAACGGCTGTCACCTGCATGGGTCTTGAAAAGGGTCGTGCACTTGATTCAGCTCCTAAAGATATAGCCCAAAAGTGGAAGGAAGCCAAGGCTAAAGCTATCCGCAAAAATATGCTGCTTGACGCCGACCGACGCAAAATTCTTGACGAAATGGAAAGGGCGGGAATATGGTATCTGCCGCTGAAGGGCTGTGTTTTAAAGGACTTGTACCCCAAATTCGGCATGAGGCAGATGGCGGACAACGATATTCTTTACGATTCGTCAAGGCTGGAAGATTTGAAGCGGATTTTTAGGGAGCAGGGCTACAGCTGGCAGGATGCAAAGGGCAGCGTCCACGACCATTTTGAAAAGCCGCCGGTGTACAATTTTGAAATGCACAGGGCGCTGTTTGCGCATGAGTCATACCCTGTTTGGGACGAAAAATACAGTGCGGTTAAAAATATGTGTATCCCTGATGAGGGCAAGCAGTTCGGCTTCCATCTGTCCGATGAAGACTTTTATGTTTATATTACCGCTCATGCCTACAAGCACTTTTCAAATTCGGGTACGGGGCTTCGCACGCTTGTGGATTTTTACGTCTACAACCTTAAAAAGGGCAGGGCGATGAATCGGGATTACGTGGATTCCGAACTGAAATCGCTGGGAATTTACGACTATGAAAGCATAAGCCGCCGTCTTGCGGATAAGCTTTTTGCAAAGCCGGATCCCGATTTTTCGGACAGCCTGATCGATGATGAAGCAGAGCTGCTTGAATATTATCTTGGCAGCGGGACCTATGGAACAGTCTCAAACCGTGTGTCAAAGACAATGACTGAGATTCAGGGAGACGGCAAGCCTATCCGCGGCGCAACAAGGCTGAAATACATCTTATCAAGGCTTTTCCCGGGAAGACAGTGGTGCAAGGACGCTTATCCCTTTTTCTACAAATATCCGGTGCTGCTTCCCATATTGTGGGTATACAGGATTTTCCGCGGACTGATTAAGCGAAGAAAGCATATCGCAGGAGAAATCAGGGCTGTTAAAAAGCAGTGATTATTGTCAGCGATTCTGATACAATTTCATATAAGAAATCCCGTCGGGAGAGTGCATCCCGATGGGATTTTTGTATCTGCCGTATAGTCCGACAGCGATATTTCCAAGTCCGTTTGCGGAAATTCAGTCGCAGAATCCGGCATGTTGCGCAGATAAGTATTGAAAATCTTTTGGGATATGCTAATATGAATTAGTGGGGAGGCGATGGCGTGAAGATATCAATAAACATAGACCCAAGACTTACCGAAACGGAAATCGTTATAAACTGCGGCAGTCTTACCGAGGAAACGGAAAGCATTATTGCCGCGCTGCGCATGGAGGACAATCAGATAACGGTGATAAAAGACGGTGAGACTCACATACTTGATATTTCAAAAATAGCATATATCGAATCGGTTGACAGAAAAACCTTTGTTTACACCGAAAGCGACTGCTACGAGTCAAAGCTAAAGCTTTACGAGATGGACGGCAGGCTTTGCGGCAGCAATTTTCTGCGCATAAGCAAATCATGTATCGTGCGGCTGAAATATATACGCTCGCTGAAATCCGAGTTCGACCGCAGGATAAGAATAACTCTTGAAAACGGCGAACAGCTCATCGCTTCAAGGCAGTATGCAGACGAGCTGAAAAAAAGACTGGGGGTAATGTAAATGGATAAGAACTTTTCGGCACTGAAATTTCTATCGCAGGTGTTTATAATATACGGCGTTACGGCGCTTTTGCTGAATATCTTCTGTACTCTGTTCGGCGATATGTCAAAAAACATTTCCACGATTTTTTCTTTAGGAAGTGCTGGCGTGAGCGTTGCAACAAGCTTACAGTTTTTGCTTGCGGTGACGGTGATAACCGCCCTGCGCGTAGTTTTTATGACCGATGTCCTGATAAAAAGAATGCCCATTGCCATAAGGATAGTTGCTATGTTTTCGGCGGCATTTGCAATAACGGTCGCGTTTATCCTGCTTTTCAACTGGTTTCCGGCGGATATGCCGTTGGCGTGGATAATGTTTGTGGCGTGCTTTGCTATAAGCTGTGCCATCAGCACGGCGATATCCGTGATAGCGGAAAAGCACGAAAACCGCAGGCTTAAAGAGGCACTTGAACGCTGCAAGGAGGAGAAGTAGCATGGAAACGTCAACTAAATCGGCAATCCGCGCGGACAATATCGTAAAATCCTTCGGAAAGAAAAAGGTTTTGGGCGGGGTCAGCTTTAACGTAACAAAAGGGCAGATATTCGGGCTTTTGGGTCCATCTGGAGCGGGCAAGACTACTCTAATTAAAATCCTTACGGGACAGCTCACCTGCGACTGCGGCACCGCCCTTATAAACGGCGTCCGCGCGGATAAGCTTAAAAGCGGGGAACGCAAACGGTTTGGCATAATGATGGATGATTTCGGTATCTACGAGCGTCTGTCCTGCTATGAAAACCTGAAAATCTTTGCGGAAATATACGGAATCGGTAAGGACGGCATTGTAAGCGCGCTGAAAAAAGTGGGACTTGACGGTGCGGAAAAAACGTCCGCCTCAAAGCTTTCAAAGGGCATGCGCGTAAGGCTGAGGCTTGCAAGAGCTTTTATGACCGACCCCGATATAATCTTCCTCGACGAGCCGACAAGCGGGCTCGACCCCGCAACTGCTGAAGAGATTCACAAAATAATGCTGGAAGAAAAGGAAAAGGGCAAAACAATTTTTCTTACCACTCATACAATGTCGGAGGCGGAAAAGCTTTGCGATGAAATCGTGATGATAAACGAGGGCGGCATAGTCGAACAGGGAAGTCCCAAAGAAATATGCAGGCGGTATAACCATCAGCGTATGCTGCAAATTCACCTTTCAAGCGGCGAGGATATACAGCTGCGTCACGATGAAAAGGCTGCACAAAGGCTGTCAGAGCTTATTGCAGACGGCTCTGCGGAAACAATACACACCACCGAGCCCAACCTTGAAACGGTATTTATGGAGCTGACCGGAAAGGAGCTTGCGGTATGAGAAACATCAAAGCTGTATTTTTAAAGCAGATAATAGATACCGTTAAGAACAAGGCTGTATTGATTCAGTTTCTTATGTTCCCGATAATGGCGGTTATCATGGAAAACTCGATTAAGATACCCGATATGCCCGAGCATTTCTTTGCCAAGCTTTTTGCGGTGATGTTCACAGGCATGGCTCCGCTTACCTGTATGTCGGCAATTATCTCGGAGGAAAAAGAAAGCAACACCCTCCGTGCGCTTATGATGAGCAGCGTTAAGCCGTGGCAGTATCTTATTGGCACAGGCGCATACGTTTTTATCATGTGCATGGCGGGTACGGCTGTTTTTGCCCTGCTCGGAGAATACAGCGGCGCGGAGCTTGCAGTATTTCTTGCCGCAATGACGGCGGGCATTATTTTGTCGGAGATTGTCGGCGCGGTTATAGGCATTTTCGTAAGCAATCAGATGGCTGCAACCTCTCTGACGGTGCCGGTAATGATAGTTTTTTCGTTTGTCCCGATGTTGTCAACGTTCAACGAGAGCGTCAGAAAGGCTGCGAAAATAGTATATACCCAGCAGCTCAGCGAGATTATAAACGGCATTGGCAGCGTAGATATATCGGCGGAAGCAGTTATTGTTGTCGCAGTGAATTTTGCCGTGGGCGTCCTGCTGTTTGCTTTGGCTTATAGGAAAAAGGGACTGTAATAGTGCTTTAATTGCGTAAAAGCCGCAGAATCCACAATATAGGATTCTGCGGCTTTTTTAGTGTAATTCAACAGTCAGGAATCATCAATCATTGATATACCTTTTCAGTATCCTTGCAACCTCGTCAATGTCGATCGGCTTTGCAACGTGTGCGTTCATGCCGTGATCCAGACAGCGCTGAATATCGTCTGAGTAAGCGTCGGCGGTCATGGCGATTATCGGGATGTCAGCGTCGGGGCGATCCATTGCGCGGATGGTGTCGGTAGCCTCGTAGCCGTCCATAATAGGCATTCTTATATCCATAAGGATAGCGTCGTAATATCCCGGCTCGGAGTTGCGGAACAGATTTGCGCATACCTCGCCGTTTTCTGCCCAGTCAAGGGTAAGACCAAGGTCGCCTAAAAGTTCGTTGGCAATCTCCCAGTTAAGCTCGTTGTCCTCCGCGACAAGCACGCGCTTATCTGAGAACTGAAGCTTCGGCTTCTCCTCGACCGGCTGCTCATCCACAGCACCCATAAAGGGCTTTAAGCCGTAGAACAGCGTCGAGCGGAATAGCGGCTTCATCAAAAATCCGCTGATTCCGGCGGCTCTGGCTTCGTCCTCGATTTCCGTCCAGTCGTATGCCGACATCAGAAGGATGGGAACATCGTTGCCCAGCTGCCGCCTCAGCTCGCGCGCGGTCTGAATGCCGTCCATATCCGGAAGCTTCCAGTCGAGCAGGATTACGTGATAATCGGTGTGCATCTTGTGGTGGCGGGTTGCCATCTTAACGGCGTCCTCGCCGTCAAGCACCCATTCGGCGCGGATTCCGATGGAGCGCAGCGAATCGACGGTGCTTTCGCAAAGCTGCTGGTCGTCGTCAACAACAAGCATTATCCAGTCGGGAAGAACCATGTCCTCAATGCGTTCCTCAGCCTTCATAAGGTCGAGGACTACCTTGAACTCGGTGCCAACGCCCTGCTTGCTTTCCACCGTGATTTCGCCCTTCATTGCGTCGACAATGTATTTGGTGATAGCCATTCCAAGACCGGTGCCTTCGGTGCGGTGGATGCGCTTGTTGTCCTCGCGGGCAAAGGACTCAAATATGTGCTGGCGGAACTCCTCCGACATTCCTATGCCGGTGTCTTTTACCTGAATCAGTATGCGGACATAATCATCGCCCCTCGGCGAAGGCTCCTCGTGCAGTGATACGTCTATCGAGCCGTTTTCGGGCGTGAACTTTATAGCGTTCGACAAAAGGTTAATAAGCACCTGATTTAAGCGAACGCTGTCGCAATGCACGTTTTCGGAGAGAATGTTGAATATGGAAATGTTGAATTTCTGGTGCTTTGCCTTCACCTGCGGCTGAACAATGCTTACCATGCTTTCCATAACGTCGCGCAGGGAGACAAGCTCCTCGTTTAATGTCATCTTGCCGCTTTCTATCTTCGACATATCTAAAACGTCGTTGATAAGACCCAGCAGGTGGCGGCTTGACATGGTTATCTTTTTCAGGCAGTTCTGAACCTGCACCGGATCGTCCATATGAGCGGTGGCTATTGCCGTCATGCCAACAATGGCGTTCATCGGCGTGCGTATGTCGTGGCTCATGTTGGACAGGAACTCGCCCTTTGACTTGCTGGCGATTTCAGCCTCCTTCTGTGCTTCCTCAGCCATATGCTTGGCTTCCTCCAGCTCCTTCACCTGCGCGCGGTTGAGGGTGAAATATCTCAGGAACAAAACGATAAGTACAAACAGTATTACCGCACACACCGCCGCCGAGGCAAGCATAGAGCGGGTTCCCAAGGTCTTTACAGATTCATTCAGCGAGCCGTATGGCATCAGCGTTACTAAGTACCACACGCTGTTTGGCAGACTCGAAGCATACATATGCTGACGCACGCCTTCAATCTGAACCATGGTGGAGTAATCCTTGCCCTCCTGCATAGCGGCTTCAAACTCGGCGATGTATTCCTCCGGCGTCTGACCGTTGGTTTCCTCATATACCGCACGGACGCGGTCGAAGTAATTGTCTCTGACGGCGGCGGAGTTGCGCACTACAAAGGTGCCGTCCTTGCGGATTACAAGGGAGTAAACCAAAGAGTTTTCCTCTTCCAAGGAAAGAATATCCGAAAGGTAGCTTATGGGAAGCTCGCCTATCATGGCAACGCAGTCCTCCATGCCCGGAATATCCAGTCTTACAGGTGCGCACATAAGCACCACCTGATCGCCCGAACCGTTGTATCCTACGGCGACGCGGCTTTCGCCAGCCTTAAGTGTATCCAAAAATACCGCGGGTCCGGAATATTGCAGCGGATCGCCGTAAATAGTCTCTAAGTTGCCCTCGCTGTCGCACCAGCTTACCGATTCGTAATCGCGGCTGTGACCGTAGTAGGTCATCCATTTGAAGTATTCCTCCTTATTGCTTTCGCACATGGGAGGATGTTCTGGGCAAAGGTGGTCATCGGGGTAAGGCATTGGTCACTAATAGCGTCGAAGTGCTTTGAAATACGGTCGTTGATGTTGGACATATATATGTTGCCCAGCTGTGTTACCGCCTGATCGTTCTGCCTGTTCAGATAAAACGCCAGTGCACTGAAGGCAATAACGCACACAATGCACACGCTGATAAGGCTTACGCTCAGAAAATGTTTTATCTTATCTTTCATTTTTCAGCTCTCCTTCTGAAAAAGTTTGCTTTTGCAGGGCTTCCTTTAATACCGCCATTAAATTCGGTATGTCAATCGGTTTTGCAATGTGACCGTCCAGTCCGGATTCAAGCGCCTTCTGCCTGTCCTCTTCAAAGGCGTTGGCGGTCATGGCGTAAATCGGGATATTCGCTTTCCGCTTGTCCTTTAGCGCACGTATACAGCGGGTTGCCTCATAACCATCCATCTGCGGCATTTGTATGTCCATAAGAATTATATCGTATCGGTCGGCGTCCGCCTTTTCAACATTATCAACGGCAACCGTACCGTCGTTGGCAAGCTCTACCACAAAGCCCTGCTCCTCTAAGATGGTGGCAGCAATCTCCTGATTCAGCTCGTTGTCCTCCACCAGAAGGATTTTTTTGCCCGCAAAGGCTTCGTCGGGAATTTCAGTGGGAGTGTTCGCCGCTTCTTCTTCCTCTTCAAGAGGTCTTAAAAGCACCTCACGCAGCTCTGACATAAACAGCGGCTTAGAGCAGAACGCCGTAACGCCTGCTTCGCGCGCTTCCTCCTCGATATCCGTCCAGTCGTAGGCGGTAAGGATTATAATAGGCTTTGAGTCGCCGATTATGGCGCGAATCCGCCGGACGGTTTCGATTCCGTTCATATCCGGCATTATCCAGTCGATTATGTATGCGGCAAACTCATCGTCGTTTTCAATTGCAAGCTGCGTGCGCAGAACGGCTTCCTTGCCGGATGTCGTCCATTCCGCCCTCATGCCGATTTTAGTAAGCATGCGCGTAACGCTTGCGCAGGTGTTGAAATCATCGTCGGCGACGAGTGCATGAAGTCCCGCAAGCTTGGGTATCTGCTCATAGTGCAAAGTGTTTCCGCAGATTCTGAATTGCAGGCAGACTGTAAACTCCGAGCCCTTGCCGATTTCGCTTTCTACCGAGATGGTTCCGCCCATCATGTCAACAATATTTTTCGTGATAGCCATGCCCAGACCCGCACCCTGAATACCGCTGACGGTCGAGGTCTGCTCGCGGGTGAACGCCTCGAATATGTGCTTTTGGAACTCGTGGCTTATGCCTATGCCAGAGTCCTTCACGCGGAACATATAGCTGGCGTAACCGTCCGGCGCGTCGTCCTTTTCAATGACCCTTATGCTCAGCGTTCCGCCCGGAGTTGTAAACTTGACGGCGTTGCTTATAAGGTTTAAAAGAACCTGATTAAGCCTTAGCTTATCGCAGAAGATATCCTCGTGAACTACATCAACGGTATCGATGTAAAGCTCAAGCTGCTTTGCGTGGACGTTTGCCTGAATTATGGTGCGCAGGTCGTGCAGAACGTCGGGCAGATGAGTTTCCCGTTCGTCCAGCTTTACCTTTCCGCTTTCTATCCTCGACATATCCAGAACGTCGTTTATAAGCGACAGCAGGTGTTCGCTTGATACCGATATCTTTCCGAGATAGTCGGCAACCTGCTTTTTATTGTCGATATGCGCAGCGGCAAGCGCGGTAAATCCGATAATGGCGTTCATCGGAGTGCGGATGTCGTGGGACATACTGTTTAAGAAGGTGGTTTTTGCCCGATTGGCGTGCTCGGCGGCAGCCAGAGCGTCCTGCAAAACCTTTCTTCTTTCCTCCTCCGCCTTAACCTCCGCGTCGGCGTTGCGGATTCCCATTATAAGGTGCAGTCTGTCATCGCCTGCGATTACAAATTTAACCTGCTGATGATGTATTTCGCCGTCCATAACCGCCCTGAACGGGATTATAGTTACGTCCGTATCCTTAAGTGCGTCCTTGATTGCGGCTGTCGACACCTTTTCGCGGAACTCCTCCCTGTCGTCGGGATGCACGTATTTTTCTATTATCCGCTCCCACGTTTTGTCGTAGGGATTTACCTTTCCGCTCTCGTCTTCAATCATCTTTCCACGCGACTTAAAGGCGACCGAGGTTCCTTTTTTTAAGTCTACCTGTGTGATCTCGGTATAATCGCGGCTTAAAGCCTTAACTATGTCCATCTGCTCAAGCTTGATTTTATTCTCCCTTTCCTCGGAGACGTCCATAAAGCTTACTGCCGCATGGTTGCTATCAACGCCGCGGTTTACTTCAAAGCGCAGCCACCGCATACCTTCTGCGGTAAGCTCGCGGACTACAAGCGAGTATCTGGTTTCAGTTGAAAGCCGCTCTTTCATTGTTTCTATGCGGCTGGCATGGAAAAGCTTTTCCTGATCGTCCTCGTGGATAAAGCTTGTTATGTAGTCGTCGAACCGCTCCCAGTGGTTGTCGTCGCCGTATTTCTCATCGAAAAAGTTTTCGCGGTTGAATACCGAATAGGTGCCGGAGGAAAGATCCACATAAAAGGTGGATACAAACACGTGGCTGTAAGCGTCGAAGAATCCGATCGAGCGTTTTCATATGCTCGGTTTCAACTCCGACCTTGTGTCGGGTGACGCAGTATTTTCCGCCGGTCAGCACGCAGAAATCAGCTTCGACAAATCCATCGTAGAGAGAATCGTAATACACCACCGAGGGATTGTCCGAGCAGTCCGCAATCGGGCAGTGGGCGCAGGGTGTGTCGCGGTTCATAACCGCCTTGTAGCATATATCGCCCACCTTGATTCCGGGATACAGCTTTTCCACCGCCTTGTCAAACTCGACAAGGTGAAAATCACGGTCTATGATATAAATGTTGTTCTCATAATTTATTTTCATTTGTCAGTCTCCCAACTTCTTATCGGGTATACTTTCCAAAATACACATCTATTATATGCTTTGGCTGTCGAGTTGTCAACACCCTTAAAGGCGTGTCAAGCCGCCAGTT
>ENA-UONV01000856-UONV01000856.1-human-gut-metagenome-genome-assembly--contig:-CS4-NODE-856-length-30984-cov-5.312781_pt1 | contig 30984 bp, 27 predicted proteins | sample MGYA00242461_ERZ724008 | MGnify/ENA metagenome assembly ERZ724008 | reverse complement strand
AGATGCAAGAGGTCAGCTTTTCTATGATTATATACGTATACTAAAAGAAAAACAGCCAAAATTTTTCTTGGCTGAAAATGTAAGCGGTATGCTTGCAAACAGACATTCAGAGGCCGTTAAAAACATTCTACAGATGTTTCGTGATTGCGGTTACAATGTAACAATAACATTGGTAAACGCAAAAGATTATGGCGTTGCACAGGAACGCAAAAGAGTTTTTTACATAGGATTCAGAAATGACTTGAATGTTGATTTCAAATTTCCGGTTGGTTCTACTTTAAATGATGATAAAAAAATAACATTAAGGGATATAATATGGGACTTGCAGTATACTGCCGTTCCGGCTGATAAATCCAACCGTCATAATGAAGAGGCTATAAATAATAACGAATACTTTGTTGGCGCATATTCCCCTATTTTTATGAGTCGTAACAGAGTAAAATCATGGGACGATCAGGCATTTACCGTACAAGCTTCTGGTCGTCAATGTCAGCTGCATCCACAGGCGCCAAAAATGATAAAGTGCGGAAAAGACGACTGCCGTTTTGCAGAAGGACAAGAGCATTTGTACAGACGAATGACAATCCGTGAGATCGCCAGAATCCAAGGCTTTCCGGATACATTTAAGTTCATCTACACCAACACTAATGACGCTTACAAAATGATAGGCAACGCCGTTCCGGATAATCTGGCATACGAAATCGCAGTAGCAATAAAACAAACCTTAGAGGAGACAAAATAATGAGTTCAAAAAGCAACGACCAAGGCAGGGCTTTTGAAATGGCTTGCTTATTAGCTTTAGTTGAAACTATTGCAAAATACAGAGGAAAAGATAAGGTTGTTTTTGTAAAAAACTCGAGCTTTGAAGCTGCTGAAAAAGCATGGAATCATACTGATAATAGTTTTCAAGAAACACTTATGAAAGCAGCTAATGCGATGACCGAGAAGCTCGCCGGTCTTGAACCGATTATGGTTGAAAACGACAGCGAAATAATTGTATTAAAGATACAAAAAGACAAAGAAGGCGAAAAGGGCGACGTTAGAGACATCCTTATCATCCGAGGTGAAAGCGGTTGGGAAATAGGTCTTAGCGTTAAGCACAACCACTTTGCCGTAAAACATTCCCGATTAAGTCCTTCCATTGATTTTGGAGCTAAATGGTATGGCATTCCATGCTCTGAAACTTACTGGAACGCAGTATCTCCGATTTTCGATTATCTAAAGGGTGAGAAAAATAATAAATCTGATTGGTCTGACCTGCCCGGCAAGGACAAAGATGTATATATACCTCTGCTTAATGCTTTTATGGAGGAAATAAAAAGAGCCAACAGTGTTGACCCTTCATTTCCGCGCCGTATGGTAGAGTATTTATTGGGCGAATACGACTTTTATAAAGTAATTTCTATTGATTCAAATAAAACCACCAAAATACAATCATTTAATCTGAGAGGTACATTAAATAAACCTTCTCGTACAAAAAAGCCAAGCATTAATATCCCGATAGCTGAACTGCCTGATGAGCTTGTGGCTATTAAGTTTAAGAAAAATAGTGCTAATACAGTAGAGCTATATTTAAACAACGGCTGGCAATTCAGCTTTAGAATACATAATGCTTCAACCAAGGTGGAGACATCACTGAAATTTGACATTGAATTTGAAGGTATGCCAACAGATATCATATTTATTTCTTGTCAGTGGAATTAATTTGTAATCCCAATAATAAAATCCGCCGCACCCATCAGGAGAACCCTCCCGACAGGTGCGGCGAAAACTTTATGGAAAGTAATATTTTACTGCTGACTAATCTCCAACAGCTTCTGCTTCATCTCATTTTCAATGCGAGAAAGCTCGGCTTCGGCGGCAACTCTCTTTTCCTTGCCGTCCTTCTGAATCTTCATAACCTCATCAAGAGTGGATATAAGGGTCTGGTTGGTAGCCTTAAGAGCTTCTATATCGACTATGCCGCGCTCGCTCTCCTTGACAGTCTCAACAGTGGCAAGCTTTAAAGCGTCGGCGTTTTTCTTGAGCATTTCATTGGTGACATCGCTGACGGCTCTCTGAGCGGCGGCAGCTTCGGTTGAATGGCTCAGACCTATTGCAATAACCATCTGGCTCTTCCAAAGAGGAATGGTGTTTACAAGCGTTGACTGAATCTTGTCGCTCATAACAACGTTGTTGTTCTGAATCATGCGGATCTGGGGAGCCATCTGAAGCGATACCATTCTTGTAAGCTCTAAATCGTGAATCTTCTTTTCAAAGCGCGAGCACATCTCGGAGAAATCGCGGGCAAACTGAGCGTCTTCGGGCAGACCGCTCTTTTCTGCCTTTTCTATAAACTTGGGCAGCTCTTCCTCCTGCGCAACCTTAAGCTTCTGCTTTCCGGCGAGAATGTACATGGAAAGCTCCTTGAAGTAGTTGAGGTTGATATCGTAAAGCTTGTCGAGCATTGCAATATCCTTTAAAAGGGTGACCTGATGCTCTTCAAGAGCGCCGCTTATTCTTGAAACGTTGACCTCGGCTTTGTCATACTTTGCCTTAAAGCTTGAAAGCTTGTTGGCGTTCTTTTTGAAGAAGCCCAAAAAGCCCTTGGACTCCTCATCGTCGTTAAACTCTTTAAGCTCTCCGACAACGTCTACCAGCATATCGCCGATTTCGCCCATGTCCTTGGTGCGGACGTTTGTAAGGGCGGTTTCGGAAAAGTCGGCAATCTTCTTCTGACAGCCCGCGCCATACTGCAAAATCTGCTGGGTGTTGGTTATGTCGATCTGAGTAGCAAAATCGTCAACCATCTTCTGCTCCTCCGGCGTGAGGTCTGCCTTCATGTTTTCAACAACAGCCTTGGCAACGGCTTCGGGAGCCATAACGGCGTTTTTAACCTCTTCCGCTTCCTGCTTTTCCGGCTCTATACCCTCAAGCGTGAGGGTTGGAGTCTGATTCAACATATCGTCTAAATTGGTCATTGCGCTTCCTCCTGTGAATTATTTATTTTTTTGTCAAACTGACTTGTTTTGGTAAGACCGTCCTTGGCGAGCATGGTTTGCAAAACCTGAGCGTCGGTTGTAACGTCGAAGGCTGTATCTCTGAAAAGCCTTTCTAAAAGCTCTCCGAAGGCGTTGTTGATGGTGTCCAGGGTTTTTTCTATCTCGTTTTTGGCTTCGACGATATCGTCTCCCTGAACGCTCAGAGAATCAAACTCCTCATATGCCCCAACCAGCTTTAAGGTTATGGGCAGATAGTAATCCATAAACTTTTTCATCTTCTCGCGCTGTTCGGGATGCTCCTTTAAGCGGTCGAATATGTCCCGCAAAAGATTTTCAAGGCGGAACAGCTTTAAGGATATCTCCTCGCCGGGGATATTGTCGTTCATCTCACGAAGCTTGGCAATACAGTCCATGCCCTGGGTTATCATTTCGTCGAGCTCGGATTTCTCCTTAGCGTTCTTAGTCGCAGGCTCGGCTGCGGTAACGCTCTTTTTATCAGCCGATTTGTCGGGCAGAGCCGCCATGCGCACCTTTTCCATGGCAAGGTATTCGTTATATATCTTATCGTCAAGCATTAAGCAGGTGCCGCTTTTGTCGAGATGTCCCTGCGGATAGTAGCCTATGCGAAGAAGCTTTTTAACCTCTTTTAAAACCAGCTTGGGGGTGGAGTTTACGTGCATTGCAAGCTCGTCGATGTTGCAGTAGCGGTTTTTGCCGCAGATCCTTGCGTATCTTTCAGCCCTTGCAAGCCGCTTTTTCTTGTTTTTGCCGGATATCACCGCCAGCAGCGACAATATCGCACCGACAAGGCATACAGTGCCTACTCCGCCGAACAAAGCAAATTCAGTCACCGCCGAGGCAAGCTTAAGCACCAGAAACATCGCCGTAAAAATGCCGATTCCTATTCCTCCGAACACCTGCATAAGGGTTCCGGAAACGTTGCCTATGCGGTTAAACGGGATTATGGTTTTTTTCTGCTGAACGCGCGCAAGCTCGTTTTCCTTTGCGGCTGCCGCTCGCTGTTCGCCATTCTCCCTTATCCACCTGTCGGTATAGGTCTCTCCTGCTCCGGCAGACGGTTTTTTGGGCGCAGCGGACGTGCTTGTATTCGTATCCGTATTTTTATTGGTATTCGCTTCCGACCCTTGGCTTGAAGCGTTTTTCGGCGGGATGTATTCCGCGCCGAAGATACCGGCAATACCGTCGATAACGTCCGAAACGGCGTCGCTGATGCTCTCTCCGAACTCGGAGAAATCGCCGGTGCGCAGAGAGTCGGAAACCGCGCTGCGGATGTCCTTTCCGATATCGCTCCAGTCTTTATTTGAACTGTTTACGCTCATAGTAATTATTATATCCTTTCATATCCGCCGCAGCAGCTTTGGCTTTGGCAGCTACAAATATATTTCCCTGTATTGTAATACTGATTCCGTATTTACCTGCCGAACTTATAACTCAGCATTATATATTATAATGCCGATAAAAGGCAATTGTCAAGCGGGAAATGCTCAATATCCGAAGTTTTTTCAAAAAAATTTTCAAAAAGGGCTTGACAAATCGCTAACTTTTATCTATAATAAGTAAGTCTCATAACGAAACGGCTGTATAGCTCAGTTGGCTAGAGCATTCGGTTCATACCCGAAGTGTCACCGGTTCAAATCCAGTTACAGCCACCACCGGCCCGTTGGTCAAGCGGCTAAGACACCGCCCTTTCACGGCGGAAACATGAGTTCGATTCTCGTACGGGTCACCAAAAAGAAAAGCCACCGATAAGGTGGTTTTTCTTTTTGTACTTTTCTCTTTTATCTCTTCTCTCTTCTCTTTTCTCTGCTATGTCTTGATGGCTTTTCCAGATAAAAGATAAGAGAGAAGAGAGAAAAGTGGAGGTATCGCCTTACGGCGATGGATTCTTTGCCACCGGCTTCGCCTGATTTTCGCCGCTATCGCGGCATTTTTTATTTTCCATGCAAACCCGTTGACAAAAATATACTCATATGATAACATATCTACAACCCGCGCGAAACTATAATCAAAGGAGAGAATCCCCATGGACTTTTTGGAAAGCTACTACAACAGCTACAACGAGGACGGCAGGCTTTTATCGCAGCACGGTCAGGTGGAATACATCACCACTCAGAAATACATACACAAATGTCTGGCGGGCTTCAGCGGCGGTTCTATCCTTGAAATTGGCGCGGGCACGGGCAGATACAGCGTCGCTTTGGCTAAGGAGGGCTATGCGGTTACGGCTGTCGAGCTGATAGAGCATAACATAGAAATACTCAAAAGCAAGCTTGACGGCTCCGAAAGCATCACCGTTTTGCAGGGAAACGCGGTGAATCTGTCCTTTTTGGAGGATGATTCCTTTGATTTGACCCTGCTTTTGGGTCCGATGTATCATCTGTATACAAAAGAGGAAAAGCTACTTGCACTTTCCGAGGCGGTTCGGGTTACAAAGCCTAAAGGATACATCCTTGTCGCCTACTGCATGAATGAGCCGACGATTATCCAGTATGTCTTTGCGCGGGATAATCTTAAAAAAGTATTTGATAACAACATGCTCACCGACGACTGGCACTGCATAAGCGAGCCCTCGGAGATATTCGAGCTTATCCGCACCGAGGAAATCGCGGAGCTTGACAGTGCTGTTCCTGTAGACAGAATCAAGCTTGTCGCATCGGACGGCGCTACTAATTATATGCGGGAATTGGTCGATGGTATGGACAAGGAAACCTTTGAAAAGTGGGTTGAATATCACCTTTCCATCTGCGAAAGGCAGGATCTTATCGGCGCTTCGCACCATACTATTGATATACTGCGGAAGAAGATTTGACGGAAAGGAGCTTGTAGAGGAGCTTGCCGATGTTCTGATGTATTTTAACGATATACTGCTCTGCTGCGGAATCTCTGCGGAGAAATTAAAACAGTCATATATAAATAAATTTGAGAAGAATATGAAACGGTGGTAATTCCGATAAGCTAAAACGGTCTGCGGGATAAAATCTCCGCAGACCTTAATTATTATATTCCAAACAGCCTTTCGGCGTTCTCCCTTGTCCTTACAAGAAGCTCGGCGCAGTCCATTCCCTTAAGCTCTGCCGCCTTTTGAGCGGTAAAGCGGATCATAGAGGAATCGCAGGTTTTGCCGCGGAAAGGCTCGGGAGCCATATAGGGGCAGTCGGTCTCCAAAAGAAGTCGGTCGATTGGCAAGTACTGCGCCACCCTTTGCGCCTTTTTGGAGTTTTTAAAGGTCAGCGCACCGGTAAAGCCTATATACATCCCCAGAGATATAAGCTCCTTGGCGGTCTCCTCCGAGCCAGAAAAGCAGTGCATTACCCCTTTGGGCTTAAGCTCGCGCAGGATATCCATGCAGTCGCCCACGGCGTCGCGGCAGTGGACTATTATCGGCAGGCTAAGCTCGTTGGCAAGCACAATCTGCTCGCGGAAGACTTTAATCTGTGCCTCGCGGTCGTAGCCCTCATAGTGATAGTCAAGACCTATCTCCCCTATTGCCACCACCTTTTTGCATGACAGTGCTGCTTCCCTCAGCCGATTTATATAATCCCCCTGCGCGTCGTAGAGGTTTTCGGGATGGATTCCCACTGCGGCGTAATATTTTTCATAGCTTTTTGCGGCGGCAGTGCCGTATTCGGATGATTTGAAGTCCACGGCGGCGTGAATTATCCCGCTTATTCCTCTGTCGAAAAGGGAGGCTACAAGCTCCTCGCGCACGCCGTCGAAGCGCGGGTCGTCGTAATGTGAGTGAGTGTCGAATATATTTATCAGATCCTGCATAATGCACCTCTTAAAATATCAACAAAAGCTGAAATTTCTGTTGAAAAAATCTTCCCGATATTGTATACTTATAATATCCGATATTAATTTGATTGTCAATAAATTTTTTGGGAGGATAATATCATGCTGAAAATGCGTTTTCCGGGCGGTCTTAAAAAGGCTGTCACACTTAGCTACGACGACGGCTTGTTCGACGATATCCGTCTGATGGAGCTTATGGACAGGTACGGATTTAAAGGAACATTCAACGTAAGCTCGGGGCTTTACCGCGAGGAGGGCACCCAGCCGGACGGCGGATGGCCGAGAATGACCAAAACCGAAGCCCTCAAGGAGTACAAGGCTCACGGCGTTGAAATAGCGGTTCACGGTCTTGAACACAGAGATTTCACCCGTCTTACCGAAGCCGAGCTTAACTATGAGATTTCAGCCGACCGTGCCAATCTCGAAGCGCAGTATGGAATTGTAGTCCGCGGGGCGGCTTACCCCTACGGCTCTTATAACGATACGGCGGTCGAAGCGCTGCGCAGAAACGGTATCAAGTATTGCCGCACCGTCTGCTGCCGCGAGGATTTTGGCATGCCCGAGGACTGGCTGAGGCTTTTTGCAACCGCACATCACAAAAGCCCCAAGCTTATGGAGCTGGCTCAGAAGTTTGTCGATATGGACACCGACGACCCGCGTATGTTCTATCTTTGGGGACACACCGCCGAGTTCCGCAACGACAACAACTGGGAGGTAATCGAAAACTTCTTGAAGTTTATGAACGAACACAGAGAGCAGCTCTGGTTTGCGACAAATATTGAGATATGCGAATATCACAAGGCATATCAGGCACTTGAATACTCGGTAAGTCCCGAAACAAGGATGGTTTACAACCCAACCGCAAAGGAAATCTGGCTTGCAAAGGGCGACTGGTATCGGTCGGATGAGGTTATCAGCGTTAAACCCGGAGAAACGGCAAAGTATTGAGTTATGCTGCGGCTGACGCCGCAAGTGATTCGCTTCGCTGGTGATGCACTCGCTGAGCTCGTAGTGATACACGCCTGATGGCGCGATGAGGAGTCGGCTTACGCCGACGGATTTTAGAGAAATTAAAATGCATTGGCAGATAAAATCTGCCAACGCATTTTTATTCCATCGCCGTTAGGCGATACCTTAACGCGCCGTCAGGCGTGTATCACTTATCACCAGCGAAGCGAATCACGCTCGCGTAGCGAGTGCATCACTTTACAGCACTCTTACCTTAACAACGCCATCGATAGCTTCAATGTCCTTGCAGGCGGTCTTAACGTCGCCGGTGACGTCAAGCATGGTGTATGCCCAGTCCTTCTTGGACTTGGAAGCAACGCTTTCGATATTTGCGCCTGTGCCGGAAATTATCGCTGTTACCTGAGAGAACATGGTGGGAACATTCTTATGGATAACGCATACCAGATGGTCGGCAGTCTTTGCAAGCTCGCAGTCGGGAAGGTTTACCGAGTTGTGAACCTTGCCGGTTTCGATATAGTCGATAAGCTCGATTGCAGCCATGTAAGCACAGTTGTCCTCCGATTCGGGGGTGGAAGCACCAAGGTGAGGGATTGCGGTAACTCCGTCTACCCCGATAACCTCGTCAGACGGGAAGTCGGTGACGTATGCCGCAACCTTGCCCGAAGCAAGTGCAGCTACTATATCGGCAGAGTTTACAAGCTCTCCTCTTGCAAAGTTAAGAATCCTTACGCCGTCCTTCATCTTTGCCAAGGAATCGGCGCAGACGGTGTTTTTGGTTTCGGCGTTGCAGGGAAGGTGGAGGGTGAGATAGTCAGCCTCGGCATAAACCTCCGGCAGGGTTTTAACAACCTTTACGCCCGGCTTTAAGCCTAAAGCAGCAGTTACGGAAAGGAAGGGGTCGTATCCGACAACCTTCATGCCGAGAGACAGGGCGGTGTTGGCTACCTTTACGCCGATAGCTCCCAAGCCCACGATACCAAGGGTCTTGCCCATGATTTCGGGACCTACAAACTGGCTCTTTCCTTTTTCGACGAGCTTTCCGACCTCTGTGCCCTGACCCTTAAGGGTCTTAGCCCAGTCGATGGCGTTGGCAACCTTTCTTGAAGCCAAAAGCATACCCGCTATAACAAGCTCCTTAACGGCGTTTGCGTTTGCGCCGGGAGTGTTGAACACGCAGATACCTGCCTCTGAGCAACGGTCTATCGGGATATTGTTAACGCCCGCTCCGGCTCTGGCAATAGCCAGAAGCTCGGGGTTGAACTCGTAATCCAGCATATTTGCCGAACGAACCATTATAGCGTCGGGATTGGCAACGTTATCTGCAACGTTATAGTAAGCTTTATTGAAATTGTCGGTGCCGACTGCGGCAATTTTATTAAGAGTTAAAATATTATACATTTTCAGCCTCAAACTTTCTTATAAATTCGCAGAGCTTTTCAACGCCCTCGTAAGGCATTGCGTTGTAGATGGAAGCTCTCATTCCGCCAACGGTGCGGTGACCCTTGATGTTGATAAATCCTGCCTTCTTGGCTTCGGAGACAAACTTGGCGTCCAGCTCGTCGCTTCCGGTTACGAAGGGAACGTTCATAAGCGAGCGATCCTTGCCCTGAACAGTGGGCTTGAAGAGCTTGGAGTTATCTAAAGTATTATACAAAAGCTCAGCCTTTTTCTTGTTGATGTCTGCCATAGCCGTAAGTCCGCCCTTATCCTTTATCCAGTCGAGAACCAGACCGAGGATATATATTCCGTATGTCGGAGGGGTGTTGTACATCGAGCCGTTGTCGACATGGGTCTTGTAGTTGAACATGGTGGGGGTGATATCCATGGCATTGCCTACAAGATCCTCGCGGATGATGACAACGGTAAGACCCGCAGGACCCATATTCTTCTGAGCGCCGGCGTAGATCATGCCGTATTTTGAAACGTCTACCGGCTCGGAAAGTATGCAGCTGGACATATCCGCGATTATCGGAACGCCATTGGTGTCGGGAAGCTCGTTGAAGCGGGTGCCGTAGATGGTGTTGTTGTAGCAGATGTGGAAATAGTCAGCCTCGGGGTCGAACTTGGATTCGTCAAGCTCGGGGATATAAGAGAATGTTTTATCTTTGGAGGAAGCAACGATATTGCACTTGCCGTATCTCGAAGCCTCCTGATAAGCCTTATTTGCCCACTGACCGGTGATAACAAAATCCGCCTTGTTGTTTTTGTTCATAAGATTTAAGGGAATCATTGCAAACTGGCTGGAAGCGCCGCCCTGCAAAAACAGGACCTTATAGTTATCCGGGATAGCCATTACCTCGCGGAGCTTTGCCTCAACGCTGTCGATAATAGCCTGATACTCCTTTGAACGGTGGGACATCTCCATAACCGACTGTCCGGATTCGCCGTATTCCAGCATTTCATCCGCCGCTCTTTTCAATACTTCCTCCGGGAGCATTGCAGGACCCGCGCTGAAGTTGTAAACTCTCATTTTAATGACCTCCATTGTGATTACACTTTATTAATATACTGCGGCAAAGCCGTTTAGCTATAGCCGTGTTGTTATTGTCATCTATTATACTTCATACACGAACAAGTGTCAACAGTACAAAAACAAAAATTATTATCACATTAAAGCAATGAATTTGGTTATTTTGACACAATCTCTATGAGAATAGTGCTGAATACGAATCCTGTCATACCCTCTTCAATAATTTTCCCAATACACCTTGACAACTCCGCCAATATGGATTAAAATACATCTTGACGCTATTAACATAATATGAGAAGCTCGGGCTTGCGTTCTGCCGCCCTGCTTCAAATGAAAGGAATTAATAAGTATGGATAACTCATTAAAGACTATGGATAAAATCGTCGCTCTATGCAAGGGCAGAGGATTTATCTTCCCCGGAAGCGACATCTACGGCGGTCTTGCCAACACGTGGGACTATGGTCCTTTGGGCGCAAGAATGAAAAACAACGTTAAGGACGCCTGGCGTAAACGCTTTATCCAGGAAAGAAAAAACAGCTACGAGGTTGACGCCGACATCTTAATGCACCCCCGCGTGTGGGAGGCTTCGGGACACGTTGCAAGCTTCTCCGACCCGCTTTTAGACTGCAAGGAATGCAAAATGCGCCACCGCGCTGACAATCTTATAGATGATTTCGACCCCAACGCCCATGCCGACGGCATGACAAAGCAGGAGATGTTTGAATACATCAAAGAGCACCATATCCCCTGCCCTCACTGCGGAAAGCACAATTTCACCGAAATCCGCGAGTTTAACCTTATGTTCCAAACCTTCCGCGGAGTCACCGAAAACGCCAAGAGCGTAATTTATCTCAGACCCGAAAACGCTCAGGGCGAATACGTCAACTTCCTCAACGTTCAGCGCACCATGCGCGCAAAGCTCCCCTTCTCTATCGGTCAGATAGGCAAGGCGTTCAGAAACGAAATCACCCCAGGTAACTTCACCTTCCGCACCATCGAGTTTGAACAGATGGAGTTCCAGACCTTCTGTAAAGAGGGCACCGACACCGAGCTTTACGAGTACTTTAAAAACTATGGTCACAAGTTCTACGAGGATCTTGGAATCCCGTCCGAGCATTTAAGATTCCACGACCACGAAAAGCTTGCCCACTATGCAAAGGCAGCCTGCGATATCGAGTTCCTGTTCCCATTCGGCTGGGGCGAGGTTAACGGCACCCACAACCGCACCAACTTCGACCTTACCAGACACCAGGAATACAGCGGCACCAAGATGGAGTATCTCGACCCCGAAACCAACGAGCGGTTTATCCCGTTCATAATCGAATCCACCTACGGTCTGGACAGAACAGTTCTGGCACTTCTGTGCGAGGCTTACGACGAAGAGGTCATCGACGCCGAGAAGAACGACGTAAGAACTGTCCTGCACCTCAACCCCGCTATCGCTCCTTACAAGTGCGCGGTTCTGCCGCTTTCAAAGAAGCTTTCAGACGACGCTATGAAGGTCTATGAAAAGCTCTCCAAAAAGTTCATGACCGACTTCGACGAAACCGGCTCTATCGGCAAGCGCTACCGCCGCGAGGACGAGATCGGCACCCCGTGGTGCATAACCTTCGACTTCGATTCGCTCAATGATAACTGCGTAACCGTCCGCGACAGAGACACAATGGAACAGGTAAGACTGCCCATCGACGAGCTTGAGGGATACATCGCTTCAAGAATTGAATTCTGATAAAATCAACCCGCTTTTGCCTACGGCTAAGGCGGGTTTTTACAAAGGGAGTAGTAATAATGTGGTTTATAATGGCTCTTTTGTCGGCAGTTTTCGCGTCCTTAACATCCATTCTTGCAAAGGTGGGAATTGAGGGCGTAAACTCTAACCTTGCAACCGCTATCAGAACGGTTGTTGTGGTGATAATGTCCTGGGGGATGGTGTTTATAACCAACACTCAGGGCGGCATATCGGATATAAGCCGAAAAAGCTGGATATTCCTCATCCTTTCGGGGCTTGCCACCGGCGCTTCGTGGCTCTGCTATTACAAGGCTTTGCAGATCGGCGAGGCTTCAAAGGTTGTGCCGATTGACAAGCTTAGCGTTGTTATAACCCTGATACTGGCTTTTGTGTTCCTTCATGAGGATTTCACCGCGAAATCTCTTATCGGATGCGCACTTATCGGCGCGGGAACGCTTTTAATGGTCTTATAACTGCTTAGAAAAATCAAGACAAAAACTACCGCCGCCCGGGGAATTGCTTCCTTTGGGCGGCGGTAGTTGTCTTTTTATCCTACCACAGCGAATAACGCTCGGGAAAATCAAAGCCCAAGCCATCCAAAAATGATTTTACAAAATTGGTATCATAAAATAATGCAATTGCTACTGCAATAAGCGATATAACAAGCACTGCCACTGCCACAAACCTCACAACAAAAATGGCTTCCGATTTAACGCTGGGTTCGGATTCAAACCTCCATGAATGACCTAATTTTAGCATTTTCTCCGGCATAATCACATACAGCAGGCTTTTGATTGCTATGTAGGCGGAAATTATCAGTAAAAGCTTGTTCATATCTGTCAACCTTCTTTTCATGAGTATAACTGCTATCGCCCTTATCTGCCCGATAAACAGTGCTATCAGCATACACACTATCACAGAGCGATAAGCCCATTGCAATATAAATCATTCCGCCTTTGCGGCACATTTTGCCTTCGACTTTGTAAACCTTACCATGCCGGTTCTGTCCAGCGCGACCATCATTACAGGAATGAATATAAGCTGCAAAATGATTCCGGGGATGGCGTTCAGGAAAGCTCCTGCCATAAAGGCTTCAAACCCGAACGAGCCGCCCTTTATTCCTAAAACTATATATTGCGCAATTCCCCACACGGCACGCCCTGCAAGCATGGCAACTATCATGCTGCGGTAAAGCGATATTATGCACTTCCATTTTGAAAGACCGTACATCAGCCCGATGACAAGACCATAGGTGCAAAGCTCGAACGCCATGGATATCGCGCCGGGCATAGGCGGCATTCCGAAAAGAAGGTTTCTAAGCAGTGGAAGTATTGCGCCGACTGCCGCTCCGTACTGCCAGCCGCATATCAGACCGCAAAGCAATACCGGTATGTGCATCGGCAGAAGCATACTTCCGATGGTTTTAAGCTGACCGGTCAGAAACGGAAGTAAAAGTCCGATTGCCAGAAACATCGCCGCAAGCACAAGATTTTTTATATGCTTATGAGTATTACGCTCTGTATTTCCGTTCATTATAATCGCCCTCCAAAAATATTCGGAAAAAATGTTTCACGTGAAACACTTAATAAATTAATTATACATTAGGCACGATGGTTTGTCAATATCACCGTCTGCCGCTTATGTTTCACTCTGACAGCCTTATGCTGACCTCTCCCGAATCGAGAGCGTGAACGCCGTCCTCGGTCTTGACCACCAGTCGGGCATTGTCGTCGATTTCAAGCACCTGTGCGGGATAGCTTTCCTCCCCTTTTATAACGTTCACATTCCTGCCAATCAGCACCGAGCGGCGGCGGTATTCCTCTAAAAACCTTTTATCGGCGATTTGAGGGAGGTATTTGTCGAGATTGCCGAGTACAGCTTGTATTACCGCAGTCCGCGTATCTTCGGAGTATTCTGAAAATACCGCCGTTGCAACGCTTTCAAGCTCGGCAGGAAAGCCGCCCTTTGGCTCGATAAGGTTTATGCCTATTCCGATTACGGCGTAGTCGAGCTTGTCATGCTCAAAATCAAATTTAGTCTCGGTCAGGATTCCACATAGCTTTTTGCCGCCGGAATAGATGTCGTTCACCCACTTAATGCCCATCTCTTTTCCGGAGACGCTCTCCAACGCTTCTGCAACCGCGCAGGCGACCGCAGGGGTTATCAGCATAGCTGTCTGAACGTCGCAGTCCAATTTCCGGATTATCGACATATACAGACCGGTGCTTTCGGGACTGAAAAAGCTTTTGCCCCGCCGTCCTCTGCCAGCAGTCTGGCGGTTGGCTATTGCTACGGTTTTGTCGGGCGCGCCCGCCTTTGCCCGCTCGACAAGATACGTGTTTGTGGAATTTATCTCGTCGAAAAATTCTATTTTGTAGCCGTGGTATTCGGTCATAGTTTTCTCTCCATAATTACAGCGGTGTAGTTGCCCTCGTCCGACTCGATGCCGGTGGGGATAAAGCCGTTTTTGCACCAGAAAGCCTCGCTCTGAGGGTTGCCCTTGGCAAATGCAAGTCTGACCGAGCTGTAGCCAAGCTTTGAGATAAATTTAAGGCAGTCGCGGATGATTTTTGACCCCTCGCCCCTGCCCTGCCTTGATTTATCCATCATAAACAGACCGATAAATGCGGTGGATTCGTTGGGAAAGCCGAGTATCATATCCATCACGGCGGCAAGGCTTTCGCCCTCGAAAAAGCCGAAATAGTACTTCTGTTCCTTAGTGGTTCTGGGCGGGAGTGCTTTCATATCTTGCGAAATGCTTTCGCGGGTGACGAACGGCGGGCAGTACTTATAAAACATTGGGTTGCTCACACTTAAGCGGTATATCGCTTCGACATCCTCGGCGGTGAGCAGTCTTGAAGTATATTCGGGGGAGATTGTGGATATGTCTGCCCGATTCAAATACGGCTTCGACTCCCTTTTCAGCGATTCAAGATACTCCTGCGACTCCTGCCTTGACTTGAATATTATTATCTGCTTGCCCTTGCCATGCTTCTTTAAAAGCTCATATATCTTAGGAAGCTGATTTGGCGCGAAATCAAGGATTGCCTGCTGGAACTCCGGGTCTAACTCCGATTCCACCCACGGTATTTCCTCCCTGACCTTTCCCACCCTTTCGCGCGCGCCCTCCAAGCAGACCTCGGTGGGATAGTCGAACAAAAACACGGTATCGCAGGCGACAAGCCTTCGCTCAAGCGTTCGCTGATAGTTGCCGTCGATTATCCAGCGGTCGCGGGCAAGTATTTCGCCGAGCTTAAGGTCGAATTCCTTGCGGGAAACGGTGGTTCTGTCCGGCTTGTGGTAAAGCATATCGAGGTAATATAGAGGCAGGTTGGTGATATCACGAAGTTGTCGGGAGAAAGTGCTTTTCCCCGCGCCGGGGCAGCCTATTATTATTGCTTTGTTCATTTTGAACTCCTTTGCGAATGTGATTAAAAACGAAACCCACAAAGGATTCCGTTGAGATTGTTGTAAAAGTGTATTACCACGTTTGCTATAATATTTGAGTATGATTTGAGCTGCTACTGAGTGCAGTCATGGACGCGCTCGTCGCGCGCCCATAGGGAGACCCCCGACTGAGGGTAGCGTTAGGCTTCGCCTATCGTCTCCCCACGAAAAAACAGTCCACCGGACTGTTTGCATTTATTTCGGGCGCAGACCGAAATTAATGCTTCTCCCCGTCCTGCGTTTCGCTTGCGCTGGGGATTTCGCTCCCTGCGGGGAGCGACGAGGGCTTCTCGCCCTCGACCTCGCAAGGGCTCCTCGCCCCTTGACCCTCGCCAGCCTTTTGAAAAAGGCTGGACCGAAAACTTTTTTATTTTTATGCTTTTAGACTTTGATACTTAAATAAACTGAAACGGAATCCTCTTCGGATTCCGTTTCCTTTTTACATAACTCAAATCTGAACCGAGTAGTTAGGAGCTTCCTTAGTGATATAGATATCATGAGGATGAGACTCCTTCAAGCCCGCGCCGGTGATTCTTACAAACTTGGTCTTGGTGTGAAGCTCGTCAACGGTGTGGCAGCCGCAGTAGCCCATACCGCTTCTTATGCCGCCGCAGAGCTGGAAGACTGTATCAGAAAGCAGTCCCTTATAGGGTACTCTTCCCTCAACACCCTCGGGGACAAGCTTTTTCGAGCCGGTCTGGAAGTATCTGTCCTTCGAGCCGCAAGCCATCGCGCCCAAGCTGCCCATTCCTCTGTAGACCTTGAACGAACGTCCCTGATAGATTTCAATCTCGCCGGGAGCTTCGTCGCATCCTGCTAAAAGCGAGCCGAGCATTACAACATTTGCGCCGGCTGCCAGAGCCTTAACTATATCGCCGGAGTACTTAATACCGCCGTCAGCGATTACCGGAATACCGTATTTATCAGCCATGCAGGCAGCGTCGTAAACCGCCGTTATCTGCGGAACGCCAACGCCCGCAACAACACGTGTTGTGCATATAGAGCCGGGACCTATGCCGACCTTAACGCAGTCTGCGCCCGCCTTGATAAGAGCCTCTGTGCCCTCTGCGGTGGCAACGTTTCCGGCGATAACCGGAACATCCGGAAATGCGTTTTTAACCTTTTCAACGCAGGTAAGTATGTTTTTGGAGTGACCGTGTGCGGAGTCAAGAACCAGGCAGTCAACTCCGGCGGCAACCAGTGCGCCCGCTCTGTCCAAAACGTCGTTGGTAACGCCTATTGCCGCGCCGCAGATAAGTCTGCCCTGCGAGTCGGTTGAGGAGTTAGGATACTTGACCGCCTTTTCGATGTCCTTGATGGTGATAAGTCCCTTAAGGTGACCATCATTATCAACCAGCGGAAGCTTTTCTATCTTGTATCTGCGAAGGATTTCCTGCGCACCCTCCAAAGAGGTTCCTACAGGCGCGGTTACAAGGTTTTCTTTTGTCATAACGTCGCCTATTCTCATAGAGAAGTCGGTTATAAAGCGCATATCGCGGTTGGTGATTATGCCGCAGAGCTTGCCGTCTGCCTCGACTATCGGAACACCGGAAATGCGATACTTGCCCATAAGCTCGTCTGCGTCGGCAACGATATTATCGGGCGAAAGAAAGAACGGATTGACTATAACGCCGTTCTGCGAACGCTTTACCTTGTCGATTTCGTCCGCCTGCTTATCAATAGTCATGTTTTTGTGGATGATTCCTATGCCGCCCTCGCGTGAGACGGCGATCGCCATTGCCGATTCGGTAACGGTATCCATAGCGGAAGTCATGATAGGAATGTTGAGCGTTATTCCCTTGCAAAGGGTTGTTTTAAGCTCAACCAAGTTGGGAGTAACGTCCGACTCCCCGGGGACAAGCAAAACATCGTCGAAGGTTAAACCTTCTTTGCCAAACTTAGCTTCAAAATTTGTCTCGAGCATACTTTTCCTCCATGTTCATTTTTTGATTTATTAAATGTATTTTATCTAATATACACTAATTTTTGCGAATAGTCAAGAGGACAAACGCAAGTTGTCAGGGGGTTAATGCGGTGATATAGTGACGTGCTAAAATTCCTATGTTGATTGTCTTTTCCGCTTCATTTTACCTCGGCTTCATGCGTCAGGTCGGCAATCATTTCCTCAACTCTTGCATATGTTTTTGAGTTTGATGAATCCTCCTCGCTCTCCTTGATTATCCTTTCTATTACTTCCATTTTTTCTTTGGGATAAACCACTGTCGGGCAATCCTGCGGACGGCTGCCGCATTTTAATTTGTGCTTTTTCTTGTGTGGCATAGCTTGCTCCTTTCTACTTTGCATATTTCCATTTGTCTGTCAAAAAAGAGAGATGCGCGCAAAGGCACATCTCTCAAACATTAAAACTCAGTTACGCGATAGAAAGCTTCTGTCGGCTGATAATCCTTGTCAAACAGCAGCGGGCAGTTTTCCACAACCTTACCCTGAAGCTTGAAATGGTTCAGCCAGGAATGCTTGTTCGACACTCCCCACAAGGTTACGTTTTCGATTACTCCCTTATACTGCCTGAAAATTTCAAACAGCTTGGCATATACTTCGGGGACTTTCCTTACCGCCTCTTCGGTGATTTCTCCAGGGTGATCCCAGTCGACGCAGTTTACGTCCATTTCGGTGACATGGATTTTCAGACCTGTCTCGGCATACATATCATATGTCCGCTTGATTTCATCGAAGCTCTTTTCGGTTAAGAAGGCGTTTACGTGGCACTGGCAGCCGATAACGTCCACCAGTCCCCTATCTTTAAGATTATTTACTAAATTCAGGATTCTTTCGCGCTTGACCGGATTGTATTCGTTGTAATCGTTGCAGCAAAGCTCTGCCTTTGGGAAATACTCCCTTGCCATGGCATAGAGCGTGTAAAGGTAATCCTCGCCGAATTTGTCCTTGTAGACGGTCTGTCTGAGAGCCTCGCCCTCTTTCTTGTCGTTGACGGCTTCGTTTACAACGTCCCAGCAGTAGCAGTCGGGGAAATGCTCCGAAACAAGTGCGTAATGCTCGCGGGTGTTGGTCATAAGCTCCTCCGGCGTAAGCTGGTCGAAGATTCCCCATGGATATGAGCCGTGCCATGAAAGCGTGTGTCCGCGGACGAGTATGCCGTTGTCCTTGGCAAAGTTATAAATCTTGTCTGCAGGGGCGAAATCGACGCATTTTGCGGGGTGAACAAACTGCTCTCTGTCCCTGATTACCGGCGGCTCCGGCTTTTTGCCTTCCTTTTCTAGATCGCGGAGCTTTCTGAAGTCCGGCTTGTCGTAGTCGTGTGGGTGGATTCCCACGTACTTCATTTCGTTTTCAGCCGTGACGGTTGAGAAATTCGCCTTTACGCACTCTGCGCCCTCATCAAGCCAGTGTGCGGCGACCGCTGCGCCTATCGTGAAATAATCCTTGTAGGCTTCCTTTAATGTCTTCATAATATAGTCCTTTCAGTGGGGTTTTTCCTGCCGGCGATTATTTTTGGGGGATAAGCTTCTCCTTGCCGCCCATGTAGGGTCTTAAAACAACAGGGATATTAACACTGCCGTCGACATTCAGGTTGTTTTCTAAGAACGCAATCAACATTCTCGGCGGAGCTACAACGGTGTTGTTAAGAGTATGTGCAAGATACTTGCCGTTTTCGCCGTTTACTCTTATCTTCAGACGCCTTGCCTGGGCGTCTCCGAGATTCGAGCAAGAGCCAACCTCGAAATACTTCTTCTGTCTCGGGCTCCACGCCTCAACGTCAAGCGATTTTACCTTCAAATCAGCCAAATCTCCCGAACAGCACTCCAAGGTTCTTACCGGAACATCAAGCGAGCGGAACAGGTCAACTGTATTCTTCCAGAGCTTATCAAACCACATCATCGAGTCCTCAGGCTTGCAGACTACTATCATCTCCTGCTTTTCAAACTGATGAATGCGGTATACTCCCCTTTCCTCCAAGCCGTGTGCGCCTTTTTCCTTTCTGAAGCAGGGCGAATAGCTGGTTAAGGTTATGGGAAGCTCGGCTTCGGGGACAATCTGGTCGATGAATTTGCCTATCATCGAATGCTCGCTGGTGCCGATGAGGTATAGGTCCTCGCCCTCTATCTTGTACATCATAGCGTCCATCTCGGCAAAGCTCATAACGCCGGTTACGACGTTGGAGCGGATCATAAAGGGCGGAACGCAGTAGGTAAAGCCCCTGTCTATCATGAAATCTCTTGCATACGCGATAACTGCCGAGTGCAGGCGGGCGATATCACCCATCAGATAGTAGAAGCCATTGCCGGCAACGCGGCGGGCACTGTCTAAATCTATGCCGTTAAAGCGCTCCATTATGTCGGTGTGGTAAAGAATCTCGAAATCTGGTACTACCGGCTCGCCGAAACGCTCTATTTCAACGTTTTCAGAGTCGTCCTTGCCTATCGGCACGCTCTTGTCGATGATATTCGGAATTACCATCATAATCTTGGTGACCTTTTCGGAAAGCTCGGCTTCAAGCTTTTCAAGCTCGGCTAAACGCTCTGCGGCGTCGGTTACCTGCTTTTTAACCTTTTCTGCCTCTTCCTTCTCGCCCTTTGCCATCAAACCGCCTATCTGCTTGGAAAGACGGTTGCGATCGGCTCTGAGCTTGTCCGCCTCGGTGATAGCGGTGCGATAGTCGCTGTCGAGCTTTATTACCTCGTCAACCAGCGGAAGCTTGCTGTCCTGAAACTTATTTTTGATGTTTTCGCGTACAATGTCGGGGTTTTCCCTTAAAAATTTGATGTCTATCATTTTTGATCTTCCTTTTATAATAGTATATTTTTATTTGATGTTCCACGTGGAACTTTTTATCCGTTAAGCTTTGCTAAAAGATTTGCGATTGCCGCAAGGTCTTCTTCCGAGTAGAACTCAATTTCAAGCTTGCCCTTGCCGTTTTTTCCGCTTACGGTGACCTTTCTGCCGGTGGTCTCTGCAAGCGAAAGCTCGATTTCCTTTAAATAAACGTCCTTTTTGGGCGGAAGCTTGGGCTTTTTTGGGGATGACTCGGTTTTGACAAGCTCTTCGAGATTGCGAACAGTCAGCAGATCGCGCTTTACCTTCTGTGCAAGCTCGGCACGCTTTGCGCTGTCCTCAACTCCCGCTAAAATCTTAGCGTGACCTATTGATATTTCGCCGTCGCGCACCATTTTGAGCGTAGTACTGTCAAGTCCAAGTATTCGCAGTGAGTTTGCAACCGCCGGACGGGATTTTCCGACTATCCTTGCGACCTGCTCCTGAGTGTAGCCGTAGGTCTCCATAAGCTCCTTGTAGCCCAGCGCCTCTTCAACCGGATTCAGATTTTCGCGCTGGAGGTTTTCTACAAGCGCAAGCTCCATAGTCTGCTGGTCGGTAAGTTTTCGGATAAATACCGGAACCTCCTCCAAGCCTGCCATTCGTGCGGCTCGCCAGCGTCTTTCCCCTGCAACTATCTGATAGCCGCCCGAATCCATCGGGCGAACAAGAAGCGGCTGCAAAACGCCGTGCTGTTTTATTGATTCCGCCAAGGTCGACAGTGCCTCGTCGTCGAAATCGGTTCGGGGCTGCTCCTTGTTGGGGTATATTTCGGTAAGCCGGAGGGTCTTGTGGGGCTTTTCTTCTGAGTCATTCTCAGTAAACAAAGCGTCCATGCCCATGCCTAAGCTTTTTGATCGTGCCATATCTCACCATTCCTTTACATATGGAAAGTATTTTGCTATCGCAAAATACAGTATTTCGCTGCTACAAAACACAAATGAATATCAAACTACTTCTTTCCGCGCTGTCTTATTCTCGCCAAAAACTCGCTGCAAAACGTCTCATAAGCCTCACAGCCGCGGGATGATCGGTCGTAATACATTATCGGCTTGCCGTGGCTTGGTGCTTCCGAAAGTGCCACGTTCCGCGGTATGACCGTTTTATAAACCTCTTTTGCAAAATACTTGTTTACCTCGTTGACCACCTGCGCGGTAAGGTTGTATCTTCCGACATACATTGTAAACAGTATTCCCTCTATGTACATATTTGGATTGTATCCGTCTTTTATTCTCTTGATAGTGTCCGTAAGCTGAACAAGACCCTCAAGCGAGTAGAACTCGCACTGAATTGGTATCATTACGGAATCGCAGGCTACAAGAGCGTTAAGGGTTATAAGGCTGAGCGACGGCGGTGTGTCTATAAGAATAAAATCGAACATATCCTTAACAGCCAAAAGCTGCATTTTAAGCCGCATAAGCCTGTTATCAACCGAGGCAAGCTCAATTTCGGCTCCCGCAAGCTTCTGGGCAGATGATATCAGCGAAACGCCCTTGAAAGCTGTCGGCACAACTGCGTCTGCTGCGCGGCAGGCTCCTATTAAAACCTCATAAACGGTGTTGACTATGCTTCTTTTTCGCACACCCAAGCCGGTGGTGGTGTTTCCTTGCGCGTCTATATCAACGACAAGCACTTTTTTGCCCTTTCCGCCAAGTGCCGCCGCGAGATTAACAACGGTCGTAGATTTTCCAACGCCGCCCTTCTGATTTGAAACGGCGATTATTTTTCCCATATGCGTCCCACTTTCGTGTGTTTTCTGGCAGTATCAAATATATTTTACGATACTGCCGATTAAGTATAAGTATAACACAAAAAGCGGAGTTTGCAACTGTTTTTTCGACTATTTGCGAAAATTTATCAGATTGTTCACAAATGAGGGCAATGTTCCACGTGGAACATCACATCATAAACAAAGAATCATTAAGCCGCCCGACAAAGGACGGCTCACGTGTGCTACTATAAATATACAATAATAGCTTATAATTACTTTTTCAGCGGTATCCTTATATGATAATCAAGATAATCCTCCGACTGCTTTTTGTCGACATTTACGTTCACCCCTGCAATCTGCATTGTCTCCACAGCCTTGTTGACAGTGTTCATAAACAGCCGCAAGTCTTTGAACACTGCCGAACCCTTTCTGATTCTTTCCTTGTACTTTTCATACTCTATCATCGAGTCGATAAGAGCCTCGGACTTTTCAACATTCAGCTTGCCCTTGATTATTTTTGCGAGGGCTTCTTCCCTCTTTTCGGGGGAATCCAGCTTTAAAAGCGCGCGGGCGTGACGCTCGCTTAAGTTGTGCTCACCGATTATGCTCCTTTCGCGAGCGGATAGCTTTAAAAGACGGAGCTTGTTTGCAAGAGTGGACTGCGCATAGCCCAGCCTGACGGCAGCGTCTTCCTGAGTCATGCCGTAAAGGTCAATAAGGCGTGATATCGCGTCAGCCTCCTCAAAAAAGCCGAGATCGGAACGCTGAATGTTCTCCACAAGCGACATCAGAGCAGAGTTACGGTCGGTGGCTTCGACAACTATGCACGGAACAGTCTCCAAACCCGCAAGCATAGCCGCGCGCAGCCGCCTCTCCCCTGCTATCAGCTCGTATTTTACGCCGCTCTCCCTGACCAAAAGAGGCTGTAAAACGCCGTCGGATTTTATGCTCGACGCAAGGGTTAAAAGCTCGCCCTGGTCGAAGTTTTTTCTGGGCTGATATGGATTTGGAGCAATCTCCTCGCAAGGGATGTCGATTACTCTGCGGGAGGGCTTGTCCTTTTTCGGAGATAGAAATTTAGGAGTGTAAAGCTTTGGCATATTGAACGTCCTTTCTGTAAGCTATATCGTTGTCGGGAAAAGAAAAAGAATTAAAAAGTTCGCCAGCCTTTCAAGGCTGCGGGGTCGAGGGGCAGAGTCCCTCGTCGCGCTCCGCAGAGCGCGAAATCCCTTGCGTAAGCGAAACGCAGGATGGGAGGAAAAACAGTCCGGTGGACTGTTTTGACGTGGGAGACCCTCGTCGGGGGTCTCCCGATGGGCGCACGCCAGTGCGTCCATGACTGCACGCAGTAAAAACTAACAGCAAACTTCAAGACCAACAGCAAAATAATAGTCCATAAAACTCATTCCCAACAATCCGATACACACACATATAATAATGTATATATAATATCACACCATTACATATATTTCCAGATAAAAATATCGCAATCCTCCCCATAATCATCCCGCAAAAAACAAAAACCGCCCAAAACGAGCGGTTTTCTATATATTATTATAAGGTATACGGGCGAAAACGGGCGAAAACTAAAGCGGTTTTTTCTCCATTTTCGCCTTAGTTCTCGGATACGCAGGCGGCGCGGGCTTTACCTTTTTTATGATGACTGCCGTTCTGCCGTCGCCCGAAGGCAGACTGTACTCTACTGTTTTCAATATCTCCCCGCCCATAGTCTTTATTGCCGTGTAGGCAAGACGGATTTCCTCGGCGCAGTCTCTGCCCTTCAAAGCTACAAACACTCCCCCGACTTTGACAAACGGAAGGCAGTATTCGCACAAAACACTCAACCTTGCGACAGCGCGCGCCGTTGCAATGTCAAAGCTCTCGCGCATGTCAGATCTGCCAAGCTCCTCTGCTCTGCCGTGGATGGTCTTTGCCATAACTCCAAGCTGCGCGCAAACAGTCTCCAAAAAGGTAATCCGCTTTTGAAGGCTGTCTACAAGAGTAAGCCCGATGTCAGGACGGATAATTTTTAACGGGATTCCCGGAAAGCCCGCGCCGGTGCCGACATCCACGACAGATGCGAACTCGGGAATATCGATATCCGCAAAAGGAAGGCAGGAATCAAGAAAATGCTTTTCCTCAATTTCCTGAGGCTCGGTTATGGCGGTGAGGTTGATTTTCTGGTTCCATTCAACCAAAAGTCCGGCGTAATTTTCAAACTGCTCCGCCTGAGCTTCCGAAATATGAATGTTCTGAGATGAAAACAGTCTTAACAGCCTTGTTTTGTCTATAGCATCGCTCAACTCTCTTCCCTCCTCTTCAAATCAAGCCATATGAGCAGAACGGAGACGTCCGCAGGGTTGACGCCTGATATCCTCGAAGCCTGACCGATATTCGCGGGGCGGATTTTTGAAAGCTTTTCGGCAGCCTCAAGTCGCAGACCCTTTATCGCCGAATAGTCGATATCATCCGGAATCAGCTTTGATTCAAGCTTTCTCATTGCTTCGACCTGCTCTAATTGCAGCTTTATATAGCCCTCATACTTTATTCTAAGCTCCACCTGCTCGGTAACCTGCGAATCAAGCGGCGGGCGGGCGGAATCGATACAGCCAAGTCCCTCATAGCTGACCTGTGGACGCTTTAAAAGCTTTGCCAGGGTCATGCCGTTTGTGATGCCTTCTGTCCCGCAGAATTCAAGATAGTCATTGAGAGTCTGAGATGGTCCCACATGGGTTTGCTCCAGCCGCCTTACCTCGGCTTCTATCTCCGATTCTTTTTTCAGAAGACACTGATATCTCTCCTCAGAAATCAGCCCCACCTTGTAGCCAATCGGGGTCAGACGCTCGTCGGCGTTATCCTCCCTCAAAAGCAGACGGTATTCGCTCCGTGATGTCATCATGCGGTAGGGGTCCATAACTCCCTTAGTGACAAGGTCGTCGATCAGCGTTCCTATGTAGGAAGAGGCGCGGTCTAAAACTATCTCCTCCCTGCCCAGAATTTTCAGTGCGGCGTTGATTCCGGCGATAAGACCCTGCGCGGCGGCTTCTTCGTAACCTGAGGTTCCGTTAAACTGCCCAGCGCCGTAAAGTCCCGAAACTTTTTTAAATTCGAGGGTGGGTTTCAGCTCCAACGAGTCGCAGCAGTCGTATTCAATGGCGTAGGCATTGCGCATAATTTCAACATGTTCAAGACCCTTTATCGTGCGAAGAAATTTCAGCTGCACGTCTTCGGGCAGCGAGCTCGACATTCCCTGCAAATAGTACTCGTCGGTGTCAAGACCCATCGGCTCGATGAAAAGCTGGTGGCGGGGCTTGTCTGAAAACCTTACCACCTTGTCCTCGATTGAAGGACAGTATCTCGGACCCACGCCCTCGATTCTTCCGGAGTATAGCGGCGAACGGTCGAGGTTTTCAAGGATGATTTTATGGGTTTCGGCGTTGGTGTAGCTGATGTAACATGATACCTTATTTTCCAGCTTGCCTTTAGTCTCATAGGAGAAGGGCAGGATTTTTTCGTCGCCGTCTTGCCGCTCTAACTGTGAAAAATCTATGCTCCTTTTGTGGACTCTTGCAGGCGTTCCGGTCTTAAACCGGCGGATGGTTATGCCCAGCTCGCGCAGGGAATCCGAAAGTCCCTTGGCGGGAAGCGTAGCGTCGGGACCCGATTCGTATGAAACCTCGCCAACGTGTATCACTCCCGAAAGGTATGTTCCGGTGGAGATGATTACCGCGCGGCAGGAGTAGCAGGTTCCTAATTTCGTCCGGACTCCGCAGACGGCTCCAGAATCGTCAGTTAAAATTTTGACTACCTCCGCCTGCTTGATGTCGAGGTTAGGTTCGCCCTCTAAAACCTTCTTCATGTAGGTGTGATACTTCACCCTGTCCGACTGAACGCGAAGGCTGTGCACCGCCGGACCCTTGCCAAGATTTAACACTCTCGACTGCAAGAAAGTAGCGTCCGCCGCCTTGCCCATCTCGCCGCCAAGTGCGTCGATCTCGCGGACAAGGTGTCCCTTTGCCGTTCCTCCGATGGAAGGATTGCAGGGCATATTGGCAATTGCATCCAAAGTGATTGTAAAGATAGCTGCCTTTACACCCAATCTTGCCGCCGCAAGCGCAGCTTCAACGCCGGCGTGTCCCGCGCCGATAACAACAACGTCATAGTTGCCCAAATACTCCATAAACACGCTCCTTACTGATTAACAATAAGTAATATTATTATATAATATAGCAAATAGTAATTATATATCTATATACAAAATGTAATATATATCATAAAATATACTGATAGCGTCCTATTTTCCGACACAGAATCTTGAAAATACGTCGTTGACAACAGCCTCGGTTGCCTTTTCGCCGGTCAAGGTCAAAAGGCTGTTGGCAGCCTCCTCTATATAAATAGTAACGCCGTCGAGGGTGATTTCCGCCGCGATTGCATCCTTTGCTCTGTCGAGATACTCGCTTGCGCGCTCGCACAAGCTGCGCTGGCGTTCGTTGGCGAATATCGCTCCGCCGTCGGAGTGTCCCCCAAGCTTGAACAGATCGTTTATTTTTTCTGTGATTTTTTCTATGCCTTCGCCGGTATTTGCTGATACAAATAGTATATTATCATCGCTAATATACTTTAAGTCAACTTTTTGTGGGAGATCCGACTTGTTTATAACAACAATATGCCGACGGTTTTCGAGAGATTTGAGTATTTCAAGGTCGCAGCCGTCAAGCTCGCGTGAGCCGTCTATGACCGCTATTATCAGCTCGGCTTCGTCGAGCTTTCGTTTCGCGCGCGCCACGCCTATCGACTCAACCTTGTCGCAGGTATCGCGGATTCCGGCGGTGTCGGACAGTCTGAGTCTGATGTCGCCGAGCCTTACCGTCTCCTCAACAACGTCGCGGGTGGTACCCATAGTGTCGGTCACGATGCTCCGCTCGTAGCCCAGAAGGGCGTTCATAAGGGTGGATTTTCCCACGTTCGGTTTGCCCACAATTGCAGTGTCTATGCCCGCGCGCAGAATTCTGCCGGTATCGTAGTCGTTTAAAATCTGGCTAATTACTCTCTGCGAATCGTCTATCACCTTTTCAATGCTTCCGAAGTCGGTTTCGGGAACATCCTCGTCGGGATAGTCACACCACGCGGCGAGCGAGCCGAGCGCAGAAACAAGCTTATCCGACACCGATTTTATCCTTTGATACAGTCTTCCCTCTCTCATAAGCCGCGCGCTTTTAAGGGTGGCGTCCCCCTCGGCGGAGATAATATCCATAACAGATTCTGCCTGAGTAAGACCTATTTTTCCGTTTAAAAACGCAAGCTTGGTGAACTCACCGGGTCCCGCAGGGGTCGCTCCTTTTTCCAGCAGAAGTCTTAAAATCTGCTTGGCAAGATACACCCCGCCGTGGCAGGAAATCTCCACGGTGTCAAGTCCGGTATAGCTCTTAGGGGCACGGAAGACGGTTAAAACAACATCGTCAAGTGTTTCTCCCTCGCGGACAATTTTGCCGTAGGAGCAGGTATGCCCCGACATTTTTGATGGCGGGATTTTGTCAAACGGCGCAAAAATGCTGTCGGCGATCTCAAAGGATTTTTCGCCGGTCATTCTTATAACTGCCAGTCCCCCGACTTCTAAAGGGGTAGAAATAGCTGCAATTGTTGACATAAAATCTCCTTAAAAAGAGCGGTCTCCATTAAGGGAAACCGCCGCTTTTTCTTAAAATTCAATCTTGGAATAAAGACCCGAGCCAAGCTCGTCCTCAGGCTTGGGCTTTTTGTAATTCTTTTCAAAAGATGAGGATATATCAAGACTTCTTGCCTTAAAGTCGCGGCGCTTTCTGTCGCCCCTGCCGCGTCTGTCGCCCTGTCTGCGGTCTCCTCTGTCGGAATTTGATCTTGACGAATATGGTCTCTTTTCGGTGGAGGAAATAAGCACCTTTCTGTAAGGATCCTCACCGACCGAGCGCGAGGTGCAGCTCTCAACTTCGGCAACTGCCGCGTGGATGATTCTTCTTTCATATGGATTCATGGGTTCTAATGCCACGGTTCTGTCGGTGCGCTTTGCCTTGGCTGCCATCTTTCTGGCGAGCTCTTCAAGCTGAACCTTTCTTCTTGCCCTAAAGCCGTCGCAGTCGAGCGAGATTCTGTAGTAGTCCTTATCGTGCTTGTTGCAGGCAAGCGAAGCCAGATACTGCAAAGCGTCTATAGTCTCTCCGCGTCTGCCTATAATGCCGTCTACGCCCTCTCCTGCAAGGTCTAAGCAAGAGCCGCCCTCGATATCGCTGACGGTGATTTCCGGCTTGTTAAAGCCCATAGCGACCATTACGTTTGAAACATAATCCGCCGCGACCTCAGCCTTTGTCTTTTCATACTCGGCTTCAACCTTAGCCTCGCCCTTCATTCCGAAGAGACCCTTTTTAGGCTCCTCCAGAACCGTAAAGCTGATTCTTTCCTCCGGTACGCCGAAAGCCTCGACAGCTCTCTCCTTGGCTTCCGCTACCGTTTTCGCAGTAAATTGTTCTTTCATTTTCTTCTCTCCTTTTTATCAAACAGGAGCTGCTTAAGGTTTTTGTAGTGGGTGCAGCCTCCCGCTGTTTTACCTTATTTTACTTTTTGCCGTCCTCATCGTCGGGTTTATTTATCGGCTCATTGTCGCCGTATTTTTCGGCATAACGTCTTCTTGCTTCGTTTAATGCGTTTCTTTCGGCTTCCTTTTTCTGAGCGCGGCTGAGCTTTACTTCCTCGGTCTCGGCTTCCTCTGAATAGGTATCTCCTGCCGATTTCTGACCTGCAAGCTGAGCCTTTTGCTGCTCTAATGCCATCTGATAAAGTGAGGGCTTCTTTCTTGCCTTTTTATTCTGCTTTGCAAGAATCTTGTCAACTCTTGCGGGGGTGTAGTAAAGGTTCAGAAGAACCATCTGAACAAGTGCCAGAACGCTTGAGAATATCCAGTAGATACCGATACCTGCCGGAAAGCTGAACGCTATCCAGAATGAGAACAGCGGCATACCGTAAAGCATGATATTCATCGACTTATTCATGTTCGCCGCGCTGCCGTTGTTCTTTTTGGTGTAGTACTGCGAAAGCACGGTTACGGCAAGCTGAGATACAAGCGATAATATAGGAATCAATACAAGTATAGATTTCCAGCTCGGATAGTCGCCCAGATAGATTCCTAAGAAGGTATAATCAAGCTCGTTGCAGAGCTTTGTTACCTCAGGGTCGAAGATATCGGGGTAATCCTTGGCGACCGATATTACCAAAAGCTGAGTTCTGGTGCTTGCGCCGCCGGCTACGAATCTTTGCGAAACCTTTGTGGTATCGGTAAAGTACTCGTCCATTTTCGGGTGAGCTATGAGTATCTCGGAAAGCTCTTTAAGCTTATCGTCCTCATACTTGGCAAGAGGTGATTTTTCCTGAGCCTTGATTTCAAGCAGGACATCGTAAACATCTCTGCCCTGAGCCGTCAGCGAGTTTACGGTAATCTTTTCGGCACTTTCGTCTGCCGAGGAAACAACCACCGCGCTGCCCTCGCCCACTTCAACAGGACTGTAGTTCTTTATTGCAGAGCTGACGGTATAGATATCGTAAACGGTGTTCTGGGCGGCTGTAAGCTTGTCCTTTGAAACGTTTCCTATGTAGGAAAGCGGAGCATACACAACCTCAATTACCGCAAACAGCAGAACAAAGGTTATAACCATCGGCAGGCAGCTTCCCATGGGATTTATGTTTTCCTGATTGTAAAGCTCCATGGTGGCTTCGTTTAGCTTTTCGCGATTGTCGCCGTACTTCTTTTTCAGCTGCTCAAGCTTTGGGTTAAGCTTTGCCATCCTTGCGGTTGAAAGCTGCTGCTTCATTGAAGACGGAAGCATTATCAGCTTTATGATGACGGTAAACAGCAAAAGTGCCCATCCATAGTTATGCACAAGTTCATAGCAAAGCCACAAAACCTTACCGAACGGCCACGCAATTATTCCCCACATAATATTTAATTCCTTTCAGAGTTATCTCTTTCTTTTTTATTCTTTTCGGATTTTAAGGTATAAAGATGAAATTTTTCCGGCACATAATCAACTCCGCCGCGGCTGTAGGGATTACAGCGAAGAAGTCTCCACGCGGCGAGTATTAAGCCTTTCAGTGCGCCATGCTTTCTAACGGCTTCAAGAGCGTATTCCGAGCAGGTAGGATAATACCGGCAGCAGGGCTTTTTCAGTGGTGATATATATTTGCGATACGCTCTTATTAAAAATTCAGCAATCCTTTTCAACTTTCCTGCCCATTTCTTTTGAAAGCCTTGATTTGATAAAAGCTTCGATATCGGTGGATTTTTTATCCTTTATCCCCTCTCGCGCGACGATGACTATATCGTATCCTGCGGGAAGAAGACTTTCACACTGCCTGTATGCGCTTCTGATGATTCTTTTAGCGCGATTTCTTGTAACGGCGTTTCCAAGCTTTTTGCCGGCTGTTATTCCGAATCTGTTGATATTCATACGGTTAGGAAGATAATACGCCGCAGCCTCTTTGCAGGTTGTAAACCGACCCTTTTTATAAAGTCTTAAAAAGACCTTTTTATCCTTTAATATTTCGGTATACAGCATATTTTCAAGGGGATAAGCAAACGCCCCGTCCTTCCATAATTTTATTCGGTTCTAAAAATAAGGGACCACAATTTGGTTACTGTGGTCCATTAATTTTAGTAAGTGAGCCTTGCTCTGCCCTTAGCACGTCTGCGTGCCAAAACCTTACGACCATTCTTGGTTGCCATTCTCTTGAAGAATCCATGCTCTTTCTTTCTGTGAATCTTCTTAGGCTGATACGTTCTCTTGATCTGCATTTTTAAGCCTCCTTCACTTATCAGTCAATGATAGATACCCTTGCAATTTAGTATTATATAATAGGTTGAGGGGAAATGTCAAGAGGTAAAGGAGATTTTCTTTGAAAAATTTGCTTGATTGAGCGGTTTTGTGCCTTGAATAAGGCTTGATTTAGTGAAAAGAGAAGAGAGAAAAGAGAAAAGTTAAGAGATAATGTGTTGTGCAATCAGCACATAGGTAAGTCCAGAATGTCAGCACATAGGTAAGTCCAC